>Ga0114915_1001012_pt1 | contig 12293 bp, 22 predicted proteins | sample MalvirAntarct_55_FD_87288 | JGI IMG/M metagenome (GOLD analysis project Ga0114915, IMG submission 87288) | Marine viral communities from the Global Malaspina Expedition - Malaspina viral metaG Antarct_55 | ecosystem: Environmental > Aquatic > Marine > Oceanic | place: South Georgia Island...
GTCAGCAGCAACTGCTGTGTCATCTGTGTACTGAGTTGTTGTACCGCCGTCATTAAAGAAACAGCCTGTGTGCTGGTAGTCAGTAGGTGCTACTGCCGCAGCGTGTACTACTGCTCCACCGTTACCAAAACCAGTACCACAAGAATGCAGGTCAACATCTACTCTAACTGCGAGAGCGTAACCAGCATCATCTGTGTAGAACTGACGTAAGCTGCTAAGAGCTTGCACTTCAACGATGTCCTCGATCAACCTTGAGTATTCAAAGTGTCGATTGATGTCGATTGTCAGTTCAGCCTCAGTGTTGGCAATGATAGTAACTGCTGTATCAGCAGCCTTAGCATTAGCGTCACCGCGAGTAGGCTTGGGGATGTGCAACTTGTCGCCTTTCTTGCCGTTCATAGCAATCTTTTTGACAAGCGGAGCCATCTTTAAGTTTTTTTGATAAGCCGCAACGATTTCGTCAGACCATATTTCAGGTATGAATGTTGCTGCTTCTGTAATCGCAGTATTACCTGCTGCGCCGGGATATGCTGCTGTAGCCATTTTACTTCTCCATTAAGTCATTTAACCCGACCCTCTTGGTAAGCTCTATAAATTTCTGGTTGTAGAACCTGATACCTTTCTGGGTCTGTTCTCATCAGTTTAATAATGTCGGCCCTACGATAGACCTTTTTACGTGATCCCTCTGCACTGCCTTGTGCGCTACCTGTATTAGCTGATCTAATTTGTTGCTTCCGCGCTAGTTTTTCAACATTTGCGGTTTGCTCTGCGACTTCCCGCCTACCACTTGTTAAACCTTTCCAAGTAGTAAAAAGTTCGTCACCAGCTTCAGCACTATAATTAGTGTTTGCCTCTGCAAATAACTGTTGCCTAAAAGTAGATCCTCCTACCCATTCTTTGAAACCCTCGTCTTTAAGGATTTCTTGCATGTCAGGATGCTTGCCTTGCAACTCCGCTAGTGACGTTTGTTTCTTGTACCTAGCAGTGTACGCTTCAGCTTCTTTAATTTTAGGATGATTATCAATCGCACGATTAACGGCGGCTTGAGGATCTGTAAAATAGTCCAAATCATCTTCAGGCTCAACGTGTTGTTGAGGTGCTGATTGTTGTGGTTGATTAGTAATGTAATCATCTACAACTTTGCGAAGATCGCCCACCTCAGAAGACTGACGGCCTAAAAGCTTTTCAGCTTCCTGGTGCATCTGTACGACTTGCTCCAAAGATTTACCTGAGTATTTCTCTGGGACTTGAGGCTCTTGAGGTTGCTCAACTTGATCCGTTAGAGTTGTATCTAAAGGAAGTTGCTGAATCTCTTGATCTTCACCTTCAACGCTGACTGCTTGCTCCTCTTCAGGAGGCATATCAACAATTGACGCTCTTGACATAATTAAACTCCGTGATTATTGAATCATTATGGAGATACATTTCTTCTACCTGCTTGTTCGTGATCTTTTATCCATTTGATGTGTCTACCAGGGTAATCCCCGCTAGAACCATCCAAGATAAAGGACGGGGCAGATAGCATTTTTTTAGCATCCTCGCCACAATCGCACCTGCTGACTGCTGCGCTGCTGCTAACAAACTTCTCGAATATGTGTCCTTTTGGACAACAAAAATCGTAAACTTTTAACATTCTACTCTTTCCAGTCTGCTTTCATAGACTTTAAAGCTAGTTTATTCAGAGCTTTCTTGGCCTTCTACCTGCTCTCTTCCTGCCTCAATCGTACCTTCTATGTTAATAATTGAGTAAAAAGCAGCAATTTGGCCTTTTCTAAAGAATAACTCTTCTACATCTTTAACCGTTTGTATATCTGCAATACGGTCAACATTGTTAGAAACGTCCTGTAAGAGTTGTTTGAAGCCCTCATGATTGAATAACTCGTTGTAGTTATTGTAATAGGTTTCAAGCTCTGGTGTCATAACATTCCTTTGTTATCTAATACGGTTTTTTTACTTTCTTCTTTTTTTTCTTTGCTGTTTTAGCAGCATTTCTAAAGTCTTGGTCAGTTGGTGCGCCTGGGCTTCCTTTTTTTCTCATCACTTTTCCAGCCTTCTTTTTGTTATTAATGTTTCTATAAAGACTCATTAGTTACCTTTGGCTTTTTTTTGAGATGTTTTTGAAAGATCCTTAAAATGGTACAGCTTTACTGACGTTTTTCCATGTGATTTGCCAGAATGTAAACTGCCATTACCCATCTTGTGAGTATTTCCTTCAAATAGAGTGCCGTCACGCTTGTAATGCTTCATTCCCGCAGCCATATAACCTCCTACCATTTAACCTTATTTGACCAATATGCCGCAGAACACCTGCCTTTTGCAATATTCTTGGCATGCCTGGCCTTAAAAGACTTCCTTCTAGCCTTGTCTTTAGCGGATTGAGGATTACTACCCGCGCCGCTAACACCTTGCTGACCAAAACGAATAGTTTTTACACTACCATCTTCACACTTAGCTACAACTACATGACTTTTAGTGGCATGGTTGGGTGTTCTTTTAGGCTTATTGTAGCCACTAACCCCAATTCTTTCTAATCTTGAGTCTTTTGCCATTAACCTTGACCAAAAGAGTCAGACACTACCTTTGCAGGACGACCTCTTTTCTTAGGCTGCTCTTGTGTATCAGAGAACATCTTCTCCAAGACTTCTAAGCGATCCCATTTCGGTTTGAGGTACTTGTCTACGTCCTTGAGGAGGCGTTGCAATTCTAGGTCTGTTAACATTTTCTTTTCCTTTGATTTCTCTTTCTTTAAGGAGAGTCTGGGCCGTCTTTAATCGACGATCAAACTCTTTATCTTCACCATCACCTTCTTTCAAGTTTCGAGTAATAGCGTTAATGAGATCAATTTGTAGCTCTTTTGGTGCTATATCTGCCTCAATAGCTAGTTTAACTGCTCTAGCTGCCGATTCTTGAGATTGCGCCATGAGTGCCGCTGTTTGTGACTGCTGGAACTCAAGCTGCGCTTGTTGTGCTGCCATCGCTGCCTGTTGTTCTTCTGGGTTCGGCTCCATAGCTTGCTTCATAGCCGCCAACAGGTCTTCTCTGTTAGACAGGTTCATGTTGTCGATAATAGATTCAACTAACGTGGCATACAGCGGAGAGTCTTGCTTCATTGTCTGTAGCAACTGAACTAGCTGAGTAACCTCGTATTCCCTAGCTATAATCCCCAGAGTGCTGCTAGCGTTAAATTTGTAATCAGCAACAGGGTAGTTCTCAGGGTCAAACTGCATGTAACGGTAAGCAGCCTTCTTCACAAAAGGTATTAAGAAAGACTGTTGAAAGTTAATCAGAGTACGTTTGTGACGCTTAATGAGTGCGCCCAAGGACATTGATATTCCTGCCGCCGTAGACTCGCCATTAATCTGCCCTGCAATCCCTGCTGAATCTACTGCTCCGGTAGCCTGTTGCACCATCTGCTGTAGTTCTGCGGCTTGATTGAAGGTAATAGAGTTAACCTGCCCGAAATTAAAGGGCTGTAGGACTTCTCTTGGATCACCGCTAGTCAGGATTATCTTGCCAGGGCGTATCTCAGGTTTAGATCCTCTAGGTAGTCTGGTTGCATCAATAGCCATCATTGGGTGGATAGTCAGGCTTAATGCGTCAATTCTTGCTCTTAGCTCGGTATCGAGAGCTTTCTGAGAGTTATAGCCTTTCTCACAAACCCCTCTACCCCAAAATCTGCCTGGGACAACATCCCAAGGAAAAGCAATAATAGGGCGATCTTGCATCATGTACGGGTTGGCTTCTGCTTTTAGTAAGATACCGCCATTAGCGACAACAACAATAGCCTCAATGTACTTAGAGGTATCTTTTTCTTCTGTTAACTCTTCTATTTCTTCATCTAATGCAGCTTCTAGCATCTCTCTTGGCACTAGACCGTAATACTTGGTCAGCCTAACTTTGCTGTCGTGATGGATAGTAAGGTCACGATCTGGCTCTAAATCTGTGTCTGGAGCGGCTGGGCCGACATAAATGTCTTTGTAAACGCCCTGCTCTTGAAGAAGCTCTACCTGATGAAGGCTAACGAACTCATCAATAGCAACGCCCATTGCGTCCTCAACAGAAGTTGAAACAGGGTCAATCAGAAAGTTCTGCGGCATGACAGGCTTTAACTTAACCTTTACCCTTTCCTGTATGTTGACACCGACAGCTTGCAATTCACCGCCCATGATAGGCTGTGTTGCAGGAACCATCTCTTTCATTTCTTCAATGACAAGCTCGCCAATGCCCGTACCGAATACGGCAGAATTGATTAAACATTCTGCAACTGCTTTGCGAACCTTGCAGTCTTCAAAGTCTTCAGTCAGTTTGTTTCTCAGGAACTGTACGTCTTCTGGTTGAGTGTCACCTAAGTTATCGGATACATCGAACCACTTGCCACGACCAAACGTAGCTTCTTCTAGCTCTGCAACATTAGATTCAACGGCCTGTTGTAGGGCTGGAGATATGATTCTTGAACGCTCTGAAGCTCTTTCGCTATCAGCAGAGTCCCATATACCACGCCAGAGTCGGTAGTATTCATCAAAACGGTAGGAATAATTAGATTCGTAATGATCTCGCCAATCATCACATTTTGTGATTACCCAAGATTCAATAGATTCCTCTATTAAAAGAGGGTCTGTTTCGTATAGCTCACTCATGCCGATCTCCGTTTAGGCACACGCCAGTGCTGGTTCACAAAGGCGGTTTCCATCTTTATTCCCCTGTGGTTACGCTCTTCCCTTTCTACTCTCTTAGGATAGCACTCGTTACACCACTCTTTTAGAGGGTCATCAGTCATTGGTGTTTCATTTGAGCATACACTATTGCTGCATACTAACGCTTTCATTTAATACCCTGCAATAACGTCCATTATCTCTGGTTCTTCAAACTCAAAGTCGTTAATGCCATAAGGAACCTGAGCGAGTTGGTCAATATAACTTAATGAGTCTACCAAGTCATCATGGGTTAATGGGTCAGGAAACTGAAAGAGTTCATCAAGAAACTTGATATTCCATTCGCCCTTACCTAGTGAGATAACTCCGTTTTCAAATCTTCCCTGTAATGACCACATGATACGGTCTGTCTTCTTGCGGTTGCCATGTGTTAGCTCAACTACTCTGAAGAACTTGTTATTCTTCTTCTGCATATCCGTGAGTGGAGACATCACTGCTTGTTTAGCTATGCCTCTCTCAATACCTACGGAGACAGGCTGGTATCTATCTACCGCATTAAATATCTTCTGGGCTGTTTCGTTAAGATCCCATCTTCCGTGAATAATCTCTTTAACATGCCAATCACCTTCATCTGTCACCATGACAATTGAAATGGCTGTATTGTCTAGCCTTGAGTTCTTAGAACGCTTCTTACCTACCTCTTCAAAACCAGCAAGGTCAATTGCTATGTAGTAATCACCCACTTCAGGTTCATCCCCGTACTTAATCCACTCTTCCTTAAACATCTCTGACCCACGGGCCTCGAAAGATGCCAAGAATTCCTGACGGAAGGCGTAAGATGACATCGACTTCTTAGCCGTATCAATCTCTTCTGGGTCTAGCAGGGGGTTATCGTAGGAAGTGTAGTGCCAAGTCTTGTATGTTTCGTCATCACCTAACTCGCCATACTTGTAAAGGTCATAAAAGTGATTGCGGCCAATGGGCGTTCCAATAAACATGGCTGAACCCTTCTGGTCAGTCAGCGCAGGTCTAAGAATTTGCTCAAAGACCTCTGGCTTCATGTCTGCATACTCATCGAGAACTAAGAACTTGAGCGATACACCACGCATAGTCTCTGGCCTGTCGGCACCTTTTAGGCTGATCGTGGCTCCATTAATGAGCTTTATCTGAAGATTGTTGATATGTGACCCTGATATAACAGGATTGCCCAACTCCAAGAGGGTTTGCCACATAATATCCCTTGCCTGACCTTGAGTAGGCGCAACATAGAATACATGCCCTTTATTGGCTTGAAGGGCGTTAACAATGAGCATCCATGCGGCTAATCGGGACTTTCCGGTACGTCTTCCCGCTGCTACAACCTTGAATCGAGTCGGATCTTCCCAGACATCCTGCTGCCAAGGGAGTAATTCAATGTTTAAATCAGTGGACATAGCTTCTCTTTCTTCTTGGGAGGCACTTCATCCTCGTCTAGATCCTCTACTTTATCCCCAGACATGAATCTTCTTCTTTCCTTGGTACTCTACGCCAAGACCTTCACTAATAAGCGTCTGAGCAATGTCTACACCGTCATCAATCGTGTAAAGATTAGCCAAAACCCTACCGTATTTGTCTTCCTTGCCGCCATCAATGGACTCCAGCCAGACCTGATTACCACACAACTCAACCATCCGCTCCTTTGCCTGATAACCCAAAGCCTTCTCAACCTTATTCCTGGTGCGAATTTCAGGAGTATCAATAGAAGCTACACGAATAGAACTTTTCTTTGATAGATTAAAGGGCAGCCTGATCTGACAAGTAATAGTATCTCCATCATAAACAGAAACAACATCGGCCTTGAAGAAGAATAACTGCTCAAACTTAATCATAGGCTTCATTCTTTTTAGTTTTAGGATTGTCCTTCAGGAATCTGCCTTTCTTATCTCTAGCTCTTTCCTTTGGCTTTTTCTTAAAGAGGTCTTTTAGCCAATTAATCATCAAACTCTCCCTCGATAACAGGTTGGTCAGGGATATCGACTTGGTTAACACCCGATATGTTGATCTGAATAGCACTCCTGCCACCATCCTTAATCACATCCTTCTCAAATGCAGCAATAGGAGCTAGTCGGTCAATCAACATCTTCCAGGCAGCGGCTTGATGTTTATGCTCATCATTGAGCGCGGCATCAAAGATACTCTGTAAAACAAGCTTGGACTTAGGAGAGGCCAGCATACGGGATTTGTAATCATTAATAATAGCAGCATCACCCTTGGGGCGACCTATAGCAGTACGATTACCTACCTTCTTGGCTTTTATTTCAGATTGTTTGGGTCTACCACGCTTTCTCTTCTGAAGATTAACCTCTTTGCGTTCGGCTACTTGAGCCTTTAGCTTTTCATCCATAGGAATCTCTTAAAACTACCCCCCGAAGGGGGCAGGAAAACGGGAGTAACCAAATAGGGGTCGAGTTAACCCCGTTATTCATCCTAGCAAACTAATATTCATCATTGCAAGTACATGAATTAGATTCATCTTCCTGCTGTTCTTCATGAATTTCACTCAAGACATTCTCAAAAGAGTCAGCTATGCGCTCTAAAGACGTAGCAATGCTCCTAATCTGAGCAAATAAGTCTTCTATATAGAACTCATCATCTTGAATAATTTTCATGTTGCATTACAAGTAGTTGAAATTAATTCATAAACATACGTTTCATGTGAAACATTAGCAAACCTAGCAATGTTCAGTTTGGCTTATTTTGTATTTGGGAGGGAACTACATAATAAAGTTTCGCGCTGTTCGGCGCCCCGTCCCGTCATCATTCTAAACAATTATGGGACTATGCCTGGATCATTTTGAGTGATGTGATGCTTGAATGATAAGAGAGTGAGAGCGTAGGAAGGAACCTATAGACCCAATACCCATACTGGATTGATCGGATCAGTTAAAGATATTGTTTGGATGCTATGTCTTGAAGTGCATGTACTGAAATATTTTATAGTTTTATGACCGAAATATCTAGACATCAATATTCATGCCATCAATACCCCGTCACAACTAACCCATATAGTAATTGTTCTGGCCGTCGAATGCTTTACTTTCGAATCTCACTATCAATAAAGAGCAACCAGCATGATTACAGCACGACTATATACAGCTGCACCATACCAACGAACCGACGGTAAAAAAATGGCATTAGAGTTATCAGATGGCCGCATGTTTAATGTTCAAGGTAAGCGTGAGGCCAACAAACTATGCAAAGAGTTAAGCGTTAAACCTTGGAATTTCTAACCAATAACACAACCACCATATAGCCGCTTAATTGCGGCTTTCGTGGTATCTAACCACCATAAGGAATAATCATGATCACTCCAGAAATAATATCAGCATCTCTATTAATGGCAGTATTTTTCTTTACCTTGTTCGGCGGCATGTTAATAGCATCTGCAACGGCAAACGGTAAAACGCTTACACGCAGCACTGTTTACGCTGTTATCGGTATATGTTCGCTCCCCGTTGTTTTCGGGTCTATCTTATCCATTGCACTATTTATAGAGGTTTAACCATGATCAATAAAGGCCAGATATTACCCAACGGGGCAACTGTATTAGATGTTGATAGCAGGATTACTAATTGGGGCCGCGAATATTACGTTCTAGCAGATAGGGGGCATGAATACGTTACATGGGCCGTCGATCCAGCTAGGCCAGAGTCTACATGTTGGGGGCATTACTATGAAAAAGATCTTGAGGCCGCCCAAAAAGGTTTATACAGCCGCTGTGGACGATAAGGGGGATAACCAAACTATCAACTAGCGAGGTGTAAAAATGACCTATTCACAATATAGATTGAAACTATCTAGATTATCTAAGCTATCTTATAAGGCATACAGGGAGGGTAGTCATTGGGTAGATGATGATCGAGGTGGATACCTTAACTGTCCAAATGCTACCAGTTGGGCAACCAAGTATTTCAGGACTAGGAAACGCGCATTAATCAATGCATACCCGCATCATGGCAAGCAATACGCTATTGAAGCCCTAATCTAACAATTAACAATAAGGTGAAAAAAATGAACTATTTTGAATTCAAAAACGAGTACATAAACACTTTGCGGGAATTTCTCGCTATTGATAAGGCGGAAGATAACTACCCTGAGATGATATTCGGGCCATCTTCCAGCGATCTAGCTAACAAATTAGCAGACTTGGAGGAATCTCGACCCGATTGGGTTGAGAAAATAGAGGATCTGCTAGCAGATAAGCATCTGTTGCAAAATTAACCTAATAACTAACCTTCCCACTAGGTCGCTTATGCGGCCTTTTTGGGTGAAAACTAACCAATAAACGAGGTAGCAAAATGAATACTCAACTAGAAAGAGCTGTTATTGATCAACTGGGCTTGAGCTATACCCATGTCAGCGAACTAAGGGGAACCCTGAAAGATATTCGGGATCATGGAATCGACGGTGGGTTTGGCTCGTTTATCTACTATGCCGACACCGTGAAGTTTGCGGAGGATAACAAGTCTGAAATATTAAACATGGCGCGAGATATGGCCGACGATTTCGGTTTTGACGGCCCTTATAGCCTGATAGCTGGATTTAATTGTATTAATGATATGACGGCTGACAGTGTAGCCGAGGCAATCCATAGTCCAGAGTCTGAAGACTATACCTATGTGATGAACTCGCTTTCATGGTTTGTCGCTGAAGAAGTAGCCAGATCATACGATTACGAGGTGATTTAGATAATGAATAATTATCAATCGGCAATAAAACGCATTAACAACGCCAAAACCGAAAATTCTTTGCAAAAAGTAGAATCGGGAATTACGCGGGTATATAACGCCGGATTCTTTACAGAAAATGAATTTATGCGGCTCGACGGGAAGATACTAAACAAAAAAATAAGAGGCAAAAAATGAAAGTAGAGCTAAAGAATCTCAAACATTCGGAATTTGCATCACGCGAAACTAATTGTTTCGAGGCCACCGTATACATAAACGGGAAACGTGCGTTTTACGCTCGAAATGATGGTAATGGAGGTGCTGATTCATACGCACCCCTTGATGATCAGGATCGAGGAGAGTTCAACGGATTATTGAATGATCTGATAAACCACTGTTTGACCATGCCAAAATGGGGGTCTGAATTTGGTGATGCCGACAACATGGACGTAACTCCTGAAATCTTGATAGGAAACCTTGTAAACAAAATGCTCGACACTAAAAAGCTAAAAAAATCACTTAAAGCTAAAGTGCTTTTCATCAATGAAAACGGAATTTATCAAACTGGATACGGAAACAAGCGGCCAGTAGATCAAAATCTGATTGATATGGTTAAAGACGAGAATCCAGATTCTATTATTCTAAATTGCTTGGCATTTAGCGAAGCATTAGACCTTTATAGGGGTGACCACGCATGAAAACAGCAATATTTTTGTATGATCGGTCGGGAATTATGGCTAAACCTTGGCTCGAAAAGGGCTACCAGTGCGTTTTAATTGATGGACAGCATGAAACCGGCATAACTATCGACCCTGATCAACCGCTTTTGCATAAGTGGGGGATGTGGATTGATGCTTTGAAGGATGAAAAGTCAATCATTGAGGAAATATCGTCGCATTATCCCGCTGTAGAATTGGCGTTCGGGTTTCCCGAATGCACTGATTTAGCAGTCTCAGGGGCGCGTCATTTTGAAAGCAAAATTAAGGCCCAGCCTGACATCCAAAAGAAAGCATTAGCCAATGCGTTGCTCGTAAAAGCATTAGGGGAGCATTTCAACTGTCCGTGGGCGTTTGAGAATCCTGTATCAGTGATCAGCACAATGTACCGCAAGCCTGACTTTTACTTTCACCCGTACCAGTTTGGCGGCTGGATAGCAGAAAGTGACGCTATACACCCTGATTATCCCGATTACATCGCGCCAAGGGATGCTTACCCTAAAAAGACGGGTATCTGGTGCGGAAATGGGTTTAAAAAGCCTATGTGCTTGCCTGTAAAGCCTGAAAGTGGTTATTCAAGGCAGCATTTAAAACTTGGCGGTAAGTCACTCAAGACTAAAAATATCCGATCAGCGACACCTAGAGGATTTGCGTTAGCAGTGAGTGCTGCACATGAATTCAAATCTGCCAGTTTCTAAATTCTGGCATTTGCCAATTGATTTTGGCATTTGCCACGACAACCACTTGAAAATCTACTAGTCACTTTGTCCAAAATATTGTCCAAATGAAACGCACTATGGCCCGAAAGTAGGGGGCTGTAGGCGTTTTGTGGTACCGTGGTTAAGTAACAATAGAGGGGTGTTCTGGATAAGGTACATCCACTGAGGACAATTAGGGGTCTAGCTGTCCCCTGTAATAATTGATGATTTCAATTAGATCGGGCTTTGTTCTTTTGAACACTGGATTAACCGCACCCGCTTCTTTCAGTTCATCCGTTGCAACGTCCCCGTATTTATCCCGCAAACCAATTTCTTGATTTAAGAACTGACCACCCTCCGACAAATTGCAGCCAGCGCATTGTAGATTGACGTTGCGTTCTGCTAGTTCGTCGTCAGGAAAGCGTGGGAGTCCTATGTAGTGACTTCCGCCCCTACCCTTTGGGATATAATGCCCTGCCTGGGCGTTGGCTGTGCCTAATTGTAGAGGGGTTTGGCAGCTTATGCAGTTTCCGTATCCATCCTGGTCAGTATCGCGTTTTCGGATATATAGAGAAAACACTTCCCACAATTTACGCTTCAATTGGGCTACAGTTTTTTTGTTTAAATCACGGGGGCTGCGTTTTTTAGGAATGCTTGCAAACCTCTTTGCATTGATCTAATGTTTGTTTTGAGCGAGGCATTTGGAGATGCCGGCTGCACCGTCAAGATGGAATAGAACAGATAAGTCTTAATCGGCTTCCCTCAAGTTCAGCACCTTAAAACACGGCACAGCCACAGTCAACACACTTCCAATGCACTTGTTCCGCTTTCGGGGATAACAACGGCAGAGCGTATCTGTGTAGTATTTACATGGTCTAACTTTGAGACCGAGGATAAAGCGGGTTTAAGCTGGCTGAAACTACAGGGGTAAGAGTCCCCAGGCGGGAGCGACATCTCCTTATTAACTGTTCCGCATATCTGACCATGTAATGACAAGCGTTTTATATATAGGCCAGTAAAGGTCTATATGACTCCTATTGCCTGAAGAAAGGTGAGCTAATGGAAGGTCATCAACCTGGTGAATGGTAGTTCTAATCTTGGAGGCACTCGATATGATTGTTGGACATTTAAAAAACGAGACACGAATGAATAAGCAATTAGAGCATAAGTACCAACAGCAGAAGTTTTCAATACTTTTAGAGCAGGTCGAGAGCTTGCAATATGCACTTGAAAAATTGCATAAAAAAATTGGTTTACAAAATATTTCCTCGTTCGAAGTTGCAGTAAACGGTGTTCAAGAATTTTACGACATGACAATGGAAGACCTGCTGTTTGAGGCAAGGGCCGACAGCAACGATCCTGCAAATGGCTACTCAATTGACACCACTTGGTTATCTTCCGTGTTGAAGGACGTTCAAGCAGGGATGGAGGATTAATGCAGATTAATTTTGATTTCAAAGCAAACGAATGGATAGCCTTCCAGAAAAAAGAGGGCAAGCCCTTTCTAGCCTACGCTCCGAC
>Ga0114915_1001013_pt1 | contig 12290 bp, 10 predicted proteins | sample MalvirAntarct_55_FD_87288 | JGI IMG/M metagenome (GOLD analysis project Ga0114915, IMG submission 87288) | Marine viral communities from the Global Malaspina Expedition - Malaspina viral metaG Antarct_55 | ecosystem: Environmental > Aquatic > Marine > Oceanic | place: South Georgia Island...
ATAAGCAGCCCCTGCGTTAAGCTCTGCCGCATCCAAGATGACCACTGTGTCGGATGCGGCAGAACCCTAGAAAATATAAGAATGTGGTCAACATATTCAGCAATTGAGAGGGAGAAGATCATGGAGCAGTTATGTCTGATAAAAAATGGTACAAACCCCTCTACCTAGAGGGATACGAGGCGTTCCGATTGGGCCGCATTGATTGCCCATTCATGTCAAACACTCAGAAGTATCGTGAGTGGATGCGGGGCTTCAATGACGCCTATTTCGAGAACATGAAGGGTAGTCGCCGTGCATAAACATTTCAGTGTACAGGATCACGCTAAGTACGACGAAGTAGCTCGTGACAACGCCAAATCATTCTGGTCTCGGCTAGGTTGGAACATCAAAGACAATCCTGATGAATACGGGGTGGATCTTATTGCTCAAAAGAACAGTAAGCAGGTCTTTGTAGAGGTTGAAGTTAAGCGAGGCTGGCATGGCCCTAGCTTCCAGTACGATACCATTCGACTACCTCTTAGGAAGCGTAAATTCCTAGATAAGCCTACCCAGTTTATGGTTTTCAATAACAGCCTGACGCATGCCGCCCTAATCAGCCGAAAGGCTATACAGAAATCCCCCGTATCGGTTGTTCCTAACAGAACTATACCCATGGGTGAGAAGTTCTTCGATATTTCCGTCGAGGACGTAACCTTTGTCTACACAATGGAGTGACTATGACTGAAGAAGTTCAAAACATCATCAAAGAAGTCGGAGAAGCCGACCTTACAGCCCTTATCACCGTAGGTGTGGATCAGGAGGGTAAAATCCAACTACGATCCAGTGCTAATAACGTAGCTGTGATGCACTGGCTGCTAAACAAAGGCCTGTTCGAACTGAACATCTACGAGATGAACCAAAAGCAGGACGAGGCTGCTTAAACTAAGGGGTCGCACTTACATAGGTGCGGCCTTTGTGCTATAATAGTTGTAGTAGCTAAGGCTACAATCCCCCTCCCCAACATTCAGGTAACTATGAGCAAGAACGCCAAGCGGTATTCCCGCAAGGAGAAGGTTCAGCAAGGATTTGCCCCTACTCCCAAGCAAAAGAAAACAATCGAACTTTACGCTAAAACGTATAATCAACAAACATACGTTGATGCGTTACAAAAAGACCCTCTGATCTTTGTCACCGGGTGTGCAGGAACAGGTAAGACCTACATGGCAGCGACGATGGCTGCTAAACTGTACAATGAACGGAGCATCAAGAGGATCGTCATCACACGCCCCAATGTTTCGTCTGGTAAGGGTCTGGGTTTTTTCCCCGGAGATATGCAGGAGAAGATGGCCCCATGGGTCGCTCCTATCATACAGGTACTGGTACAGCATCTTGGCCCACAGAAGGTCGAGGCCATGAAGAAGGATGGCACTCTGGTCATTGAGCCGTTTGAGACCATGCGTGGTAGGACATTTGATAAGTCCTTTGTCCTATTGGATGAGGCTCAGAACACTACATACGATCAATTGAAGATGTTCCTGACCCGTCTGGGTTCGTCCTCACGGGCGGTGGTTAACGGGGACGTTCAGCAGACCGACCTTAAAAACGACAGCGGTCTCAGTAAGATCATTCACATCACCAAATCACAGATGCTGCCCTTCGCAGTGATTGAGATGACCGTGGATGATATTGTCCGAAGCGACATCTGTGCAACGTGGATCAAAGCATTCATCAAATACGAAAGAGAAAAATGTTAACACTAGCCATATGCCTATACCTCCTCGGTTCTCTCCTAGTACTTTCCATATTGGATGTAGCAGACGGAGGTTCCACAATAGGACTGGTAGTAATGGCTATCCTGTGGCCTTTGTTCACCATACACATCGTACTCTACGACATATTCTTTCCCGATGAGGAATAAAAAAACCTCCCTGATCTATTGACCGGGGAGGCTAGGTTTTATATGTTGAAAGCGTACAGTTTGGTCGCTGTACTTTTCAAGTTTGGGAGGCTCTGTCAGTAATGGCGGAGCCTTTCTTCATTCAGAGAAGGCTGCTTTTGTTTGCGCCTCTACCTCAGTGACAGCTTGTACCCCTCTATCCACAAGCGGGTCTTCCCCATCCTGTGTTACTCGTATCTGATACCCCATACCGTGTGAGAATATTTGACCAAAATGTTCAGCAATCTGTTTCTTTATGGAAGGGTCGCTTGTGTTTTTTACCGCCCGGATCATGTTCGCAAATTCGGTAGGATTGGATACTGCCACTATCAAAGTCTCTTTACCCACTAGGTCCGCTAGATTCTCTGCGGCAGAAACCTGTTGTGCCGTTAACCTTCTAGCAGCGGCGGCGGTTGGGTTCATATAACCAAAGAGTAAGAGTAAACCCGTACTTGTACTGTCTTTTATGTCTTTCTGTAGCGTGTTGTTAATCACGGTATCAGAACCCGACTGTGCAAGTTTTAACCTCTGAGTGACGTTGGCTTCCATTAGTCCGCCCAGTACCGTCGTGAAGCTGTCAAAGTAGACTGGATCGTCTTTGTACAAGGCTTGCATCGTACCCAGAGTATCTGAATTATTTCCGTTCAATACGGTATTCAATCGTCCCATCATGGTGTTGTACTGTGCGGCGTCACCTTTTAAATTGATGGGGGTAGAACCCATTAGCTCATCTACTAGGATATCAGAAGCACGTTCCCGCAGTGCCGCAAGGGCAAGTGGGCGCTGACCTTCAGGTAGTCTATCTACTTCGGACAGTAGTTCACGCATGCGATCCCCACCCTGTTTATCAAACAGGATGTCACGAATTACGGCGCTAGGATTTCCTACTAGGTCGTCGGTGCTAGGGTTGATGAAGCTGGTAAGTATGCTGTCTTGTGCCTCTTTGAGTTGTGCCTTTGAAGCATCCATAGACATATCTGCCGCAGCTACCACACTACCCAATTCAGCTTCACGGGAACGAATGGATGATCCTACCTCGTACAACTCGTCCGATAGGTTACTACCCACGGTATCTAGCTGTTGCTTGTACTGTGAGGCTACATCAAACACTCGGTCCACACCTGCACTATCACCTGCCCGTAATGCAGCAGCCAATTCAAACTTAGCCTGTGCTTCGTAATACTTTACAAAAGGCTGTGCAGCTTCTGGTGACAGGTTTCGCATAGCATACATCAAGTTGCCCATGTACTCCCCAGTAACATCTCCCACAATTGTAGGAAGTATTTCATTCAGGGAAGATGCTCTAAGATCACCTACGCCACGCTGCTGGGCGTTTTCCGGGATCATAGTAGAGTCTCCTCTACGGGCCTCTCGTGCAAGGTCTGAGTATCTGCGCATTGGCTCAGTAGCCTCAAAAGAGGTACGTGCGTCGATAAAGGCGGTGTCAGCATCCTTAGCAGCCTGTACGGTTGCAGGGTTTCCTGATGCCACTAGGAATGACATTTGCCCACCATCTTTCGACGATGTGATGTGTCGGCTAATAGCTTCCAGATTCCCACGTACTTCGTCGTTTACTTCGTTAGAGATCATGTCAGACAGTGTTCGCTTCACACGGTATAAGTCCTGAAATCCTAGTGAGCCTAAACGCTCCATTAGGTCTTCTGTACTTTCTACGATGACCTCTCCTGCGGTATCTGTTGATTTCTGCGGACGTACTGCTCCGTATATACGGCCCAATATCCTTTTAGTTTTATCACCAGAGGCATCAATCGTGTTAATGTTTCGTGTGGCATCTTCCACAGTGTTCTTAAAAGCACTGGCAGCATCTGTCCCAATAGTATCGTTAGGGATAGACTCATACAGGTTTTTTACATTTGCCCATGTTTTGTTAAACTGTTCACGTAATGGGCCTGACATTACATCAGCAGCAGAGGAAGCTAAGTCCCCCCGATTAAATCCTACACCTTCAGGATACTCTGCCATAATATCAGCGATAATTGGATTATCCGTAGTGGCACTACCCAGAGAGCCTCTAGCTGCGTTATCAAGTTTGTTAGACAGGTCTACTCCTGCTTGCGCAACATCTACTCTACCTGCTCTTTGTTCTAACAGGGAGTTGATGTTCTCAGCAAAGAACTCCCCTCGGTTTACTCCTTCTGGAATACCCTGTGAGCCAGCATCCCGAATAAACTCAGAGATGGTCCCTGCCATGTCGTTGCTGGACTGGATGACCTCTTTATTAGCCCCCATTGCACGGGTTACAGAAAGCATACTAAGGGCCATACTTGCGGCCTCTTTGTCCACGTATTCAGCCCACTCACCAGCACTCATAGAACTTTTAAGAGACTGACGAGTGTCTGAAATGTACCCCTTAGCACCATTTAAAACTGCTGTGGCACTGTCACGAGGTATCTGCTGGGTAAGGTCACCCAGTGTAACATCCATTACAGCATTAGAAGAGAACATTTCCGCCATGGCCATAAGGCGACGACGACCCTCTGCGGGTGATACTTCTTTGATAGCCGGGTCTAACACCGTCACAAGAGAGAGCATTGTTTCTTCAAAGACGGAGTTTTCTAGGAACTTCTTATCAAACACGGCACGTATGCCTGAAACACGGCGCTCTGTGAAGTTTTTACCATACCCAATAACAGGCATAATACTATCAATAGCCCCACTGAAAACCATGCCGTCTAAGAACATGGCCCAATCGGATGCGGTCTGTTCATCAGTTACACCTAGGTATTCCTGAAGTAGTTCCGGCTTGATGAATATGCCTTCGTCACCGGATGACGACATCACAGCATCTGAAAAAGCCACTGCGGCTGTTTGTGCGCCATACACACCAGCACGAGCGGCAAGTCCAGCACGGGCTGTTTTACCGATGCCAATGGCACGGGAACCTAGCTTAACCAGTTTGGCCGCTCCTGCGCCCGGCGCACCATACGTTACCAAGTCTGTAAGGAGACCTTCACCAGAACTTTGTTGAAAATTAGGTACAGACCTCTCTAGATCAGTTTCTCCGGTAACCCCACCTTCCTGCGTTAAACCTCCAACTTGCTCGTATACACTGTTAACTACATTAGAGGTAATACGACTCCACGCCCGACTAGCGGGGTCAGGCAGAGAGATTGCATTTGTCTTGGGTAGCCCGTCATCTCCAAGTACGACATCCCCTTTTTCATCACGGATAACCTGCTCAAAAACTTTACCGCCACCCTCTTGAACTACACCCGGCAAACCTTCGTAGACTTCTGTGGCTAGTTCGTTAAACCTATCCATCTGTTTTTGACGGTCATCCCGTGCCCCTTGGATCGGGTTAGGGTCACCATCGTTTATAATATCAAAGATAGCAGCAGACCCACGGAGAACAAAATCGTAATCGGGACGCTCTACAGCCGCCCCCGTATCGGTATCTGTAACGTCACCGTATATCCCCTGATACGTTAAATCAGATGGTTTTTGGGAGGCCTTTACTTCTTCCGTTACGTTTGAACCTAGACTACCCCCAGTAGGGACCAAATCTGTTTCAGTTTCTGTAATAACTACCTGCAAATTGTTTTTGCTGTAGAAATCCTTAGATTCTGGATCAAACCCATCAAAAACAGTCTTCTGTGCCGGGGTGAGATTATCATAGTACTCATCTCCTGTTGTCTCAGGGACTGTCTCAGGAGTTACCGGGTCGGGTTTACCCCCTACAACAACAGGGGTTAATCCTAATGCACCATAATCAATATCAGATTCCATTAGTTATCTCCCTTTTGTTGCATAATCTTGGTCAATTGCTCAACGGATACACCCAAGCGGTTAGCCTCTTGTGAAATATACCCCTCCAGCGCCCCGTCATCACGACCTGATAAGACAGTAAAGTTGGACTGCAGGGCTTTTAAAGCTCCGGGATCATTGACAAGTTTTTCATATGCTTCACCCACATCTCCTGCGGTTACAGCAGGCTCAGAGGTAGCTAGCGGACCTTTAAAGAATTGATACGAAGCAGTAAGTTGGTCGTCATTACGGGCATTCACAAAGGTATTAGAGTCGGGAACTAGGTCCGACATATCCACTGAGAATGTCGTTTCAAAGCTATCAAGCTCTCGGTTAACCAGTACCACACGATCATCGTAACCCTTGATTTTGTCCTGCATGTAGGTGTGTATTTTGGAACGGAAAGTTTCCACTGATCCATTAGAGGTCGCAATAATACCCATCAGTCTATCAAAGTCTTTGTTAGACATTGCATTACCGGACTGACCTTCCAAGGCACCCATACGGAATGCCAATAGGACCATCTGACCTTCAAACATTGATGTAGCACCCGCCAAATCCTGTACGGATGAAGATACCAGCGCATCCACACCGGACTCCGTGAACGAAGCTCCTTCTTTTAGTAGTCCTTTTTCCGCTAGTGCTGAGTTTACGTCTTTTGCAGTAAGTACGAAGTCCTCACCCTGACCCTCAAACAAATCTTTAACAACTCCAGTCACGGATGTAGCCGCTCGTACGGCTCCTGTTACAAGCTGTGCCGCATCTCCGCCAAGGTTAAGTACGTCTGGAGTACCCTCAGCGATGGATAGCACATTACTTGCGTTACGAAGTCCTTCTGTCAGGGATGTAAGAGTTTCATTAGACTTGTTAATAATGGTGCTATGTTCGGTATCAATCTTCTTCCATTTGTCTATCATGGTCTCAGTCATTGGCATGACACCCTCTGGGACAGAACCATCTGCTAGTATGTACGAATTATCCGGGTTACGGATTACCTGTCTAACAACATTTGTTCCCTCGGGGCTACGCACGGTAGCCATAAACGCAGTTGCTGCTGTACCGGATTCCAGCAGTGTTTGCTCTCTTTCCTTTGTCGCCAGTAGGTCACGGAGTTTTTCAAGACCCGTGATGGTTTTCTGTGAAGCACCAGATTCAATAGCCCGTTGTAGTTCGCTAATAGCTTCTTTTGACGTGTCCACTCCCTCAGAAAATGTTAAGAACTCCACGTTATCCTTTTGCTCTGTTCTCGTAGAGATCAAAGATGCAACGATTGTATTTGAAGCGCCAGAATCAACTAGAACTTTGTTTAATGCTTCTAAGTCCGTCAGTGATGATCCCAACAAGCTTGGTACGCTTAGGGAATCCCCCAGACGCACCTTAGTTTCGTTCTCGTTGATAAACGTAGCTAAGTTAGTTGTGTAGTTAGAAGGGATATTTTCTACCCGTCCGTATACACCTGATTTAATGTCCACCATAAGTGCCTGCTGTGCCGCTAAATCTGCGGGGATTGGGGGCATGGACTGTGGATTTGTAAGGAAAGCACGGGCTTGTTTTAGGTGTGCATCTAGGTTGTCATTAGTAACTACACCATCAAACTCTTGGTATCCGCCATTTACATACAAAGAAAGTTCACTGCGAGACATCGTTGCAATGGCCGGTAACTTAGTGATCTCAGCTAAAATGTTAGCAGCAGATGTACGGTAATCTACTGCGAAACTGTCTGTACGTTCTCCAAGGGCTTCAAGGTTAATTGCGATGTCTGTTGCATCTTTAAGTTCGTTGATAGGAGTGACGGACCCCGTAAACCTAAGAACCCCTACTTGCTGTTGCTGAGGTAACGTAGACACTTCTGGATCATCTAGAGTGACGGCTTCGGCACCACCAACATTACCACTGGCATCCGCAACTCGGATTGCAATTTCTTCACCCGATTCTGCTGAAGAGGCTGGGTAATTTCCAGTAGCAATCTCAACCATGAGTTCTGTTGGGTCTAGGGAAGCCACTTGTACGCCGTCAGATGCATCAGCATCCTCATCGACTTCTGCGATAGCTGCTTCTTCTTCCGTTACAGGCTCCGCCGCACTCTGTAGAGTGGACATCTCAGTATCCACAGCCTCAGTGGGGGCCACCTCGGCAAGATCGTCTGTAAGAACGGTTTCTGGTGGGGTTAGGGACGCACCATCTTCTGGTGATGCGCTAGGTAAGGCCTGTGCTGGGGTGCCTGTATCGCCTACAGGTGGGCCGGGTTCATATACAGTTGCACCGCTAGATATTTCACCCTGCAACATTTTAATGGTTTGAGACCCATCATTGTCATTTGATATCACAGAACTAATAACGCTTTGTAGGTTAGCTGGGGTGTTGGCGATCCCCATAGAATCCATAACTCCCTGAGCAGTCCGTACCACCTTAGCGTCCGCTTTTGCCTTCGCAGCACCCGTAGTTGATGCCTTACGTGCAGCAGCAATAGTCTCACGTTCACGTAGGAGTTTTTCCTTCATGAGCAGCATACGCTCGTCCTGCTTATTCTTTGCGTAACTCGCTGCGGCGTTACTAATCAAAGGAACAAAGGAAGAGGCGAAACCTTCTGCGAAAGACCCACCTTTATCGACGGGCATGCTTGCACCACCAGATGCTTTTGCTGCTCTCCAACCCATTACACTAACTCCTCTTCTTCGTCATCGCCTGCCATGCCCAGCATAGCTGCCTGTTCTTCGTCAGAGGCCGTAAGTTCGTCCTCTTGCTCCGGTACGCCCATAAGTCCACCAGAGGGCATCTCTGCGGCCTCTACGGCGGTCTCAGGAGCTATCTCGCCCTCTTCCAGTAGGTCTTGGATGTCCTCCACTGACCCCATCTGCAATTTAAGCATAGTTGGGGTAATAGGCTCTTGACCCGGAATGGCGGTATCCATGTCAGCAGTAAGGCCATTGTCCTTCGCTAGGATTTCTACATAACGAGCAACTGGTCCTGCCATGAGGATGCCCAGATCAATAGGAATAATGCCCCGACCGATCTTACGCATAAGGATGTTAGATGTGATGATGGCTACTGGAACTTCCAACTCTAGCAGTGAGTAGATAAGCTGCATTTCCCGCTCATCATCCATATCGTCAATCAGACGTGTCACACCTTCATTGAAGTCTGTGATTTCGGGTGGACGGTGCCATGGATACTCACGGGTATCCGCAGTTAAACTTTCACCGGGGATAGGGCCATTGAACTTAGGACGTGGGTTAATCTTCATCTTGTTCGTCCTTTTTGGCTTTGCCCTTTGGCTCATCATCTTCCAACATCTGCTCTTCAAGCTCGTCGAAGAAATCAGTGGTGTAGAGGATGTCCTGCTCGGTTACCTTCTGAAGTTCTTTGAGGTCTATTTTACCGTCTAGGAACTTCTGCATTGATTTGCGCACTGCGTCAGTAAAGTTCATTTGATTTTCCCATAGTTAACACGCAGGTAACCATCGTCGCCCTCCGTAACGGCGTCAGGGTGCGTTGTGATAATCTCTTGTGCGATAACGCCCATTGGTGGCGTAACATCTAGGCCCAACTCTTTGGCCTTATCATTCCAGTTCCATGTGTAGATATTCACACCATTAGGCATTTTCTCGTAGAACTGGATATCGTCTTTAAGGCGTTCATCCGAAGCGGCGGCTACTGTGGCGACACCGCCGATGATTGAACCCCAGATGCTACCCTTAGCACTTGCTTTACCCGCCGCTGCTGCCGCTGCTGCGTTCATCTCTGCAACCAACAACTCGAAGTCACGCTGTTCGTCTGCTTCCGTAGAGCGCCAAATGTAATCCAGTTGGCTGTCTACACGGTCCCACACACGGTTCATGGCCTCAGTGGTAAGGCCCAGCGCCGTACGTACATCTGCCGCAGCCGCTTCGAACTCCATTCGAGTCTCTGTGGTAGCAACCTCACGCCGCCATCCTACATTACTCTCATCAATAATACGGGCCATGTTGGCCTCGAACTGCTCACGGTTAGTTGTGCTGTTAATGTTAAACTGGCTGGCAGCATCGGCACGTCCTGCGTTAGCATTCCGTGTTGCGTTGATAGCCGTGGCGTTAAACGTAGCTGCCTGATAGGACAAATTATCGTAGAACTGACGGTTTTCCATCTCATTAGCGATGTTCAGTCGGCGGTTCACGTTCTCTTCTGCTACATCCGTAAACATAGCATCCACACGGGCCTGTGTGTTGATTACCTCAGCCTGTTGTTCATTAGCTAGGTTTTCGAGGTCCATCTTCAGGAATGTCTGAGCATTCTGTACAGCCGCTGTCTCACGGGCCGCTAGGTTGGTCAGATCAAACTTAGCAAGAGTATTAGCCTTGTTAATGACGGATTCCTGACGGTTGTCTAAGTTCTCCAAAGTAAGCGTTTGGAAGAATGCAGCCTCATCTTTTGCAATAGGAAGAGTTGCTTCCATGATGGCATTCGCCGCAGCCGCAGTGGCTGCTGTTCCTGTCATACCGGTGAAGGCAATAGAACGCTGCACATTACGATACGTGCCCTGTGCCCATGCGGGGATAACGGGGTCACCCGAACTATTTTTAAACTCTGCTGACAGGATATCCATCTGCCCAAGGATGGTTGCTTTCGTATCGGTGTAGTTACCTTCGCCTAACTTTTCGGCAAGCAACTTACCAGCTACAGTGGATGTATCCACCATGTGGGTGAAGTCTTGTGATGCCCAATCGTTTAGGGCTACGCCCGTGTAGTTAGTTGTACCATCAGCGTTGACGCCTGTCGCAGTACCTTTCAGGTCCAACTCATATTCGGATGAATCCACAAGGTTATCGGCATCAACTGTACCTGTAACCGCATCTACCTTGTATTGGGGGCCGTCTAAGCGATCCGCTGCGGTATCTGTAATAGCTGTTCCAACAGGCTGCTTGTTAAGGGCTGTTACAGTCTCTGCATCTACCTGAGTAGCGTCATACGTTACGTCCTCTGACGTTGAGTACCGTGAATCGTTAGGATCAAGGTTTACACCCTCGGCGTCCACATCCGTAGTAGGAACCTTATCTGTTAGTGTTAAACCACGTTCTGCCATAAACCCTTCTGGGTCGTCCATAAGTGCTTTAATTTCTGCATCAGATACGCCCATACCAGAAGCGGCACGAATTTCAGTGTACCGTGCTACGGCAGCATCTACGTTACTAGAAGCGCCCCCACCATCATTTGCGTTGTCTTCAGCTTCCTGCATAATTGCATCTGCTGTGTCGTTATCTCCATTAGCACGGGCCGCAGCAGCCTGACGCTCGTAGCCTGTCATGCCATCGCCGTCTTCATCACGGATGGATAGGGAGTCTACTGCTTTGCCGTCTTGGACGGTAACTTCGTAAGGAAGTCCTAAGAAGTTGTGTGAGTATGTGAAACCATCTGCGCTGGTATAAACCTGCCGCCCATCAACAACTTCGGATTTGTCCTCACCCGGTTTAAGACCGTTGGCCCATCCCGAAAGTTTACCTATAATCCCTATACCTGTGTACGATAGGATTCCTGTCGGTGCTTCGCCCTTAACACCGCTGCTGTTACCCGTTATATTGCCAACGGCATTTTTAACATCAGAGGCTGTATTGGCTAAGAAGCTGCTGTTATTGCTGTACTCGTGAGCAACAGCCCCTGTACCACCATTGGAGGTGTAGTTGTTTGTACCATCACTATCAAAGGAACTGCCCTCGGTGCTGTAGCTATCACCAGACTGCCCTGCACCACCGCCATCAAACATGTCAGAGACGCTATCAAATCCAAATAGGCCCATTATAATTCTTCCTTTTCTTTTTCGCAGAGACGGATACGGTCACGCAGCCTTGCATAATCTGTGATTGCTAGTGGAATACGGTTGGAGTCATCTGGCAGGGCATCAAGCTCATCTGCCAATCCGTTATTCCATTCAAGGGTGTATTGCGCCAATGGTGGGCAGTACACTTCCAGTTGAGTTCTATAAACCGTTTCTGCGCAACCTGTCAGGGAGGTCGTCAGGGCCAATAGGGTTAAAATCTTCATGTTCAGCCATCGCCTTGTAAAAATCAGAGGACTTGCGCTGGGCCTGTAGCTCGTCGGCAAGAACATTAGCCTTCTCCACAGTCTTCCCGTCCTTTCGCCCTAAGACGTAGAGAATGGGAAGAAGTAGAGCTAAACCACCAATGATGTAGGTTTTGATCTTGCCGACGATGAACATTAGCGTTCGCCTTCGTTGTGGTCCTTAAATCGGGAGTAGGCCACCAAGGCGATCCCTGCGAGTGCGCATAATAAGAACACAGTTTTCATAGTCTCGGAGTAAGGCACGAGTGCCTCAATCTGTGGTGTGATTTCGCTCAGAGCCGTAGCGGCACCTGCAACACCCGCACCTGCCATCGTTTTAGACTGACGTAGAGGTTTGGTAGCGGCCTGTGTAATCTTCTGAACGGACTTAGGACCGCCAGTGTCAGCAGGCAACTTAGCATCACGAGAGAAGATAGCTGCTTCGGCTGCACGGCGGCGTGTAAGGCCACGTAGGACCGTCAGCTTGCCATCTACCCGTGCTTTGTTCCATCGCAGCAATTGCTCAGGTACATCGTCGTACAGGCCTCTATTCAGTCGTTTAAGTGCCGTACTGCTA
>Ga0114915_1001014_pt1 | contig 12284 bp, 12 predicted proteins | sample MalvirAntarct_55_FD_87288 | JGI IMG/M metagenome (GOLD analysis project Ga0114915, IMG submission 87288) | Marine viral communities from the Global Malaspina Expedition - Malaspina viral metaG Antarct_55 | ecosystem: Environmental > Aquatic > Marine > Oceanic | place: South Georgia Island...
GTACTAGTACAGCTGCATCGTGTTTGAACTCGGTGGAAAACGTACGACGTTGTTTCATCAGACACCTCTCTATGGCGATCATTTTCGCCTAAGTTGGTGTCCGAAATCATTAGACCACTACATTTTGATAGCCACCAGCTAACCTAGCTGATTCAGCAGAGTGGTATATGTGCAGTTCTTCCCCAGTATCCCAACCATTCTTCGCATCAAGAAGCTCAATCGGAGAGCAGTCAGCCACTCGAGCTTTGTACTGTAACTCTCGGCTAATCGGGATCTCACGAATCCTAATTTGCTCATCAAAAATCGGCTCAGACTGAACAATAATGCTTGATTCAAGATAAGTGCCAGGACCAGGGATTGACTGTCTTTGATGTGTCTTCTGCCTGCGCCCACTCCTTTTACCTTTGGTGGCTTTACGTGAACGATCTGGGTGCAATATGAAGTTAGCAATACGCTTTAGGCCAGCAACCTCCTGCCTATCAAGTGGCTTTGTACTCCGAAACCAATCGTCATAGCTTTGATTCTCTATTGCCGATTGAAAGTCATCATGAATTGGTACTTTGACTAAACGACGCAGCCCATATGCTACTGCTTGCAAGCGGGTTGAGTACGGTTCGTAATGACCCGCATCTCGTGACAAAACTCCAGACTCAATCAACTCAATTGAAGCGATGGATTGTAGGAAATCTGAGTGGGCGACTTGAAGGTTTCTACTAATGCACCTCTCAAGGACCTGACTCACTAATAGCTCGTAAGCACTAAAGTCGGTGGATGACTCTGATTTCGTAGTGATTGCAATTGAGAAGGTAGGGCATGCAGTCAATAGGCCTTTTAGTGGATGCTCTACCCGCCCATGCTTACGGTCATGTGCCTTATATGGGCTTGCAGAAAGCGCCATAAATTGAGGGGATTTTGTATTACTTTTTAAGTACTCTGCTACGGCCTTAACTTCAACTCTATCAAGCCCTAATGCGCTGGAAATCGAAGGTCGCAGCTGCATTAAACCCATTAATCTATCAATTGCAGCCGCTAAGAATCGCTCATCTTGAGGAGCCCAAATTGCCTGCCGAATGATGCTTAAGGCGTCAAGATTTTGGGTCATAAGGTGTTTTTAGCAACGTTGAGATGCGTCCCTCACTTAGACCAGTTTGGGCAGCAAGCATTAAGTTTTTAACGCGCTTTGGCGCGCTAGGGTTCTTCAATGTTTCATTGAGCTCACATATGGTGGCTAATTCGTGGACTTGAACTAAGCTTTGACCAGACGAGAATATCTCGGATGTATTTATGTTGAGGCCAGCCAGTGGATCGTTTTGATCAACGTAATGCACAAAAACCTCATGACTGATCGGCAGCCTTTTTAGTAAGGAGTAAGTCCTGAGTACATCACCGTCGATACAAATCAAATCTTCACTTAGAAATACCGATGGAGGGTTTCTGGCAAGTATTGACGCAGCAAGCTGCGGTGATAAATCCAGGTTAGCTAAGTTATCGATTTTATACTTCTCGTCTATCCACCCAAGTAGCACACCTGCCGCAACAAGCTTATGACTCGTATCGGTTCGTGGAAATCGATGAACAGAGCGACGATGCTTATGAAATAGGCTGTTCTTTGCTTTATTTTCAGCGTGCCCAGTCTGCTCAGTTAGATCTAACTCTCCGTTAGCTTTTTTCTTTGGCATTAACTTAAGCTCCTTTGAAACTTTGGTTTAGAGTAGGGGTCACCCAGAAACTTTTGTTTTCCAAAGAATCGATGTTGTCATACTGACCAAATTTCATGCCAAAGAATACCAAAACAACACATAAAAGCCACTGCCAACATAGCAATTTCGTCAGCAAAAACCTATATTATTAGTACTTTATGTGGTTTCACGTGCCTTTTTGATACCCTCTGTAGGTTTTCGGGATTCTTTGACATGGGGGGTCAGCAGTTCGAGTCTGCTAGTGTCTACCAAATACCGAAACCCGCTAAGCCTTGCGCCTAGCGGGTTTTGTGCTTTCTGGGGCCTAGCTTTTCTTTTTCTGGGCAACGCTAAAACTATCCGTTGCCCATTCGTTGCCCAAATATTGCCTACAGATAACTGCCCAAATTAGAGGTCATCAACTTTATGACCCCTACTCTTTTCGTTCAGCTTTTCGTTGCCTAAATATCACATAAGATACTGATATATAACTACTTACTGTAGATAAATATATCTTCAACCTTACAATCAAAAAAATGGCACAACTCAGCTAAAGAACCAATATCGATCCGCTGAAGGTCATCTCGATACATCAGATATAACAGTGTACGGGAGACTCCTGTGACCTTATGCAGCTCAGCAACTGTCATGCGCCTTTCAGCCAAAAGAATGTTGAGACGGCATCTAATCACCCCATTACCCATACTAAATACCTCCTAAAGACATTTCGTGTTTGACAAAGGTACGCAATACCTCTTATAGTACCTCTTAGAGATCTTTAGTACTTCTTAGGGGAACTGAAGATCCCTAACAGATACATTAACTAAAGAGGACACATCAATGAATCTTACATTGATTACAACTGAAGAGCTTGCAGAACGCATCAAGTACTCGCCGCACTACATCCGCCGGCACCTCGTAGATAACAAGCTTATCGAAGGTGTGCACTACAAGCGCCCTTTCGATGGCCGTAAAATTCTTTTCATCTGGGAACGCATAGAAAGCGAAATCTTCGGTAGCCAAGACAGCCTTGTCATCCCTATGGCTTCTGGAGGTGCTTATCATGGCTAGCATCCGTGTATTACCCAGCAACAAGCTATACATCGACTTCCGTTACCTTGATGAGCGGTTTCGTGAAGCCACTTTGCTTGAGAACACTGCGCCCAATAAAAAGAAGCTGGGCCAAATGGCCAAGCGGTTGGACGCGGAAATCACACTGGGTACTTTTGAGTACGCAAAGTACTTCCCAGAAAGTAAAAGCTTAAAAAAAGTTGCTCTATTAGAGCTTAGAAACGATCAAGGCCGTCTAGGTAACGATATCCCAACCATTAATCAGCAAATTGATCGATGGTTAGAAGAAAAAGAAATTGAGTGGCGAGTGAACTATCGCAACACGATGGTCAGTATCATTGATAAGCATATAAGACCCGAGTTAGGTGACTTGCCACTAGACGCGCTCCTAAGAGATCGTGCGATTACCTTCCGATCAGGCCTCGCAAAATATAGAACGCCAGGCGGTAAGCCTCTGTCTAACGCAACTATCAACAGAATAATGACAATGTTGAAAGCGGTCGTTGAGGATGGCTGCATCCGACACAAGCTCGTCACTCCGTTTGAGCGCATCAAAAAGCTGAAAGAGGTCAAGGTTCATATCGAGCCATTCAACCTCAATGAGGTTACAGCAATGATCGCGGATGTTCGCTCCGACTTCAGAGATTACTTAATCACACGGTTTTTTACTGGAATGCGCTCAGCCGAAATTAATGGGCTTCGCTGGAAATACATTGACTTCGATCGCCGCGAAATTCTAGTCCGTGAAACCTTCACTCAAGGAAATTTTGAATACACCAAAAATGACCCTTCACAGCGTGAAATTGCCATGTCTGCGCCAGTATTTGATGCACTAAAGCGCCAGTTTGAAATTACGGGACATGGCGACCGAAATGGATTGGTATTTTGCTCTCGGCAAGGAACACCGATCGACTCAAAAAACTTCACTAATCGCATATGGAAGCCCATGTTAGTTGATCTCGATATTGCCTATCGACGTCCCTATAACACTAGGCACACCTGCGCCACACTTTGGCTCGCCTCGGGCGAGGCACCTGAGTGGACAGCCCGTCAGCTCGGCCATGCCAATACACAGATGCTTTTTAGTGTTTATAGCCGTTACGTGCCCAACCTTACTCGTAATGATGGCTCTGCGTTTGAGCGTATGTTGGCAAGTACGGGCACATCAGGAGTAGTCGCATGAGCGTTCATTACTTGCACGAAGAGCGCCTACGGCGCCAAGTTGCTAAAGCGCAAACTCTAGTCACTCGCATGGCAAAGGCTTTGCATGACGGGTACTGCATTCATCCGGACTTATCACTCTCTGAGGCCTTGGGCTATAACATGGCTCTTTCCAATATTGAAGCTATGGAGTGCTTTGTTAAAGACCAGCTTCAACTCCCAGACGAGCAAATGGCGCAGTCTATATTTCAAGTCCTTTGCGACCGTCTACAGAACAGATTGACGCGCCTGCCTAATCATATGCAAGGAGGCTTCCTATGATCTTGGCCAACACAATGTCTCTCAGCGAACACATTGGCCAAGACATATGCCTGCAGTGTCGCTTGAGCCAGCAAGAGAGCCTTGTTTCACAATATGGTAAGCCCTACTTTCGCCTTAAGCTCGAGGATAGCTATGGCAAAAGCTACGGCCTGATTTGGCCAAATAATGAACTATATCAACACTTACACAGCCTAGACCCACGGCAACTACCGCCCATCGAAGTGTCAGGTCGAGTAGCCCAGCTCAATCACTACATCTATATCAAAGTAGCTGACCTATCACTAATGACTGACCAGCACGTAGTGAATGGCGCACAAGTATTGCCAAAAATGCTTGTGCCATTTCTTGCACATGAAGCTCATGCATGGCTGGTCAATTTTATCAGTACGCTTTCATCTGATGCGCTACGTACTTTTATGACAAGCATGCTGTTAGACCCGAAAATTGGACTTAACTACTTTCGAGCCAGAGCCAGCGTCAGTAACCATCACAACTACCAAGGAGGATTGCTAACTCATAGCGTTGAAGTGGCACGCCTCGTAGCTAGTATGGGAAGAGAAATTGGTCTCAACCAACTCGATATTGAGCTTTCACAAGTAGGAGCGCTTCTGCATGATCTCGGAAAAATATTAGTCGTTGGCGAGCGCAATCCTCGACCACTGCCATGGAAGTTGTTTCGTCATGAAGCGCAATCATTACTTTTGATTGGGCCACATCTCAGCAAACTAAACATTGAGCACCCAATGCTTGGTTGGGCGCTGACTCATATGCTAGATCGTCTGGCTTCTGCTAAGTCATCAATAAATAGCCATTTCATCGGCGAGGATTTGATTCGACATGCTGACTATCTCTCGGCAGCAAATAGCGTTGGCAAGTCATTAGAAGACTTGGTTCAAAATGGTAGGTTTGATCAAGCATCCAATGAGCCTAGCTTCATTGAGCCGCAATTTAATGCTCAACCACCTCAATAGCTGACGTGGTCATCAAGACAAAGTGCAGCATAAATTTAGAGTGACTCATAATGTGGCTGAAAATGAGAGCGCTAGTTTAAAACAGTAGTACCACTCTCTGCCCTCTTCTGTTCAGCATACAGCAGCTTCTGAAACCCAATGAACGTCTCACGTATCACTGCTGTTGAGCCGAATACCGTGGTGGCATCGATAAGCGTGTTGTACTTCAGCGTAATCAAGCTGCGCATCTTGCTCGCGGCTAGTTCGTTCACGCCATCTTGGATGTATTTATCTAGGATGAAATCGATGAACTCACGCTGCTTGTAGTTCGCATAGCTCTGAGCAATTGCGGGCTTAGCCTCTGCTACGCGCTCAGTACGCGTGCGCACTTGCATGGCGTAGGCCACAAAGGCGAGTACGTCATAGACATCGCTATCCTTGGCGTCGATCAGCTCTTTCATGCTCTCGAGTTTCTCTTCGTCGTAGCCAACCTCACCTAGGTCGCTGAGCAGCTTTTCGCGCGTGGATGGATCGCTCCAGATTTCGCGCAGCTGATCCTCATCGCCAAAGAATCGCGGCAAGTCGTCGAACATGCGCTCGAGAAATTCTTTAGCGGTAATTGGCTTACCGTCTGGGCTCCAATACATCGCAGATGAGATGTGCTTGATTTGACGGGCACGGCCATCGGAGAGCGTGATGTACACCTTCTTTTCACAAGCACAGGGGCGTTGGCCGCAGTCGGAGCATGGAGGCGGCTCTGGTTTTTCGCAGATACATGGATCATTACTGCAAATGCCGCAAATACCTTTACCACCTCCCCCACCTTTTTCGCAGGTGCAGGGCGATGCATCGCACACGGTGCAGATATCAACTTCTGTAGGCTCGCCATCCCACTCGGGGTCGGCAAAGTTGTAGTGAGCTTTCACGAAGTCATAGACGGTGAAGTAGTCTTTGCCATCATAGAGGCGAGTGCCACGTCCAATAATCTGCTTAAACTCAATCATGTTATTGCAGGGACGCATCAACACGATGTTACGCACATTCCGGGCATCGACACCGGTCGAAAGCTTGCGCGATGTAGTGAGAATAGTGGGGATGGTTTTTTCGTTGTCCTGAAAAATCTTCAGATCGTTTTCACCGGCAGCACCATCGTTGGCAGTAACACGCACGCAGTAGTTCGTATTCGTGGTCCACTTCTTAGCGCGGGCATATTGGTTAATGAAGTCGCGCACCATGCCGGCGTGCTCTTGGGTTGCGCAGAAAACGATGGTTTTCTCTTTCGGGTTAAAGCGATCCATCCAGTACTGCACCCGCGCTTGCTCGCGCTGCGGGATAGTAATGACGCGGTTGAAGTCACCCTCTTTATATAGCCTGCCTGTCTCAGGGCTACCCTTCACCACTACACCATCGCCTGGCATATACAGGTACTCATCCATGGTGCCGACAATGGGCAGCACCTTAAACGGTGTTAGAAAACCATCATTGATGCCTTCTTTCAGCGCGTAGGAGTACACCGGTTCGCCAAAGTATGAGTAAGTATCGGCATTGGCCGTACGCTTAGGTGTGGCCGTTAAGCCTAGCTGCACAGCTGGTGAAAAGTAATCGAGAATTTCGCGCCATGAGCTTTCGTCATTGGCTCCGCCACGATGGCACTCATCGACAATAATGAAGTCAAAAAAGTCGGCAGGATAATCACCGAAATACGGTGTCGGCTTGCCCTGCTCGTCTTCGCCGCCGCTCATAAAGGTTTGGAAAATCGTAAAGAAAACACTGGCGTTTTTTGGTACCGAGCCCTTCTTTTTGATCTCACCGGGCGCGATGCGAACAAGAGCATCTTCACCAAACGCACCGAAATCGTTAAAGGCTTGATTGGCTAGAACGTTGCGGTCGGCTAAAAACAAAATACGCGGGCGCTTGCTTGCTGTTTCAGGACCTTTCTGCGCGCCTAAGCTCCAGCGGCTATTGAACAGCTTCCATGCTGTTTGAAAGGCAATACAGGTTTTACCCGTGCCGGTGGCTAGAGTTAACAAGATTCTTGTTTTACCGGCAGCTATGGCCTCAAGCGCATTATGAATGGCATTTTCTTGGTAATAGCGTGGCTTCCAATCACCCTTTGCCTCAAATGGAATCTTGGCAAAACGTTCACGCCATATGCTGGTGAAATCATCGCTAGGCTCGCCATAGGCCAGCTGCCATAGTGCATTCGGGCTGAGGAATTGATGAACTACGCACTCTTCGCCGGTGACCATATCGATCTGATAAATCTCGTGGCCATTGCTGGAATAACCCATGCGGCATTGCAAACGAGCTGCATAATCTTTGGCTTGGCGAACGCCCTCGGTATAACTCAAGCTTTCTTTCTTGGCCTCGACTGCCGCTAGCTTGCGGCCTTTGTACTCCAGTACATAGTCGCTACTGAGCGGCGTAGAGCGCTTACCACCAGAGATGATGCGACCCTGCGTAATGCTGACTTCGCGACGAATAAAGCTTTCCTCGACCTCTCCCCAGCCAGCGGCGGCTAACTTTGGATCGATAAGATTGGCTCTGGTGTCCGCTTCATTCATGCTCATTGCTAATGCCATCCTTGCTTCGGCTTACACACTTGCATTATCACCGAGTTGCTTTCTAGTTAAACCATAAAGTATGCCATCTGGCGACATTTTAATAATTAAGCAGCAGCTATACCGTATTATTTTGTTAGCTCACCGGAGAAAGCTTTTTGAATAATTGCTTTTTTTAACTCTTCAAGCGATGTTAGCTTAGAAATATAAACGCCTTCCAAAATCTTACTTTTTCTATATATTAAATTAATATCAGCTAACGCTTTCATCTGAGCATCTAATGGTGCATTAGGAACAGATATACCTCTAAGAGTTTTCAATGAAACTGTTTTCTGAGCTGTACCAGTTGCACCTAAGTCTGCTTGACTGAAAACTTGAGGTGACATTAATGAGTAGTATAACCAACTGCTATTAATATTATCCTTTGGCCTAATTAAGCCAATGTGTCGCTGAAAGCAGAACTCTTTAGCTTCATTTACTAAGACAGGTATGCCATAAGACCCAGTCACTGTATAAAGAATATCGTTAAGCTGCGGCCTTCTTTGCGCCTTCAAAGATTTATAATACTCAACAGGAACCATGAATGTATTTGAAAAGTCCACTTCATTTGAAGACTTGTTTATATTTGATATTGTAATAAATGGAACTCCAATTTCCGACTTTGGTGGAGCCGAATGATCACCATCTGAAATACTTTCTGTAATATGAGAAAGCCAAACATCACCGAAAATTTTAGATTGATGACTAAACACTTGCTGCAAGTAGCTTTCAAAAAGCTCGCGGGCATTTTTGAGGTTTTGCTCAGTATTGGCGCGTGCTTGCTCGATGTCAGCAAAGACTTGATCGAGGATGGCAACGATGCGCATTTGCTCAATTAGCGGAGGAGCTGGAACAGAAATTTCTTTAAGTAGCCTGTAGTGCCGCGCATAACCAAGATCAGGAATCTGGCACGACATAAGAAAGTAAGCTAAAAATTTAGCATTAATTTTACTAATTGGATTTAATATTTTTACACCATCCGCGCCTAGGACAAAGTTAAAATCTACATACTTAATTACTTTAGTATGATCTCCAAAAATTACTAATGGATTCTCAATCCTGAAGAGGTCACACTCCAAGTCCCAGTATCCATTAATGAATTCAGACTCTTGAGAAATAATCGGATAGGTGCCGAAATCCTTAAAGTTTTTTCTTTGAACTTTAGATGTATACTTAACCTCACATAAGGCATCTTCAAAGTTTAAGTATGTCCATAGGACGTTACTTTTTGCTTCATTAAATTTCAGATTCGTCATAGCAGCTCCTGAATGTTTTCCAGAATTGCTTCACTCTCTTTATCCAGTGCGATGATCTCGGCAATAATCTCCGATGGGTCGCGCAGTGCAACTTCATCGCCATCATTAGGGTTTTTAATCGATAAATCCCAAGTGGTTTGATCAAGCGTCGCTACATCCAGTGACCACGACTTATCTGAGTCGGAAAATTTGCTCTGTAGCTCAACGAACTCTTTCAGGTCGTTGTCGTTAAGCGGATTGGTTTTGCCCAGGCTGCGACCAGGGTCTAGCTGATAAAACCAAACGTTTTGCGTGGGTTCACCTTTAGTAAAAAACAGCACCACTGTTTTCACACCTGCGCCCAAAAATGTCTTAGCGGGACAGTCCAATACGGTGTGTAGATTGTGGTTTTCCAGTAGCTCTTTGCGCAGCGCCACAGCAGCATTGTCAGTATTGCTCAAAAAAGTGTTTTTAATGACCACTGCCGCACGGCCACCTGGCTTGAGCATCTTCATAAAATGCTGCAGAAACAGAAACGCAGTTTCGCCTGTTTTGATTGGAAAGTTCTGCTGCACCTCGGGCCGTTCTTTGCCGCCAAAGGGTGGGTTGGCAAGAATGATGTTGTGTTGATTGCTCGGCGTGATGTCCTGCAGGTTCTCCGCCAGCGTGTTGGTATGGATCACGTTTGGCGCTTCAATGCCGTGCAAGATCATGTTCATAATGGCAATGACGTAGGCCAGCGACTTTTTCTCTTTGGCGTAGAACGTGTTTTTCTGCAATACGTTTAGGTCGCTAGTCGATAGCTGCCTTTTCTCACGACCACCTTGTCGCAGGTAGTCATAAGCTTCGCACAAGAAGCCAGCCGACCCCGCCGCACCGTCATAGATAGTCTCGCCAATCTGTGGCTGCACAACATCGATCATGGCGCGAATCAATGGGCGTGGCGTGTAGTACTCGCCGCCATTACGACCGGCATTGCCCATGTTTTTGATCTTGGACTCGTATAAATGACTGAGTTCGTGCTTCTCTTCCTGCGAACGAAAGCGCAGCTCGTCGACCTTCTCTAGTGCATCTCGCAGCGAATAGCCGCTCTGAATTTTATTTTTGATCTCGCCAAAGATCTCACCGATTTTGTATTCGATGGTATTAGGACCTTCAGCAGATTTCTTAAAGCCTTTCAGGTAAGGAAACAGTGCGCCATCAACAAACTCGATGAGATCACTGCCAGTCAGCGCATTGTTGTGATCGAAGTTGCCATTAGCATCTTTCGGTGCCGCCCACGCATTCCAGCGATGGCGCGGATGAATGATGTATTGATACTCCTCGCCCATCAGCTCGGCCTCGAGCGATCTGTCATGCTCAAAATCATCGAGGTATTTCAGAAAGAGCATCCAGCTCGTCTGCTCGGTGTAGTCCAGCTCACTTGAGCAACCGGCGTCTTTGTGCAGGATGTCATCGATGTTCTTAAAGGCCTGTTCAAACATATGTCACTACTTCTCTGATGGGTAACTATCCGTGGCAACCCAATGTGATTTGCTGGGCGTTCTGCCGAAGATGATAGTCGATATCATGGCTGGCCTGAACGAGACTAGATCCCTATGAATACGTATTGCTCTTTAGTTCGTGAAGTCATGTGATGAAGTGGCTTTCCGCCTTCGCGACTAAAGCCTCGTAATACAAGAGACCATAACGACCAATAGTAATCGCCGATATATCTTCTAATGGGCGATTTAGATGGGACGTAGGGACAGGATACGTTTTACCTCGGTTCGTCACAGGCACGAGCTCTACACCACCTGGCTCAAATGTTACAGCTAAGTCACCGTCCCACTCGCCTTTAATTCCATCGACGCCAACTTGCAGGTGCTTTATGTAGGCTCTGCCGCTGGGTCCCGCACTAATACTAATCGAGCCAGACTTGGTTGCAGTGATATCCGCTACAGTATGCTCATGAGCTCCACGGGCATTCTTTAGGTAGCTTAATAATGGATCTATCCGCCGCTGACTTTCATATTGCCCCTTCCATCCACTCCATTTGGGGCTCCTTCCGAAATGATGCTGACACTTGTTCCAGACTCGCTCAATGTGTCCGAGTAACCTGTGCCACTTCTCTTCGAAATCAGAAGGTGTCATAGCAACTTCAAGCTCTATGAGAAGTGCAGCACAGAGGCGTAATTCGGTTTGGATATGCGGTGAAGGTTTCATGTTTTGGCCAGCCCTACAGTTGCGTTAAGTTAAAGAGCCATTTATTTCGAAGCATTAGTGATTGCAATTAATTAGCCTTAATTACTCTGCTTCGAATTTTTGCTTCGCTTTAGCTTAACCTCAGTAACTAGCCATGACTCAATGCCATGACGAATAGTTGATCTCAAGCCTGAATAGGCCGAAAGCATGGCCATTAAAACTGTAACTGTATGCAGTATAGGATATGCATCCTTTATTGCTACCCCGAATACTGTCAAGACAATAGCAAGTACAAATTCAAATATACATTCTAATTTCATATGATTTAGGTTTATCAAAGCAATAAATAAATCACTATCAGATGACGACAAATTTTCTATCCGTTTCAATCTTTCTATTTTTTTATTCTTGTTTTTTTCTGCAATCGACCTTGACCAATAAGACAGCTTAGACTCAATTAATACCTTAATAGATACAGAAGTAATGTTTATAATAATGCCTGCAAAAACAACAGAGAACCACCATGTAGGCTGTGATAGCTGATCAATAATTTCTTGCATAATCTACTCTTTTAATAAACCACTCTCGTACTGGAGACTTGTTTGGAATACAATAAAAAAATCAATATAATAATCTTTCGGCTTTTATTTTCCATATCTTATAGATTTCTTTAGAAACTTGTCGACTACATCGCTGTATAAAAATTACTCCATGAATTTTAAATACTTTATTTGTTGAATAAATTTGGATAAATAAAAAAGGCAAGGCCTCTAAACTTCTAGCAACACAGTCACAGTGAGTCCTGCCGACAAATATCGCAGTATCAATGGTTTTTAGCATGCCATCACTGCTCTTAAGCAGCAACTGCCAGTCATCACCTGAGTGCCTACCTCAAAGATGACATTGACGACTAAGTGCTTACGAGCAGATACTGCCCTTATGAACAGCATTATCGGCACGCCCGCACTTTCCGCTTCGCACCCACGCCTGCCATTGCTGCAAGGCTTCGTGCCGGCTGGCTTTCCATCGCCTGCCGCCGACTATGTGCAAAACACTATTGATCTCCACGAGCGCCTCATTCAC
>Ga0114915_1001016_pt1 | contig 12264 bp, 20 predicted proteins | sample MalvirAntarct_55_FD_87288 | JGI IMG/M metagenome (GOLD analysis project Ga0114915, IMG submission 87288) | Marine viral communities from the Global Malaspina Expedition - Malaspina viral metaG Antarct_55 | ecosystem: Environmental > Aquatic > Marine > Oceanic | place: South Georgia Island...
CCTAAGCGAAAGACTAGACCTCTGTTAGCTGCTGTGTCAGTCTGTACACGGTTAGGAGCGTTGAACTGATACGTCCATACGATCAACTTAGTGTTAGTTGATGTGTCAATCGCAGTAGGGAAACCGAAGTTAAACCCTCTTAGCTCACCATCACTAGATGAAGTCATGTTAGTTGCATTAAGGGTTAAGGGCAAATTACCCGCAGTCTTAACAAGGCCTCTCTGAGTAGTCTGACCTTCACCAACACCAGCGAAACCACCTCTTGCATTTGGGTGGTCGCTTACAGCGTCTGTCATAAGGTCAACAGCAGTTGGTATTACAAATGTCATGCTGTCTCCTTATAGTGTTATTGTTTGTGCCTTTGTTGCTACTAGGCCACCCAACGTAGTTCCATCAAAGGTTTCAAAGTATCTATCGGAGCCACCAGCAGAAATGTATCTAAATAGCGTCAGTGTGTCATTGTTATACAAGTAGTTATAAACAGAGCCACCAAGTAACTCAGTGTTAAACGTAGGGATACTAGAGAAGGATGTCGTTAGCTTGATCCAGTCGTTAGTAACAGGAGCGTCACTGATAAACCCAGTGTTGAACTCTTTGCCCCAAGCACCAATGATAACTAGCTCACCAGCAGCATTTGACTTAGTACCTGTGATACCGAAGGAACCTACAGGAGCACCAGTGTAGTAACCACCGCCATCACCGCTAGTCTCTTTAGTTAAGGTAACCTTGCCAGCGATAGTAAAATCACCATCATCGTATGTGATGACTAGCAGGTCTTCTTCGTTGACCTTGATAGAGGCTATGCCCTTACCGTTGTCTCCCTTGTCACCTTTAGTTCCAGCTTGACCTTGTGGCCCCTGCTGTCCGTCTACTCCGTCAAGTCCAGCCTTACCGATCTTACCAGCTTTACCTGTCTTACCGTCTGTACCATTGAGACCATCAGTCCCTGAGAGGCCGTCTACAGCGTCTTTACCGTCTTTTCCTGATACACCCTGCTTACCAATGTCTCCACGCTCTCCAGAGGCTCCTTGTGGCCCCTGTGAGCCTGTAAGACCGTCTACTCCGTCCTTGCCATCGACAACATCAGGGATAGACTGGTTTAGCAGGGCTTTGACTATTGCTAGGTCAATCGCCTTCATAGTTACTCTCCCTTGATAAGAGACTTTAGCAACTCATGTTCCAGCTTCTCAGTTTCAGTAGGCTCTGTGGGAGCTACGACAACAGGCTCAGGCTCAGGCTTCTTGTAGTCATCTACGTTGAAGTCTAGCTCTGCGATACTCATAAGATCATTAACAACCTCTGGATGAGCAGATACATCAATGTCAGCACCGTTGAGGTTACGTAGGAATGAGGACACTTCACGTAGATCGTGAGGAGCGACATCACCAGCTTCGATGCAAGGCATCAAGTCATAATTCAGACCGTTCAACTGCCACAGACGCTCGACCAACTGTTTGTTGAGAACATCTACGATTGCTTGGATGTAACTCTCTAGCGCACGGAGGAACAAGTCTGTCTTCGACTTGGACAGGGCGTAGGAGCCACCTGATGTACCAAGCAGAAGAAACTCAGAAAGTACGCTACGAGCAATGTCATGCTGGTAGCGGTTAACGATTGGGTTGATGTCGATGTTACGCTTACCGTTAGATGCCATCAGTTCGATGTCAACAAGACGAGTGCTGCTTGGCGCTCCATCTTTATCTGGGTAGGTATCGGAAGGAAGTACAATGTAACCTTGCTCGTTGAACTTAACGTCCCGTAGGATTTGCTGTAGGTCATGCACGAAACCAGCCTGTGCAACAGAAGCATCACCAGATAGGTACTCAGCAGGGATACGAGCAACAGGAATACCTGCAAGCTCACGCTCTACTGCGATAGCTTCAATAGACTGAAGGTTATTAAGATACTCATAAGAAGTGTAAGCGTTACGAAGGATAGAACGACCACTTGGGTCTCCGTTAAGAGAAGTTGTTCTATAATAGATAGACTTGTTAAGGGGGATGTAGTTCCGACCATTCATAATACCCACTGATTGTTCAATACCTAGTACATCACCAGTCTTCTGGTTTACATCAAACTTGTTAATAGTCCACGGCGCACGAGCAGCAATCTTCTTGACACCTAAGCGTCCGTCTGTGTACTTGGAGTGCTTCTTGTCAGAACGCTCAGTGGGGCCAACTCGACGTTTGTAGATTACCTCGAACCAACCAAAGCCATACGACAAATAAGATAAGGCTTCAGCTACGTGATCATCAAGTGTGTGATCCATGTCATCTAGTACAGACTTAACGAAGTCAGCTTCTACTTTAGCAGCAGGGGTATCATCAACAGGCTTAACAGTAAGTTCAACATCACGAAGGATTTGTTCAACAGAATACATGACAGCACCAATAGTGGCATCATTATCTCTCATTTCACGGTACTTACGGATAGCTTTACTACCACGCAACTCAGGCAGAAACTCGTCTGCTCTGATCTGACCGTTCTTTGTGTTATCGCCAGCGACACCTAATGTTTGCTTGGCTTTACCCTCTGAGAGCTTCTTCATTGTGACTATTGCCTTTTACTTTGATAAGCCCTTAGCACTAGAGTAAGCGAGGGTCAATTTTGGTTTAGCGTAGCCGTTAAGAGAAAGGTCTGTGATTGCCCATACCATTGCATCAAGTCTATCTGGTGAACCAATTCGACCTAATGGTTCCCATGTACGCATTTGTGTTTCAAGTTCGTTCAGTGAAGCACCGTCAGGGGGGTTAGTAACATGCTTGACAAGACCACGCTCATATAGTGCTGATATAGGTTCAGCACGGGCAAACTTACCACGAGAAGCTCGTACAGCTTTATAAGAGACAGTTTCATCTTCACCATGTATTGTTGTTTTAACCATGTCACCACCTTGATTGACCTCGGCTACGATACGGTCAGCTTGGTAGTGGTGGTAGAGTTTAATTGCTTTAGCTGCCCAACCTTGTGGAGACAACTTGTCTGTGTAATCACCTAGTACGTAAGCGATACCGTTGATATCAATACCTGCCACAACAATACCAGTCATGTCACTCTCAGCATTAGCTGTAACCGCAGGATCAAGTGCTACGACAATACGAGCTAAGTCAGGTACGTCTTCATGCTTAACGTGAGAGTTATCTAGCATCTCAGTAGACCAGAGAGCGCCTTCAGCTTCCTCTAGTACCTCAGCATAAAGCTCCTGCCTACCAATACGTGTTCCCTCGTACTGCTCCTTAACAGCAACAAGGTAGGTCTCGGCTAGGTTAGCAGCATTATCAAAAGTAGAACCGCTTGTAACAACAGTCTTAGGGTTCTTGAGTAACTCACGCATCAACTTAGTTGGCTTGGGGGTTGTAGTAACGCACACTCGTGGGTGCTTACCTAGACGTAGACAGAACTGAAGCATCTGCCACGTATCTATATCTTTGTTCCATGCAGCAAGCTCGTCACACCATGCAGCGGAGAACTGTGGGCCACGTAAGCGTTCTGGTTCTTCTGCTGAGTAGAACTCAACTTTAGCACCATTAGCCCATGTAAGGGATCGTTTAGTGGGAGACCATTCTGGGAAGCCCATAGGCTTACCTTTGTTATCTTTATCATGCTTCCAGCAGACTGAGAGGAAACCACTCTCGCCCTTAACCATAACACGTTCAATGTCACTGTTAGTAGAAGCTACACAGGCTATACGCTTATGTCCATTCTTGACTTGCTGTCGTACCCACTCAGCACCACAACGGGTCTTACCGAAGCCACGACCAGCATTGATTAACCAAGTATTCCACTCATTGTCAGTCGGAGGAAACTGTGCGTCTCTACCCCAGAACGACCAATCATGTTGTAACTCGTCTACCTTAGTTGGCCCTAGTTGCTCAAAGAGCTTCTTGACCTTAGTTGCTGGTAACTGTCGGAGAGTATCAGCCGTTATTCTCTTCTTCGGGTTCATCAGTATCAAATCCTAGCAAGTTCATAAGTTGATCTGCTGCTGCGACATCAAGTTCAGGATCAACCTCTTGGTCAACTTCAATAGTTGTTTGAGTTGGCGACCAACCAGCTTTGGATCGTAGAAACAGTTCTTGTGATTTCCAAGTGATACCATCTTGGATATCTCCATAGAGTGCTTGGTCAATCACTCGTTTACCTACTGCACCATTGATGCGAGTACGCTCGGCTTCCATTGCTGGGCCATAGTGCTTGTAGAGGGTAGACAAAGAACGAGGAGCATCAGTCATGTGCTGGATAGATACGATGATCTGACGGATGGGAACTCCACCCTGAATCATCTCAATGACAGCTTTCTCAACGAGCTTACTATATGGTAGCTTCTGAAGCATGACGACCTCTATTAGTTAACGACAAGGTGGATGATCTCCTAAGAGGGTAATCCAGATTCTAATTAGGTTCCCCCCAAGTCCATCAGCAAGATCACGTCTTACATGTTATCTGTTGAGCAAAGGTTCATCTTGGTTGGGCTGGGGGGAGTGTGTGTTATACCTGAGTTGATACCTCGAAGATATAACGACAATAAGTTGTGGAGAGTAACTTATGTTATACTTAAGTAATAACTTATGTATTTAATCACCATGTTGTTATTAACTTGTAGTTGTTAATTTCTTAGGAGATTTCTTAAGTAGGGGGTTATACTATACTATATAGACCTTTTTGTCGGTTTAACAACCAAGTATTTTCAGAAAGTAGCAACTATTTTATATGTCGTTGATATCCCACGATTCTTTTTTTGTATTATTTTGGGTTGACATTGGTATTCATTGGTTGTAACTGGTGGGGTGTGTTATTTATGTTACACCTCAAAAGTAATTTCTTGTTTTGGATTTAGGGGGTGCTAAGGGGCCGCGCCGAATCACTCGCGTATAATATAGGGGTTCCACGCCTAAGTCAAGCCCCCTAGTGATCACGAATTGTTACAATATGTTTCAGGTTATCACGGGAAAGTAGTTCAATGTTAAACTAAAGTTAGACAGTGGTTCAATGTTAAACTAAAGTTAGACAATGGTTCAACGTTAAACTATGTGTTGCACAAATGTCACCAATCCGTGAGGCTAAACACACAACGGTAACCCAGCCCATCCCGTAGGTAAATCTCGTATTCTGACTCTGGTAATTCGTTGTTCTTGAGCATTTCGATAAGGTCAGATTTGTCAACCAAAACCTCAATTTCCGTGCCGCCCATCGTTACAGCGACCTTGCCAGACTTGCGGATTTCATTGATGATTTCTTGCGTGTTCATGTCGTTTTCCTTTGTTGCTATACATATAGACTAGCATTTGATTCGCCCTACGTCAACAACAAATGTAAAACTGTAACAATTATCACAAGTGTGTAAATTAGTGTAACATATCAAAATAAAACTTGACGCGCGGATAGAGGAATCGCCCTCAACCCATTAGTGATTCGCCAGTGTTACATTATAACAATTCGTATGTTATGTTATACTATAACAATAGATAAACCACTGCCACAACGCGACAAAACCCGCCGCCCTATGGGGTAGCAGACTCGTCGTTTCTGTTTTGCGTAACGCTGTTTAAATCACAGTACCGCCCCCTCTTGTTTTACATCGCGCACGAAACCCGTTGAGTCGCCATACGCGCCGCCCTTGGCAAACAATATAACAAACACGCCTTGCGGGTCTAGGAATCTAAGGTCGTGCTTGTCGCCGTCCAAGGCCGTCCTGCCCATATAGCGCGTGGGTTTAACGTCATTACGCTTGAGTCTGCCAACAACAACGCAATTAAGTCCATTTGAAAACGCCTTTTCAATATCCGAGTCGGTGGTGTTTTCGTGAACGCTATAGCATAGGGAATAATTAGGAATTGATCCCACGTTGCGACTCATATCTTTGGTATAATCCCAAAATTGAACGTCACTATTACCAGAAAACAATTCGGGCCAGAGCGTTTCAAAACGTAAATCTGTAGTACCATTTGGACGAATAGCCAATGGTACGCCCATTCGAGCAGCCTTGCGTTGTAAGGCGTGAATCTCACGTTGCGCCTTTGCTTTGAATTGGTCGCGATACTTGAACCAAATTAGAGTCCTTGTCATACGCGCAACGTGGACGCTGTGGACGCCTTTGTTTATCATATGCAATTGACCATGACCCGACTCGTTCAAGCAATTCGTCGCGCATCCGAACGTCGCTGTAGAACACGTATTGAAAAGACTCGCCCATGACGGCGCACCGTAGAAAGCGTTTGCGAGAAACTCTTGGCCCTCTGGGTTCTTTTCCAATTTTGGACTCGTGCTTAGAATATTGGGGAGTCTATCCCATATCAGAGTGCCGTTTTCGCGGGTAGCGTTGGCAAGTTTGGCGTTCGCTTGTTTGCGCACGGTTTGCCAGAATTGCGAATTATAATGCCCTTTGATTTCATTGGCGTTTGATAGGGTTTTCGCGAGTGTTTGAATAAGCATGTTATTTAACTCCTTTGATTAAGCCGTTTTGCATTGTAACATTAGCGAAAAATTCACGGCCTTGCCCCGTGATATGGGGACGGTTTGCGCCCGTTAGAACCCCGTTTGCAATGTATTCTGGCCCAAAAATACTTGTTTCGATATAGCGCAAAGGTTTGCCGATAGACTCTTTCAGGGCCTTCTTTGACGGATAGTTAAAAACGATCATTATTTTGACTCCTTTGGTGTTGTTGCAACGTGATACCCACAGCAATCGCCAAACATAACGTTAATGCCGTTAGGTGTTGCGGGTTCAATCGTTACCAGCATTGGCGCAAATAGGGCCGTCGCTAGTATTAAACCGCCAAGGGTTCCAATGAGAAGGTGTTTCATATTTTGTTGGGCAATCCCTTTGTGTGTTCTGCGTTGGCGGCGTTTTTGTGAGATAGTCATTTTGTTGTGTCCTTTGTGTTAGCTATAATATTTATTGCCGCCACTGCCTCCAATAATTCCAGACTGTGCCGCTTGTATGTATATACAACACGGTCAACAAAATCGGCGTGTGATTCATCTTCACTGTCAAAATAGGAACCCGCATAGCACTCGCCACATGTTTCGTTATACATCCAAGTCGCCCAAATGCCCCTACCTGTATCGGCGAGAACAAGGTGCAAAAAATGATCATCCTTATGTGGAAATTGTACGGATTTTAAAAGCTTTGCGCCATTTTTTAGTTTGATATGTGTCATTGGTTTTCCTCCTCAATTTCAACGCATAAATCTAAGTTAAAATCACCTAGATCATAAAAGAAGGTCAAAATAACGGCCCCGTTTGGCGTAACCAATATAACGGGCGACTCGTCCCCGTATTTGGGATGTTCGTAAACGTCAAAACCGCCATATGACGCCAGTTTATACGGATTCAACGCAAGAAACTCTGATTTTGATATTGTCATACTATTTTTGTCCTTTGGTTTAGGCGAATCGCGCAAAGCTCTCGCCTGTTGTGTCCCAATTCTACCAACGATTCCTAGAATGGCAAGAGCCAAACACTAATATTCTAAACAATATTAAAAACCGCATTTAATAACAAAGAATCGGGCGCGTACGCATAGGTCAAAACAGACACTAGAGTCAATCGCATCTAATAAGCCTCAAAACGCCCCTTAGAAGCCCGACTCTGTTTTTATAGGTAATCACCCACAAAATTGATTCGTCGCATTCTAAGCGGAATCTGTATGTTATCACAAAAAAGTGATCAAATGTTACAAAAACAGGTTTATGAATTGACTCTCCCTGATTCGTTATGGTAAAAATGGGGGATGCCGAATCAAAACTTACGTATGCGCTCAGTGCATGGCAGGTATGCAATATTGTTGCTTGACGTATAGACAAGCGTTTGTCGTAAAAACGAATCAAACAAGCCAGCGAATCGTTGGCGTTGCTGCGTTCACAGATTCGCAAGGGAGTCAAGCTATGCCTAAAATGTTTTATCGAATCAGTTGCCGATTTATCACGTTGTAAATATGTCACGTCAAGTGTTGCAAAAATGTTTTCTGTGGAGTGTCACAAATATGCCACTGTCACCAAAGACACACACACCCCACCGATGGAAAGCCAGAGACCCCACCAGTGGAAAGCCAGAGAACCCACCAGTGGAAAATGACCCCACCGTGGGAATTAGAGACCACCAGCGAAATTAGCCATTGACCGTACCGAGGGAATTATGTACGGTGATTCTAATAACTGAAAATGGAGAACGATGATGACTAAATACCAGAAAATTAAAACGTCCGCTAAAGCAAAAGGTATAGATACTCGCAAATCATACTGTGGTGGTGGTTACTGGATCACAAAAGCGGATGGCTCTGACCTTTACCCCGATGATAACTTCTGTTCGTCCCTTAAAGAACTAGAGCATGAGGTGGCGCAATATTAAAAGGAGTGGCTTCGGCCACCCTTATCAACCCTACAGTGGAAATGGAGACCCCTACAATGGAAATTAAGGATAACAAAATGCAAGTTTGCCCACAATGCCACGGAGACTGTATGGTCTACACTGACGTACCAGCATCAGGAGGTTATGATTGCGTTTACGAACGGTGCGAGACCTGCGATGCTGAAGGTGTTGTTGAGATAGATGAAGACACGATAAAATCTTGGACTGGCTCACCAGTAAAGGAGGGATAAGCCATGTTATTCACTGTGTATTTTTGGGAAAAGCTGTTTAGCGAAAAAACCCTTATTGCCACATTCTTACTGAGATCAGATGCGGAAGCGTTCGTCGCCCAGTCCAATATCAAGACCTTGGTCATCAAGGAAATTGACAAATGGGAGGCTTGGCGGCTAATCCGAGAGGAAATTAAATGACCTACCAACTAAATTAGCTATTGACCCCCACAGTGGAAATATGGCATAAACGAATCACAGACAAACACTTGATCTAACTGGAGAATAAAATGACTAACATTATGACCAAAGAAGCCGTTTACAAATAAGGAAACGACCGATGACCCCACAACTTGAACGACACTTAATAGAACTCGGTGTTCTGCCAGCGACTGATTTAGAGAGCCTACAGGCTGTCGCTACAACTAAAAGCTACCCTGAGAGCAACAAGAACTGCTTTCGTGACCCCCGCGACGAAAACGGTAACGTACCATTTTAACTAAGGAGAAAATACATGAAAGCTAAATTGATAGGTTACACACAGGTGGCATCTGGCGTTGATGCAATCCTAGATACCGTGCAGGACATGATTGCATACTGCGCAAAGGTGTCAAACCCCAAAGGGCAACAGGACATGGATACCAGTGATCGTCTGTTGAAATACTTGATTAAGCATAAGCACTGGTCTCCTTTTGAGATGGTTAGTGCTACAGTGGAAATTGAGACAACACGAGACATAGCTAGGCAGATGCTACGCCACCGTTCTTTCTCTTTCCAAGAGTTTTCGCAACGCTATGCAGACCCAAACGAGATGGAAGAGACCTTTGTTGTGCGAGAGGCACGTCTACAAGACCCAGAGAACCGCCAGAACAGCCTCTATGTTGATAACAAAGGTTTAGATGATTGGTGGACATCCTGTCAGTTGTTTCACATTGAGCAGACCAAACTGCTGTACAAGGCAGCGATGGAGATGGGCATTGCTAAAGAACAGGCTCGCTGCATCTTACCAGAGGGTAACACGGTGTCAAAACTGTACGTAAATGGTACGATCCGCTCTTGGATTCACTATGTAGAGTTGCGGTCAGGTAATGGTACACAGAAGGAGCATATGGAGTTGGCTGTGCAGATCGGTAAGGCTATCTCAGAAATCTTCCCCTTAATTGGAGATGTTAAATGATGTTGGGTTTTATTTACGGGTTTGTCACAGCTTATCTATTAGCTCTGGTATTAATGATAGACGCCATTGATAATGCGGTGGATAGCTCACAAATCGAACCTGAGAGTAAATTAGGTGCTACCCTTTTTGTTCTAATGTGGCCTTGGGAAGCCCTTATCGTGATCTTACACAAACTGACAGGACGTTCTAACAATGACCAGTAAAACTTATGCGATTGCTACAAAAACTCCACACGGTACATTCATTAGGCTCAATCTACCTAAGATGTCTTTTTTGACAGCTACAAAACGCGCAGAAAAACTCCGTGAATTGAAACCAAACACGACAGTGCTAGTCGTTAATACGGAGGCTTACTAATGGAACAACACCAAATGACCACAGACGAAATCGTAACTATGTGTGAGAAACTTTCTAGCAAGTACCGACGACCTCACATGAAAGATGACCTAGTTTCAGAGGGTGTTCTGTCTGTCTATGAGCGGCTAGAGATCACCCCCGACGAATACCCAGCGAGTTTATACCGAAGAGCTAATAAGGCCATGTATGATTATATCAACGTCAAGAACAAGGCTGTCACTATCCCTGTGTCTAGGACTACCGAGAGCTTGTCAAAGGGTTTGGAGTATGAACACGGGACATACTCTGATAAAGGCAAAGAGGAACTGGCAAGAGCTTTATCTTCGACATCTGTTAATTTTGAGGGTGACTTCTCTTTGTCGGTACAGGATTGTACACAGAAGTACGAGACTGAGGATTTTCTGGAAAAGTCTTTTAAGATGCTTGACGACAAGGACACAGAGATTCTGAAAAAGAGGTACTTTGAGGAGTTGTCACAGGCTGATCTAGCAAAGAAACTTGGTGTGTCGCAACAAGCCATAGCAAAGCGGGAAGTTGCAGCCTTGAAGAAAATGTCACGGCTGTAACAAATCGTGAGTTGTTAAAAGACGAAATAGGTCTATATAGTAAGATGTACCTTGTAAGTTTTCTTACACAAGTTACTACTTAAGTTACTACTTAAGTTACTACATAAGCAATAATAACTACAACAAGTAATAACTAAAGGAGAAGGTTATGGATGATAATGAATACTTGGCAAGTATGTTGCCAGATAAACCAGAGTGGCAGTACCATGAGATTTGTTTATGGTCACCATTCATAGAAAGCACTGTAGGTAAGATAGCCAAGGGTATGGAAGATTGCGGATTTGACAGAAAACATGCCATACTTATCTACGAAGGTAAGATTCTTGATGGTCGTCACAGATATTTAGCTGCGGTTAAGGCTGGTGTTGATCCAATCTTCAATGAGTTCCAAGGCACTCGTGAGGAAGCTGTCAAAGAGGTTACCAAGGAACAGGTAGATCGTGGTCATTGGAATGATGAAGCTAAGAATTTCTTCTACGCTCAACGTGCCACTGCCTTGGGTGTTCGTAAACGAGAGGACAGCTTAAAGCAAAACTCTACCGATGTAGTAAATACTACAACGGTTCCATCTCAAGCAGAACATGCAGAAAGCCTTGGTGTGCATCGTGACACAGTTGCCAGATGGGAAAAAGACCGAAAGGAGATCATGGAAGACCCTGACCTAGCAGCCAAAGCTACAACACCAGAAGGCTACAAAGAGGCGAAGGCAGAGGTAAAGAAGCGAAGGAACATCGTCGTACCAGACTACCGTGTCGATGATGCTATGGGGGCCATCAAGGGAATATCGGAGTTGTTTAATAAACGCTTCGAGGGAACAAAAGAGGAGGCAGCAAGTGTATTAGTATCAGAGCTTATAAAGGGTTGCGAGACTGACGACATTGGTCTTAGCATTGCCAGAGACTACGTAAAGTGGTTTATGTCGATGAAAGAAGTTATGGACATAGCTGAACCCACGCTCTTACGTTTTCTGAACGAACAACCAAACCTTAAAATAGTAGTATAGGATACCCGACCATGACAAAATCAACAAACGCAGCTAAACTATACAATCAATCTAAGCAGTTCTGCATGGACCTTGGATTACTTCCAGACTTTGACAGTGCAAGCCGTCTACTAAAGTCTGGTGCAACCTCAGTAAAAGGCAATCTAAACTACCACAGCCGTAAGGATATTGTAGACATTGCCCTCAAGCCTTACACTAACGAGTTTGGTGAGCAAGAAGCGTTCGGTTCTATCTGTAGTCGAGACTTAGAGTACGCAGAGAAGTTCGTGGAAAAGACTATGAGCCGCTTTCAAGGTGGCGTAAAGAATATGACAGAGGCCAGTATGCACATCATCCGCTGTCAACGATCAGAGATCAACAAACTTAAAGACTAAACAAAAGGAGAGCCACATGGCTGAACATGCCCACCAAGAGTGTCCCTATGAAACGTGTGGCTCTTCTGATGCCTTTAGTTATAACGACGAAGGCTTCGGAAAGTGCCACGCTTGTGGACAAGGTTATCCATCCAGTCGAAAGACCTTCGATTGGGCGGATGAGAAGTACCCGACAAAAGGAGATAACAAGATGACATTCACACCAAAG
>Ga0114915_1001018_pt1 | contig 12260 bp, 16 predicted proteins | sample MalvirAntarct_55_FD_87288 | JGI IMG/M metagenome (GOLD analysis project Ga0114915, IMG submission 87288) | Marine viral communities from the Global Malaspina Expedition - Malaspina viral metaG Antarct_55 | ecosystem: Environmental > Aquatic > Marine > Oceanic | place: South Georgia Island...
AGAGCAGATAGCTTCAGCTAACCAGGCGTTATTTACGCGCACTAATACCGCTGGCCCCCATTTTTCTGCATAACCGTCAAGCCAATCTTCGGCTTCTTCCCAATCTTGGAAAGTAATATGACTGGCTACTTCCACTCCTCTAGCTTCCGCCATCGTACCAGTATAGCCTCCGTTACCGTCTTCCCAGCGGCACTGCTCTATAGCTTCTTCTTCGGACTCAGCTTTTACGTGATATATCTCTCCTGTAATGTAGCTACGCACTACTTCATACACTTTTAGATTGCTCATGCTTGATCCTCCTATGGCACTTTTGCCCATCGTTTATGAGAATAGCCGTTATAAATGTTTCTATACTTCTTACTCTGTATGTGACCTTTTTCTGCTAATTCGCGTAGGCGTCTTTCTGTATTAGACGCTTTCCAGTAATCGCCATAGGCCGTATAAATATCCTCAGTTATACGCTCAGGTTCCATATATTGCTGCACGCTCATAACTGCCAGAATTTTGTCGTGCATGGATAATTTACTCATAGTTTAATTTCGCTTTTATGTTGGCTCAGTCTTCATCGGACATAAAACCATTGGTTTCTAACAACTCTTTAGCTGAAGGTAAGTTTGTATCTAGCTCAGTATTGAGTAATTTGTATAGCCAGTTAGGGTCTGCGCGCAATGCACGGTTTACTGCTCCAGCTAGTTTCTTTGTTTCAGGAGTATCCATTTCACTAATTAATTGATCGATATTCATTTTTTACTCCTTTACCAGCTCATACCAAACCAGATCCCGATTCCATGAATAATCCCGATAGGGAACATAAGGCCCCCGGCTAGCAGTAAAAGGTATTTAGCGTGTAGTAAGCAGTGAATAATGTGCGTAAACCATGCACTCATGCAGAGTAGTATGGCTGCTATTGCAAGCGTGCCAGAAGTGTTGTTGTTCATTTTAGCCTCCTAATTAGGCGTTAATTGAGTTGTAGTGCTTAGTGGTTAAATTAAGTATGTCTTTTTGGGTTGCATTGTTGGGTAACTCAAGTGCTGTTGCCCAAGAGGGGTAAAAGATATCTAACGCAGCACCTAGTTTGACGGTATCGTGCGCGAGTTCAGGTAAGTCTTGCCAGCTCATGGACTTAATTAGCTCACGATTGACCCACTCAACTACTGCAATGTCATCTTCCATTAGTAGGTAGATAGCGTCGTGTATTAAGCCAATGGGCTTAATTTTTAAGCGGTGAGGAGATACCCAAACTTTCTGCATAAAATCATTGGCTGCACGGTTATTTAACAAACCGTAAGACTGACCTAAAGCATTACCTGCGGTACGTGCTTCAGCTTCTGCTTCATACGGTGTGCTTTTGCGCCCACGAAGCGTTGCGGCCAATAAAGGCGTTCTAACACGTAGTCCGAAAGCAACTTCAACATAGCCGGTTTTACTGGCTACTTTGAGTTTGTCTTGTACCCATTGTATGGATACTTTGTATAACTCTTTAAAGTTGTTTTCGATATGCTGTGCTTCTTGTTTCGAGAAGCCACACTGATTCATCAGAGCATGAAATGTGCCTTGGTAAGTCAAAGCAAAAGTTGGTCCCTTGCTGGCTGAACGTATGGTGTCCAGTAGAGGGTCTTTTTTTACAGCAAAACTAAGCTCAGGTGTTAGGTTATTAAAGGGAAACTTTTCTGGCCAATAACTAAAGGCTCGAAGCGTGTGTCCGTCATAGCCGTCGGTATAAACCTTGAGCTTATTTGGATCACGCGTCGTTAGTGCAGAGATGTAGTCTTCCAATGAATTGAAGTCTGCTCCTGCAAACAACCACCCTTTGGGGGCTTGGAAACAGTCTTTAATCAGTTTGCCGTAGGCTGAGCCAGACGGTAAGTTCTGTAAATTAGGGTCGGAACTAGACAATCTGCCGGATACCGTTCCGCCTAAATTAAAGTTACCGTGTATCCATAAAATACCACTCGTGCCTTTATCAATGGCGTTTTCAAAGACTGGAATGAAAGTCGTTAGGATTTTATCTGCTAGTGAAAATTCCTGTAGAGCTTTCAAAACCGCAATTACTGCGGGGTCTTCAGTATGGTTAGTCAGCTTTTTAAGTGTTTTAGCACCGACAGCTGGCTGTTTGGTTTTTGTTGTATCAATAACAGGTAAATCAAGAAACTCATACAGCAACACTTGCGTCTGTTTAGGACTGTTAGGGTTGTAGCGTTCATCGTTGAACTTACTGCGATCTTTGTACATGATCTTGTCGGGATTTTTGGCTTTACTTTTGCGATCCTGAAAGTCCTTTTCCCACCTACGGTCTTGGATTTCTGCTTCGCAGGCTTTAACCATGGGATCTCTTTTTAAAACTTTTACCTGGCGACGAACTGTTTTTTCGAGCTGCTTGCGCGCATAAGCGACTTTCTCGGGATTAAGAGGCATCCCTGACAGCTCAACTTGAATTAAGGTTTTTTGGCTGGGCAGCATCATTTCGTTGTATAGAGCGAGCTGATTATCTTCTACCATCTTCGGGTAATACTTATCAAAGACGTAATAGGTAGATAAGCCATCTAACAGGTTGTATTCCAACAGTTTGGATAGCGGCTGTTTACGTATGTCTTTGACATCTACTGCCCAATTACCAGCAAACTCATGTGCTAGCGATTTTAGGCCAAGGTAACCTTTGGCCGTACCTACCGTGTTTAACGCTAAGTACGCAATGATCTTGGTGTCATGGAAATTACGAGTAACCACATCTAGGCCTTCTAACAAGCCTGCAGTGTCTAGTAAGTTTTCCATCCACAGCTCAAAGATAATTATTTTTAGGTCATAAGGACTGTTATGCCAGATCAGTTCGCCTTTGTACTCTTTAAGGAACTGTTTAAGTAAGGCACGAACTTCTTTGTTTGCCTTCAATTCGCCGTGATTGCCTTCGGCATCCGGCTTCTTGAAGGGACGGTAATCACAAGGAAAAGCAATACCATTATGCGCATCCCAGCAGAATGTAACGGTACCAATACCTGCTTTTTCAAAATCTAATGAACCCGTTTCTAAATCCGCAGTGAGCCGGGGGTGATCGTGTAAGCCCGCCAGGGCGTGAGCGATCGCATCAGGCGAAGTGGGGTAATTACACCCATGAATAATATCTCCCCCTAAATCGGAGTAGGTACCTTGTATAATATCTACAAGAGTTTTTAACGATAGCTCTAACTTAGGCTCGTTTGCCGGATTGTAGAGTAGGGCAGTATGGTTTACGCCCAAAACAGTATAAAAGTGCTCAAAGCCTTCAATAGCACAATTAAGTTTATAACCTAAGTGGGCATCAGCTTTAGTTTTCTTGGTTAAGACTTTAAAGTAATTAGCATCAGCGCAGTAAATGTATTGAGTCTTAACGTCTTCAAGGTTAGGCAGAAGATCTTCAAGGAACATTTTAATCCAGCTAACTGGTGCTTTATTGTTTTTATCATATTCAAGCCCAACGACAATAATATCTTCTCGGGCTATACCTTGATGCTCTAGTGGGTTGATATACGCATTTTCAATAGCAGTTAACTGAAAAGCTGACTGCTTGACCAGAACCGCTACTTTATAAGTAGGCTGGTCAGCATAGACATGGTGTAACATGGGGAATCCTTATTAATATATAGCTAGCGAGGTTTCAGGATAGATGCCAAAATGATCCGGGTGGCCGTGTTCTTCGACATCACCGTATTCTTCTCCAATGCGTAAAAAACCCCAATCGGGGCCTCCTTTTAATGAGGCTTTATTTTCTGCCCAATAGGTAAACTCACTGGTTTGTGTGACACAATCAAAATCTGAATTCCACTTAACGCCATCTATTTGGTAAATAGAGTAACTTTCGTGTTTTATTTCTGTGGTCCCCCATTCAGGTAAATTGCACCATTCGGGTAAAGGGACTTGGGCGATAAGTGCTTCAGTTTTTAGCTTGTTTGAAACAGCAAAAGCTACATCTGACCGATAACCCATAATTAGCCTCCTATTAAATTAACCACCATGCGAGAACGCATCATGTCTAGATACTTATCATTTGATTCTTTAAACGCTGCAATTTCTTCTGCATCGAGTGGCTTAGCATTTTGAGAATCTAAGCTAGGGAAAAACTGGATTAATCCTTTAAGCAAGTAATGCGTGTTATCGGGAAGGAAATCTAAGACCATTTCTTTGTAACGAATTTTCTGCGAAACTTGTATGATGTAAGATTTTATTAATTGTTTTTCAGAGTCAATTTTGTCACAGTAGCTTAGGTAATCTTTCATTCGCTCACGTAAGCTGCGGTCTAGTAGGACAGGACGCCCTTGGGGTAGTTTGGTAGTAATTGAATAATACTCTCCGCGAAAACCAAACCATTTATCGTTTGTCTTAGTGAGCATCATGTTCTTGCCAATAATGGTGGTTAGCTCTGTAAGACGGTAGTTATCTGAAGCGCGATAGAGTTCTGCCAGTATTTTATCAACAATGGCAGTTATTAATTTTGGGTGCATGAAAATTCTCCTAAACTAAATCTCCTGTCATATAGACATGGTGACGAGCACGACTAACCGCTACATAGAGGAGTCGTGCTATTTGTATGCCGTCTTTACAGCGGCCTACGTCATCTAAATCAATGAAGACTGAGTCATAAGTAGAGCCTTGGGATTTATTGATTGTGCAGGCATAAGCTGCCCTTAAATCTACCCAATGCGTGGCTATATTTTTTAGGTCTTGAATGCGACCTTGTTTTTTTAGTTGTTTTTCGAGAGAAGCTCTAGCACCAATATTTTTCGGCAAGAAAGCATGAATGGTATTATTAATACCTACGCTCCAGCCATCGACACCATAAGATTGTTCAGGAGTAATGCTAGTGATTTTAACTAGTTGGTTTGATTTGAGGGAAGTGCGGCCTATGTTAACGTATTCATTAACCAGCGCGTAATCTCCGACACCTAATTCAGGGTCACCTTGGACGTGCTCACGAATGTCGAAGTTATACTCTTCAACCACTTTGTTTCTCCAAGCCAGCACTTTAGAAGTGTTGTATGTCCAACCTGGAGCAGATAAATCTTCTACGATTTTACGTTGAAAGTCTCCCCGAGGTAGCCGAACAATATGATGATTGTCAGGTGTAAACTGAAAGAAGGGTTCCCCATTAACGACGTTCCGAAAGTTGGTAGCCAATTCTATAATGGGATTATCTTTGGCTTGGCGTACCACGTCTTCTAGGCTAACGGTGTCAAAGCCTTGTGTGAATACAGGTGTAGTTTTAGACTTAACCGGAGTTAGCTGTGCAGGATCTCCGATAAAGATAACTTTACATTCTTTAGTGAGTTTTACGATAAGGTCTAATAAGTTCTGATCGATAAAGCTGGCTTCATCGATAAAGAGAATAGTGCTTACTAAATTTACGCAATCGTAACGAGGTATTAACTCTGTTTTGTTAGTAGAGTAATTTTTGTCTACAACTAACTTTAAAACTGATTGGATAGTAGCTACAGGGCACTGAGTGATTTCTGTTAGGGCTTCAGCTGCTTTATGCGTTGTTGCCGCTAATTGCATTTCCCATTGCTTAGGAGCTTGAGTAAGTAGGGCGCCAGTTTTCAGCATTTTTTCTGTATCAGAAAGCAGCCGCTCGACCAGAGTAGATTTACCTGTACCTGCATAGCCTGCAATAACTAAAATGCCCGGGTCGGGTTTAGCGATAAAGCTAGCGTAGCGATTATAAGCGTTTTGCTGGCCCTCACTGAGTGTGACCGCCGGAGGTGTTATTGCGTTCATGGGTTAGGTCCTAGTAGATTCATTAATTAAATAGCAGTAGGTTGCTAGCCCCTTGGTTTTTATATCTTCAGGGAGATAGCTTCACACTGCCCATAACCAGTGCTCGGCGTTACCGTCTTTTTGGGACAGTAAAGGGGATATGCCGCCCAAAGGGCGTTTCAAACTCTTTGTTGTCAAATACCACCCAAAGTACAGGGCATTTAGGTTTTTTAGTGGGCGGTGTGTACTGGCCATCTGTGATGACAATTAGCACGTTAGGACGGTTTTTTATGGCCCAGTCCATAACTGGATCGATACGAGTACCGCCACCCCCTTTAAAATCGACTTTCAGTAGATCTTGATGGGTATGCAAAACATTTTCTTGAATGATTTGTGTATTAAACTGCACAACTGTCGTTTTAGTGGGTCGCATCAGTTTTATGACTGATCGGACTTCTGACAAAAACACTGCAAACTCGTGTTCGCCTACTGATCCAGACACATCTACCATTACTGCAATGTCGCAAACGGCTTTTCCGCTTAGGCTGGGGAGAATGTGATCGGGAAAGTAACGTCGGTTGGGCTTACGGAATGTCCAATCTACTTTGGCAGCTTTTGTCATAAAGTTTTTTAAGACGAGTTGCCACGGTACGATGGGGTTGAGCAACTCTTTTAGGTAGCGTTGCACAGAAGCAGGTACTGAACCTGCTTGTTTAGATGCTTTGGCTTGCATGTCTGCTTGAATTAAGATGTCATCAATAGTGCTTTGCATTTCCGCAATTTCACTTTCTGTGGCATTTGCTGGAGGTCCTTGGATATCCTCCATAAAGCCAGGTGCGTTCATTTCAGGAGGGTTTGCAGGCAAGCTTGCAAAAACTTCCTCTGTAGACATATTTTTGTACTTTTTATCTAACAAAGCACCTTCGGGTAATTTTGCGCCTGATTCGATTAGCTCTAGGTTAATAACGTAGTCACCCGCTATATTCCATTTGCAGAATTCTTTTTCTTCCAAGTCTTTTCTACGAAACATGTGCTGAAATACCACATGCATAACTTCGTGAAGCATAAGACCGACTTGTTCTTCCTGGCTTTGTGCTAAAAAGAATTCAGGGTTGTACATTACATATTTGCCATTAGTAGCGGCTGTAGGCACTTCTCTGGAAATTATATGCTCAAGCGACATGCACACGGTGCTAAAGAAAACCCACTCAGTGTTACTCATTAATTTAATTTTGGCTTTGAGCAAGGCTTCTTTTGCTTGCTCAATAAGCGGGTCTGCTTCGATGTACTCCATGACGACTCCTAGAATAATACGGTGTTGTTATTAGCTATCCAGGCTTGTACGGGAGCTAAATCCAAAACAGTACTGTTTTTGGCGTATATATCGCGTAAAGCAATTACTTGAAATTCTTTAGGTAATCTTTCTAAATAGATCATTGCAGCTTTAATAGACTCTTCTTCGCAGAACTCTGACAAAATACCGCAGGCTGCATAACGTCCGCTGGCTGAAGTCGGCAGTTTGGCGTTATGAGGATCTCTAACTATGTCATCGTAACTGGCGATGTCGTTATAGTTGGCGGTAAAAGAAATAAACTGTCTTGCGCTGGCTTCACCTACAGTGCCTGCCAATAGCGGCAACAAATGTTGTTCGCTATTTGTACGCTCTGCAGCTTGAAGAATTTTATGAGCAAATTCCCAAGTGCGCTCACAAGCGAAAGTAACGTCTTGTTCAAGTTTGTCTGGGTTAAATGTATTTAGCTCTGAAGGGCGTGAACGTATAAATGAGCGAATGCGATGATCGATATCGGCTTCTAGTGCCCATTTAGACCACACTTTATGGTCTGATAGTACGTGCATGTGGATAACACGAGACTTTAGGGGCGTGGCCAGTTCTTCTGTTAGCGCACCGTCGGTATCGTGGTTGCCTGCACCTACCATGGCTACTTTAGGGTGAAGTTTTTTCTGCCCCACCATACGGTCATGCAATAGTTTGTATGCCGCTTTACTGGTGCCACGGTCTGCTGAGTTAAACTCATCTAAAAATACAAGCCAGCCGTCGTATCCTTCAGGCACGGGTGTGTCTTCTAAAGGGAAGGTCGACATTGGAGCATATTCAGCAATCTTGCTGACTTTATCTACTATGGGAAAGCCTAAAAGATCAGTAGGGTCGCACTGCGATAAACGAACGTCGATAACTTTTAAGTTGAATTCTTCTGCGATGGATTTAACGATGGCGCTTTTACCTAAGCCAGGTGATCCTATAACTAGTCCTGGAATAAAAGTGCTGATAACGGTGATTAATCTTTCGCGGACTTCTTCTAGGTTTCCTTGAATTAGCGTACTCATTATGGGTAATCCTGTATGGGTTAATAAAAAATAGCATCCAATGCCCGTAGGGCATTTCTTACCAGTGCCATGTTTTTATAGATGGAAGCTCTGGTCCGTCTCTATCAAACATTAACCAATCTACAGATTCGTGTTGGGCTAGGTTTAATAAAAAATGTAAGTTGTCTAGGGAGTAATCTTCTAATTTATTAGATTGCTGATTAAACAGCATAAAGCCTTCTTTTCGTTGCATTCCTATTAGTACGTTTTCGGCAATTAAAGCTTCTATAGTGCGGGCTTCATGTTGGGGCAAGTGTGCCGTAGAAAGGACTGCTACAGCTTCAATGTCTGCTCCTCTCATCGGGCTTCTCCAAAGTGTTTAGCAATGTATTCTGTTGTAAGTGCAGTAAAGCAATAAGCTCATTGGGATCAGTAATGGGTAACTTACTGAGAGCTATTTGCTGTACCTCTTTTAAATTTCCCACTATGGGAAATAAGTTTTGTTGTACTGGGCTATTCATAACGGTTCTCTCAAAAAAAAATAGATACCTCTAGTGAGGTATCTGGTTAAAATTCCGTAGAATGCCCAAAGGGCATCTGGGTTAACAAATGGCGTATGCACTGTTGCGGATATACTTACCTAGGTCTGGAGACAATTTCTTGAAAGTACCTTTGCGCTGATAAAGCTGCGAAAGAAGGTCGCTTACCAAGTCACTGTCTGCAATCTCTGCGAGAACATTGCGATAGTGTTTACGAAGATCGTTCATGTTATTGGGATGACACTTAAAGTCGTCATGGATGGTCACTACCTCGAAGGGCTTGTGCGCAAGCATTGTCGTAATGATGCGTTGCAAGCCTAAGAGGTGCTCTTTACTGAGCAAGCAGACAGTCTTCTCGTTGAGGTAGGGCGCGATAACAATATCGGCTATACCACTACGTTTGTACTGGCTTACGTAGTACTCAGTGATGTCCAATTCATCTGTACTCAACGCTACTGACATAGAACTTGTGGCAAGCTCACGTTCAAGTAACTCTGCTGAGATTAGATTGGCGACAGACTCGATAAGAACAGGATCATAATTACAGCGGCGAACAACGCAGCGCAATATATATCCGTCTACAGAATGGATCATGTTGGCTGCATTCTTTACTTCGCGTTCTAGCCCGATATTTTCGGTATAACGGTAGGTAAAGCTTGCGCCTCCCAGCTCATCTACGGAGATGCGCTTATCGACGGTATCCAGTGTTTTAATCTTTGCTGTAAAGCCGTCTGGGAGCTTCCACGCGTGTTCTAGTGCGTAGGGCTGCCATGAGTCTACTAACGACTGTAGCAGCTCTGAAGCGCCCGGAGCGAGCTTGTAAAGAGCCTTCCAGAAAGCTGCCAGCTCTGGCGTATTTTTGCCGAATAGATTTTCTGGTTCTTTAACAGAGCCATACAGCGCAGTCATTACAGCCGCTTTTATGCTTTCTCGTAAGTTAGGTAGCGTGGCTTGCGGTATAAGCTGTTGCATGATGTTGGTACAGTCCGTATAGGCATCGGCACGCTTATTGGGGTCTATTAAACCAGTAGCTAAAGCACCGCTGCGACAGCCGGTCATTGCTGACATGATTTGCATACCTGAACAGGCTGCGTCAAAGCCCACTAAGTGGCCAATCTCTTTGCCTTCCTGAGCAGCTCGAATAGCCTGTATCGCTTTACGATACAATGGCTTTTCTTTCCAGTCGCCGCGTTCTTCTCCTAATTGCTCTAGGGCATCTAAATTGTCTTCTGCCCATTTGATTCTATTTTCATAGATTTCTTTATCGAGGCCCCAACTGTTAGCAGCGTCGATTAATAAGTATTGCCAACCGGTAAATTCAACCATGTGAAATGCTCCTGTAATAGGTAAAGGGGTGATGAGAAAGGTTTTTTATAACGTCTCCGTTATGCGGGTATACATAAATGTTTACTCGGGTGCTTGATCAGCATACATTTATGTATACTTATAGGTTTTTGTACTCATGTTGGGACTCCTGTAACAATTTCTGTATGTTCCAAGTCAAGCATTGCTTTTTTGTAAGGCGTGCCTTGTGCGTGGATGTGATAGCCCTGTGCATACGTTCTGCCACGGTTATCGACTTTGTTGGTAAGGTAGAACTTATTACCTTGTTCCAGCATGAGTAGATAAACCTGTTGGCTGTCACGTTTGAATGTTTTCCAGTCACGTAGCTGTGCCAAGTCTTCTATATCGAAAGTAGGCTTTTCTTCTACGGACTTTAAAAATTCTTCGTTAAGGCTAAAGGCGATTTTGTTTTGCAGATTGATAGTGTCCAAGCAAGTATCTTCACTGTGAGACTTCTTTCTCCCCAGAATCACGCTATCGTTGTGCGTTAAGTAGGGACTTTCAAAGTTTGAATGAATGTCTTCAGGTTCTACAACCATTGGCGGCAAGTACCGGGATCTGGAAATACAATTCGCCAAATCAGAAGGTACTGTTACTTTGGATTGGAGCATTAGTGTTGCGTAACGATCTTCTTTAACGATATCAAAGAGGTCGGTTTCACAAACAACTGCTGTTATCTCTGCAATGGTTTCTATACTGTCTCTATGTTCACTAAATCCTAAACAACCTGCCATTAGAGAAGTCATAGAGACAAACTCTTCTGGCGTTTGGCAATAAACTGTCTGTGAACAGATAGTTAGTACGATAGTCCGCAAATCCATTCCGCTTAGCTGCGCCAAGCGAATGTTCTTTGCGTCATAGTAGGACTTAGCCCGCCACTGCTCTACAAGGGATACGCCAAAGTCTATTTCTCTGCCGTAATCTCGCTCTAACATTTCGGTAATGTATTTATTGATGTGTTTTCTGCTGAATCTGTACTCGTTACTCATTTGTAAGTCATACGGTAGTAAGTGCGTGGGTGCTTCTACAATACTGTTCATGTTAACTCTCCTACTAAAAGTCAAATTGCGCGGAAATGCCATAGGCATTCTCGAGCCGCTCAATATGGTCTATGAAGTCACCGTCTACCCCTGCGTTAAGCACAAGGGTGCCGTCCAACTGTTCGCACGTAAAAGAGCGTGGGTAGTTGGGTAGGGTTGCTATGAGTGATTTACTGCAAAGTTCTTGTAAGCGCGCCTGAGTTTGTTTTTGTTGCCACTCATGTTCGAGTGAAGCTGCCAGTTCTGCGCATTTTTCTATTTCGTCGTAGGTCCCTTTTCTTACTACATCTAACTTAATGCCAAGTGCATTGGCGTCATCTTGTTGTAAAGTAATTCTACACATGGTTTTCCCCTGCAAATCAGTGAGTTGTTATGGCAAGAAGCCATAGCACGATCGGAGATCGGCCAACCCACTGTCTACTAGGGTTCTTTCTGCTTTGTGGAACAAAAGAGAGTGAGAACTACGATAAAAAAAACAACCCACCCGTGAGGGTGAATTGTTTTAGGGGGCGGAAATTACAGGGTGAATTTCCCGGAGGTAGACCCGTCTGCCATCTGGAAGTCGATGATTAACAACTCTTTGAAGCGTTTTACTGCTTCATCACCGCCTTCACGCAAGAACTTGATCAGATCAGCATGATCTGCCTTATTCATTTTCAGGCCGCAGAAACCGATTTTGCCAGTTTTGCCACCTTCTTTTGGAAGGGCTAGGTTGATAAAGGCATCAGATTTCCAGTTTTCATTACGACCGGCAGTTTTGCTGTCGCTATTGCTGTCGTTAGAATCCTGATCACTGTTGAAGTCAAAAGCCATGGTATTTCTCCTAATTAAATCTAATTATGAATTAGCGTTTGCCAATCCTTTGAATGGCCGGAGGCCGTTTCCCTGTTTTTTATTTTAGCTTTAGTGCGTTTAGCGGCTAATAGGGAACCCCTAACACGAAAGTATTATATTACTTATAAAATATTTACATATAATACTTAGGTATTAGATAAGGGTTTTTATGTCCACTTTTCGTATGAAAAATGAGCGTATTGTTTAAAAAAACTACTTTAGGTGGGTAAGCACAATGCATTGATCGCATTTGCCTGTGGTTTCATACTCGAGTGCGTCAAGCCCTATGAAGAAGTATCCATAAAATGACGCAACGAGCAGTACAAATACTGCTACGTCACGTAATTTATTTAGCATGTGGCACTCCTACGTACTTCATAGCCTTCGTAAGCGTAGTGGGCTTCTAAGGCGGGAAAGTCTTCAAGCGGTATTTGCTGCTCTTCGACAAGTACGC
>Ga0114915_1001021_pt1 | contig 12248 bp, 10 predicted proteins | sample MalvirAntarct_55_FD_87288 | JGI IMG/M metagenome (GOLD analysis project Ga0114915, IMG submission 87288) | Marine viral communities from the Global Malaspina Expedition - Malaspina viral metaG Antarct_55 | ecosystem: Environmental > Aquatic > Marine > Oceanic | place: South Georgia Island...
GCCTTCGTCAATTCTAAAGTCCCCTTTAGCCTTGTAGAAAGTCATTGGCAAACCAGTGAGGTTTAGCTTGTTAGCCTCTGTAATAGCCGCGAACAACGGTTTGGCGGCAGCTTCATTAAAGTTTTCATCCTTACCCACAGCTTCTAAAAACGCGGTTTTTTCAGAGTTATTGTTAACGTCAAAAGGTGTAGATTTTACAAACTTTCCGTCTTTAAACGTGTGAACAAACTCAATGTTTGCTGCCTGTTTTGTTCCAATGTTGTACGCCATAGCTCCGGGGTTATCTAACAGGAGTTGCTGGTATTTTGTGTACTGGTTTGCCACGTCTATGGACTCAATTAAGACGCCATCTTCACCAACAACATTTACCATTTTAGGAGTCAGTCGTTTAGCTTTTGCCGCAGCTTCCGCCCGATCTGCGGCAGTCGCTACCCTAGCATCTTCAAGGCTAGCCTGTAGACCCGCCATTCTAATCTGACGATCCTCGGCGCGTTGTTCTCGTTTCGCAGCCATCATACCTGCGGCGCGTTCACCGATCCGCTGTGGAAGTTGTGTTGCCGCCGCCGAATTTGCCAGACGCTCTGCAATAGAGCCGCCCTGCGTATTACCCGCAAACTGCAAACCCGCTTGAGCAATATCAAACAGCATTTGAGCCTTAGACATCTTGCGTTGTTCTTCAAGGTCCGCGGCCCGCGCCTCGGCATCGTAGCCCCCAGAAAAATAGGCTTGATACGCCGGAGCATCACGATTTGCCTGCGCTATAACAGGGTTGAGGGACTGTCCCCCGCCAACTTTAGCCTCATCTCCGCCTTGGTATCCTCGGACCTCTACGGGCCCACCCTGCCTAAAATTTACAGGGGGAGTGTTGCCCACCTCCATCATGGGAGCTTCCATCGCGGGCTCCGGCGCTTGGGCCATCATTAAACCACCGACGCCCTCCCCCATCTGACCTTCCATCGAAGTATCTCCGGCTATGCCCTGCATTAGCTCACCAATGCCGCTGTTAACCGCCCCCTGTTCCGTCATCATAATGGCTGGTTGCGTTAGTGCCAAAACCGACTCGGGAGTTTGCATCGCGTCTTGCTCACCCACAATACCACCAAGTTCCGCGTACCGCGCTTCAAGGGGCTGCTGATTGCCGCGTATTCCGTCGATCAAGCTTTGATAATCCTGCGCCCCGTCGATGTTTTGCATAATGCCTTCCGCAGCCATCATGCCCATCTCTTGGCCCTGCATCTCCGCGCCCGTTAGAGCTTGCTCTGCGCCCGCGTCCATCGGAGGCATCATGTTAGGGTCCATCGGAGGTCCGGCTGGAGGCATCATGTTAGGGTCCATCGGAGGTCCGGCTGGAGGCATCATGTTAGGGTCCATCATGGGTTGCCCACCCATGTTTAAACGCTGCGGACGAACGTAGCCGCCTTGGTTGAACATCTGACGGTTCATTACGTTACGATTCATCATTTAAAATATCCCCGCAGTTTTAGCGCCTGATGCGGCGGCTAGTCCACTTATACCTAGACCAAGGGTTGTTTGGAAGGGTGAAACTTGTGGTGCCGAAGAAGAAGTCATGGTCGATTGAGATGTTGGAGTTCCGGAGTAAATATCCGAAAGAAAACCGTATTGCTGGTAAGGCTGAGAATAGCGCTGTAAGTTTGTTAATCGAAGGGCATCCAAGCCCGCTTGATTTACGCCGCGCTCTGTAGCACCTGTAGTCAAAAGATTGCTTATATCTTGTGTGGCAAGACCCGTTGCCATTTCGCCTAACCCCGCCTGTTGTATACCTAGTTGCCCAAGACCTGTTGCCATCTGTCCGGTCATTTGACCTAACTGTTGCTGACGGTTCATTGAGGAATCAAACGCTCCCATAGCTTGTTGTTGCGCGTTTTGATAACCCGCCGCCCGCATTTGAGCCGCGGTATTAGCTTGTTGCTGCATTGTGTTTCGGTCTAATTCAGACATAGATAACTGTCCGCGAGAGCCCCCAAAGGCACCCGATCCAATAGCCTGAGAACGTAAACCCTCTCGTTGAATGTCTCCAGAGCGTTGAATGTCAGACATAGCTGTTTGAACGGCTTCGTTTTCATAAGGGTTCATGTACGAACTATAGCTGTTAGGGTCGTACATAGCGCCCGTACCCTGCAAAGCACCGATACCCTGCAACATGGCATTTGAGCCTTGATTAATAGAGGCCGAACCTTGGTTTAAATAAGGTCTATACGCTCCTAAACCAGCCCGAGCCGCGGCGGTAGCAGCTTTTTCCCCGCCGCTTAATCCCGCTACTTGGTAGTCCGGAGGCATGTCTCCTGACGCTATTTGCTGACTAATGTAACCTTGAACGTCGGCCAGTAAGCCTTTTCGGTAAGCCTCAATTTCAGGGTCTTGTTTGTTAATTACTGTCGTTTGACTGGTTGTCATGCTACAGCCCCCCCTTCAAATGCCCTCATCATATCGTACATCTTTTTAACGCCGCGCTCCCTGCTACCACCACCCGCTCCACGGACGGCCCTAGCGTTCATTACAAACTCGCCGTCAGAAAGCATCGCGGGAATACTGTCGGAAGTCTCGGTTCCGGGACCTCCTATGTAACCATTGCGGCGAGGGAAATTCTGCATTTCTCCGCCCGCGGCGGCTTGTTGAGGGAATAGGTACTGTTGGTAAATAGGGTCAATGCCCGCGTCGGGGGTATCGACCATAATGTCAGTCATGTTTGCGCGTCTATAAGGGCTTTCGGCAATCCCCGAGCGGTAAGCCCCGGGATTTGCTGCCAACAGTTCCTCCGCGGTTACTCCGCCAAACGGCTCTTCTGGTTCATCCTGTGGTATGGGGTCCATTAAACCAGAAAAGGGCGCGGCAAGGGCTGCAACTCCAGCTAACTTAGCTATCTTATATCCACCGTCATACTTGTCGGTGAGCTTTGCTAATTCGCTATTGAACACGTCTGCATTTTTTGGATCATAGCCCGCTTGGATTAAGTATTTACGTTTGTCAGCCGGAGACATTTCTGAGCGTTTAAAACTAAACATGCCGCCGTCCTCGGGAAGCTTCACGGGAGGCTCCTTTGTGCCATCAAAAGGCCCGCTCCCTGCGTCTAAAAATTGTCTCTGCTTCGTTGTATCAATGGGTTCAGGAACGGTATAAAGCTCTTCAAAGGTGTATTTTTTTGGCTCATACCCTGTTTCTCTTGCCGCCGTGCCTGTGGGATTAAAGCCAAGAGGGTCTAGCTTATCCGAGGTTACATAACCCGCATCGGAACCTTTTCCGATACCTAACCTGCTTAAAACTTCTCTGCCTTGGTCGCCAATTTTGGCGCGGTTTCTCTCAAACGTACCAAAGTTCTTGGAACCCGTGAACTGACCCTTGGTGGACAAGAACCCGTCTGTGGCACCACTGGTATAGTTCTTAAAGCCCTGCATGATGCCGCCCATCGCGCCACCCATAACACCCGCTTTTAAACTGTCCTTGAAATTATTGCCCATAGCTAACGATGTAATACCCGACCCAACAAAACCGCCCATAATCGCGCCCATGCCCGGAAACATGACATTCATTACCGCGGGAATAACAATAGGCGCAGCCGCCTTAACGACCTTCATAACACCCTTTGCAATCTTCTTAACACCCTTAACGATCTTCTTTAAAAAGAACTCGCGCTGACCCGTGTACGGATTAATTGAATTAGCCGCGTTGCCAACCGTGTAACGGGCTAGGTCCAAATCATTGTCCCTAAAAACCTCCGCCACAGCGTTCCTGATCCGCGGATCGCGGGCCATGTTCCGGTCTATAATAATCTCGTCACGATTAACGTGGGCAAGTTCCGTGTCACCGTTTCGACCCATCTGGGCCAACTGAGCCATCCGGTCTGCCACGTTCCCCACAGAGTTAATGCCGCTGGACTGACCAAACGCAAGCACGTTGTCTGGAATTTCATCCAGATTGGAGGTTAAAAACGAGCCTATTCCTTCGGGAGGATAAGAGGGCGAAGAAGCTACATTCTGTTGATACATGGTAATTTCCTAGCCTTTCGTAGACAACGTTATCAGAACTTTTACACATATCCTACGCATTTGTCTATCCAATCTCTAATATGCTGGCTACAACAACTAAGTCCGTAGCGGCGTCCGCAGTTATTTTCAAAGCTTCGTCTGCTTGCAAAACTAAAGGTGCCGTTAAAAGTTCTACCGTTAATCCCGCCGCGATTGATTTAACATCAAAAATAGTAAATTCAGAGCTGCCAGACAAAACAACAGTTAGAAGTCTGGCAGAACTATTATTTGAGTTGCACACCAAAAAAGACTTTACAATTGCCGTTTTAAACGGACCACAAGTGTACAACACCGCCTCGGAAGTTGTGGGCACCTGTTTTGCATTTACATATACGTTGGACATTACCCTAAAAACCACCCTACTGCATTTGAACGGTCTTCTTCGCTACTCTCTTGCGCGGCTGAATATTGGCCCAAGAAAGTGGAAAAAGAACGGATTATTTCGTTAAAGTACCGCTGATCGTAGTCCTCGGGAGGTACGGGAAAAAACGGGAGAGGGCTGTTTAAAGACATTATCTTCTTCCATCTGGACGTATTTCGATGCGCGGAACGCCTAACCTCCAAAGAACGTTATCGTCCGTGGAGCTAACTTTAAAACTAAAGCTTCGGCCCCTAAGACGCGTAAAGTATTGGTAAGTATACTGGTCAACGGGAGTCGTAGACGTTTTGAGAATAGAATTGGTTGAAGAACTCAACGGAGTTTTAGGGTTAGTGCTGGGGTCTAAAAAAGCTTGGCCCGGAAAGTCCCTTACCGTCAAAACAAAGTTCAAAGAAGTCTCGGTGGTTTTAGAGCGAAAATCAACATCCGGAATAACTCGCCGGATAAAGGCAAACTGATTACCCTCCGAAAGACTTATGTCACCCGAGGTAATATAACTTTCAGAATCTACCTCATCCGAAAAGGTTGATCCGGTTTCGTGGTTGTACAGATAATTTGTCGAGGACGTGGCTAAAGGTAAAGTAGAAATACCCCTGTCCAGCCAAGCGGAACGGTTTAACGTTCCCGTAAACCAAACTTTTTCCAAATAATTATAAACCACGTAACGGTCATTTTCTGTAGAATCCGCTGAAGGATAAAACCACCAAACCTCCGAAAAAGAAACATTTGCGCCGCCGACTATTTTTTCTCGCTGCTCGTTATTTAAGTTGTTGAATACAAAGTCGCGAACCGTACACGGTATTTTCTGCACTGCGCCCGCATAAATGTAAAACTCTGCTGACCCCATCCAAAACACGCTGTCATCAATAGCTACCGCCGCTTTAGGACTAGCTATGGTGATGTTTTCTGAAATAAGGTTAATTCCAAAGGTAAATGGGGCCCCTAAAAACTGCATTGCGTGTAAAGAAACATCCGTAAAAACAATTATCTGCTGTCGAGTTTCTACAGCTTGAACAATGGTTGATCCTGAACTAATTCTTAAATCACCCGCGCTGTTAGATGAAGTAGGATACCACTGAACAGGGTTTTCACTACTGCTAAACCTAATTAACAGAGGGTCAGCTACACCATCCCCGTCTACATCCGTAGAACTCGAACCGATTCCGTCACACCCAAAAGCAATTACATGCCTGTCTCTGTCCGAAAGCATGACTTGAAGGGCGCGGGTCGGAACAGACGTTCTGGTCACAGAGTTACCCGCTATGTCCGTCAAAGTCGCAAGGTTCTCGGACCGATAACCCGTAGTCGTGGCATACTTCTGCCTGTCCCAGAAAAAGATACCGCCGTTGCGGTCATTATGAAGAAGGTTCTCTCCAAAATTATCTTGTGACCATATTCTTAAAGTGCTGTCAGGGTTTGCTGCGTCTTGATTAATCGCCTCACCCCAACCAACGTAATCGTTGGATGCGCTTGCGTTGCCTACCGCCAGTACACAAGGTTGAGAGGTGTGAGCAACATCCGGTGTTCCAAACATTCCCCGTTGCACAGTCAAACTCGTAGATGAAGGGATCGCCGTTACCCGAACAAGCTCCGCATAACTCGCCGCAGTGGGATTGTTAAAGCCGCTATTACCCGTAGAAAGTGCAACTTGGGACATAACTGCTGTTTTAGGGTTAGCAGAAAGGTCCATAGAATCAATGTTTATATTGTTTGGTATACGTGCAGAGTTTAAGCTTCCTTGATTAAAGGCTCTATCGGAGTTTAAAGTATAGTTAGTTACATTTTTGCTGTTAAACCAATCCGAAGAGATGGCGGTAATAGTCCTAGACCCCGCCACAAAAGCTATCTCAAAAGCACCGCTAGACACACCGTCCCAATCTAAATGAAGAATGTCCCCGATAGAAATTAAACCTATTGTTGCAGCGGGGACATTTAAAGTAGTGGCCCCTGCGGCGATAGTAACTCCGGGATTGTTAAACTCAGCAATCACTGAAGCGTTACTGGTTGTCCCACCCCAAAGACCAACACCCCAACCCGCACCACCTTGAACGGAAGAGTTTAAACCCGTATTAATTTGATATGTCGCCACAGTGTTAATGTTAACGTTTGATGACTGTCCGGTGCCGAAATCGGCCGAAGCCGAAGTAACCGCAATAGCCGCGTCGTTAAGGCCCCCCGAAATAGTAATAGAAGCAATACTGTTTCCTGCTTGACGCGCACGAATTGTGTAAACGTTTCCGTTTATTACGCTCAGTATCTGATACTCTTGGTTTAAAACGGCTCCCGTCATATTTCCACCAAGAGAAATAGCCCCCGCAAACGTCACAAAATCGTTTACCGTTGCGCCGTGATTAGGGTCCGTTACCGTAAGAATGGAAGAAAAAGGGTTTGACGTAACCGCCGAAAAAGTTGCAGTTCTAGTCGTGGTGTTTCGAACAGGCGTCACGTCATTAAACGCCGTTCCCTGTTTTATGTAGAACTTTTGTTCTGTTCCAAGACCCAAAAACCTGTCGCTGTTTAATGCAACAAATTCATGTAAACCGCGGCAAATACCCAAAAAGTTGTTGTTTGTGTTTCGAACCCATCCACCTAGCTTTTCGGGATAACCTAGACGAAACCGTATTTTATTCCCGTCCGTCCACCCGTTTTCTTCAGAAAACGGCGTGATTTCGTTGTTAATTCCGGGTTTAAATTTTAAGTCTGCTAGAGGCATCTTATTACCAATCCTAAGAAGATGTGTATAACGGGTTTTCGGATTTACGAATACCAAACATTTTTATCTTACCACTCGAAAAAGTATTAGAAGAATTAAATATCCCATCTGTTGAAGGAAAGAATCTAATTCCTGAAACATCTAAGTTAGGAATATATACTGCGGAGGTGGTGACAGAAGAAACAAAAGTACCATTAGTCGCCTTGAATAGTCCGCCAGAAAAAATAGCAGCCTTGTTCGGCCCTCCTCCTGCTGCGGTAGAAGCAAAACTGTGAAGCGTCATAGATTGGGTAAGCCCCGTATCTACGTTGGAGAGACCAACCCCATTATTCATAAAAAGAGAATTTTTAGCAACGTTGGCAAGTCTGTAGTTAGCTCCTGTGTCATATGACCCAGAGGTTACTGATAACTGTGAGCTAATCCTATGCCCATTTGTGGTGGGAATAACTTGTTCAAGACTAAACATCACCGCGTCATAAGCGTATTTATTAAACAAAAGGGTTAGAAAGTTGGGGTTTTCATTGTTTCCAAAACTCCCATCAAAAACCACAGAGTTATCCCCCGAAGAAATGGTCTTAGAAGTAATAAACTCTACGCCGCCCGGAGTACCATACCACACTGGACCCTTAGAGCCGCCCCTTGAAGTAAGAACTCTTCTACGGTTTCCCCCTGAATGGGTGTTAGGGGTATTCTGGCTGTCATTTTGACCAAAACCTATGGCCCCTGTGTCGCGTATCGTCATGCGTATATCAGGGGGAGCGGTACTTCCTCCTGTATCATCCGAATACTTGGTCTTAAACAACATGGTCCCAGCAACAGTCGAAGAGTTGGAAGGTGCTCCCCCATCCCTAATTACACTTATGGACCCCGCCAATCTTGACACGGTAGACATGCCAGCACCATTGGTTCCCGCAGTGCTACCCACAAAGTTTATTTCGCCAATCAAATCATTGTCCACCAAAATCACATTGGTACTAGCATCTGTGCCTCTGTTCTTTGCCAAAGTTAAAGTCGGGCCTACCGCGTCAGCCGAGTTCTGTAGTATTGAAACTCCCGCTGGAGATGCCGCTGTTCCTAACATTTGGAATCTAGGTACAACCGTGGCTAGTGAGGAGCTGAGTTTCCCCCCAGAAAAAATAAGGTCATCACCTGCGTCTGTGCCAAGTAAATTTTGAAGAGTATCACCTTCCACACGAAAATCTACGTCACCTCCCGCAGTGTTTACAACAACCTCTGCCTGTGCGCTGTCGTGACTTAACTCTAAAAAGGACAGGCTTGACCCCCCCGACGCCAGAGAGAAGTTTAACTCCCCGTTTTCAGAACCATCCGTCGGAGACTTTATTTTCGATTGCACAGCCCCGTAAACAATTTTTTCTGGAGTTCCAGTTGCGGCGTTGTATCCCGTGAAGAGTACCCCACCCAAAAGATCATTTGCTGTCCCCACTTCAGACGGGTTTCTTTCCAAATCTACAAAGGGTCCAGAACCACTCGTCGTATTTGTAGATTCCACGGTTAACTGAGGTGTAGTTGCAGCAGCCGTTGCGTCAACAATTGTCAAAGCCTTTGTAAGCGGGGATATGTCCTCGGTAACGTGACGAACAGAGGATGTAGAGGCCCCCGAACCGTCCGCAAGAAGAATTGCAAATTGTTGTTTCGCAACTTCCGCAGCCCGCGAGGCGCTAAACGTACCTTGAAAAACCACCACATCAATACCCGTATTCGCCGTGGTGTCGTTCTGCATCATGTAAACACGGGCGTTATTATCACCCTCAAGTTTTAAATGCGTGTCCGCTATCAAGGTTCCGGAAGAAATTAAACGAATAGCTTTATAATGCCCTATTGAAAGAAGTGCTGTTGGAGAAAGAGGCAAAACGTAAGGGTTGGCACTACTTCCCGCAGTTCCAGAACCGCTAGTATCTAGCGTTTGAATATCCAGCGTAAAAAACCCGTTTGACGTACGATCAAGAATGTCAAAGTTGTTGTTAGTACTGTCGCCCCATGTTCCGGATTCATCTCCCGTGGATATTTTCTTAATATTGTTAGCTGGAGTATATGCAACCATGAGTTTTCCCCGAAAAAGTTTAACTCGTTATACCTTGATAACGTAGTTTAATCAACTACGCAGCTTGTATCTTTGCCCAACTCGTAGAGGGCGCGGGGTTTATGGGCGTCCAACTCGACGTTTGGGACGGAACAATCTCCGCAAAACTTGCAGACTGTGCCGGACTAATGGGCGCAAAACTAGGTGTTTGAGACGGAGTAATTGGAGAGAAATTAGGAGACTGATTAGGTATTATGCTAGACCAAATTAAGACTGTGCCGACAACACCCGTAGCGGTGATGCCAGTGTTGTTGAGGGAAACCGTGACACCCGCGCCCCCGGTTACCGTTACATCATTAACAACGCCCGTAGCAGTAATGCCTAAATTATTAACGTCAACAGTCTGATCCGTCTCAACGGTGACGCCCGTTCCAACAACACCCGCAGCAGTAATTCCAATGTTGTTAACGTCAACAGTCTGATCCGTCTCAACGGTGACGCCCGTGCCAACCGCACCTACCCCCGTAGGCGAATTGAAAATAAGTCCAATACCCGCTGGCCCAAACGAACTGAAGTTCGCTATCATGTAGTCGTTCATCGGGCCTGAGATGTAACGTGCATCAGCCAACGGTAGGGTTGCGTTAGCAGAGTCCCACTTTTGCGCGATAAACAGGTCTTGAGTGTTTACACTGCCGTCATCGTTTATATCACCAAGTTTTCTGCCGTTAACAACTGTGTTAAAAAGCGTAGCCTCAGGCTGTTGACCTCCAATAGCCGCGCCAATACCGACAGCTAAATTGTCTGGAACTTGTGCAATCTGAAGGCGGTTATTAACGTCAACAGTCTGATCAATCTCGACAGTGACGCCCGTTCCAACAACGCCAGACATTTCCACGCTTGTAAAAGCAATGTTTATGCCTTGATATGCGGCTAGGTTAGCCAACATATAGGTGGTCATCGGGCCTTCTATGTAAGCTGTAACTGCGGCAGAAGAAGTGCCTGCTTCCCATTGTAAAGCATTACTTACATCATTAACGTTTACACTTCCGTTATTGTCTATGTCGCCAAGTTTTCTACCGTTAACGACAACGTCAAAAAGCGTTTCTTCTGGCTCAAATCCAACCACCGCCCGAAGCAGGGGGGTGGCTAAATTATTAGATGAACGTACAATTCCAGTATCAGCGTTGATTGAAACCGTTACCGATTCAGACGCATCACCCGTTGAAGCTAACGGGGCACCAGCAAGGGGAGAAAAACCAAGCATTTTAAAACCCCCTAAATAACCGTTACATTGCCATTACTAGACGCTTGATCTGTGTTTGTACTAGGAAAGCTTCTTCCCTCCCCCCATATAATTCTAACAACACCCACGCTACCCGTTCCCCCCCCTGCGCCAGAGTCATCTTCAGCCCCCGTGCCACCGCCGCCGTAAACACCCGTTTGTGTTGATGTTCCTACAGGGGAACCCTGAAAGCCTCTTGTAGATGTTTGATTACCTTGGTTGTTAACCGGGGCTTGATTGCCACTTGCACCCGCTCCGTATACATTAACGCCACCGCCACCACTGGTTACAGTGGCTGTAAAGCCGTTGACCGCTCCGCCACCACCGCCACCGCCACCCGCTCCTATTTGCGGGACGATGTTGTAATATCCGCCGCGACCACCCGTTCCAGAGTACCCACCCGCACCACCGCCGCCTGATCCGCCTTGTCCGCCGCGACCACCTCGTCCGGGGCCACCATTTCCGCCGCCTCCACCTAAACTTGTAGATGGAACACCGCCAAGGGCCGCGTCCGCAGCAGACTGAGTATTGAATTTTCCAAAATCTCCACCTGTAGCTTGAGCTAACAAGGTGCCGCCGCGACCTACGTTGCTAGGAAGACCCGCAACACTATTGCTTTGTCCTGCGGCAGTGCCGCCTGCACCCCCTGCGCCAATATTTATAGTAAGCGTTTCCCCCACAGTTACCGAGATGTTATTTATCCAGTGAAGACCTCCGCCACCACCGCCCCCACCGGATACTCCGTTGCTGGATGAAGTTGAAGCCGCTCCACCGCCTCCACCACCAACGCAAATTATTGATACCGTTGAGGAAACATCGGCAGGAACCGTAAAGCTAAGGTTTGTTTGAACAGTGCTAAAGAGAACCTCTCCAGTAGGCGTGACATTGGCATCCGTGTAAGTTTCCGTAACATCCCATGATCCGCTGGACGGATAATCATTGCCACCATCTGGCTTGCCAATAACTCCACCCTGTTTGCGCCAAATGCTCATTTAAATCACGCTATAGATTCATAGCTGCAAAGAATGTCTAGGGCCGAACCCGCACTAGCTAACGCATTCACTTTTCCACCCTCGTTAATATACAAACCTTGGTCTTTTGTTAGAACAATCAGAGTAGTTGCCGCAGGAACATTTATACCATCAGCTAATAAAAACACGGCTGATCCAGAGGTGTAAATCCTTACATCAACCGTAGCGGCAGAAGCCGTTTTGTTTGCGACTGAAATACTGTTCAGTTTATAAACCGTGTTAGATGGGACGGCAGTTACAACATCGGCATAGGATGTTGTCAGCGTAGCGCCCTGAGTCACACCGAGGATAGTGCTGGCAGTCGCAATGTTCGGATTAGCCATCTATTCGCCCTCATACTTATAAACTTCTATTCGCAGAAGCGTTGTGCCGTTGTAAACAACAGCGGGTTTATATAAAACGGTCAGCGCGTTAACAATTTGAAAAACTTCATCGTCAAACAAAATGTCTTGTATCTCTTGTTCTGTTTTTCCCTGAGCCTCTAAAAACTCTATTGCCGAAATCTCCAAGGCGGCGGTGTCTGTCACGTCCATTATTAAATCAGTATGATACAACGTCATAATTTACCTACCAAACACTAACGACAACGCCGTTGCCTTAGCAAAATCATCTTGCGTAGCACCTATAAAAACAGTCCCCGCAGAGGTTACAGTGATTGCAGAGCCTGAGTTGCTGCTTTCTGTGGGACCGCGAGTTAAAGTGGTTCCGCTAGACGTATAAACACCAATACCTATTTCGAAAGCACTTCCTTCTTCTAAA
>Ga0114915_1001022_pt1 | contig 12245 bp, 14 predicted proteins | sample MalvirAntarct_55_FD_87288 | JGI IMG/M metagenome (GOLD analysis project Ga0114915, IMG submission 87288) | Marine viral communities from the Global Malaspina Expedition - Malaspina viral metaG Antarct_55 | ecosystem: Environmental > Aquatic > Marine > Oceanic | place: South Georgia Island...
AGGCTGGCTGCTTCCTGTTTAAACTCAGGAGAAAAAGAACGTCGCTTTCTGGTCATCAGACACCTCGTTTATGGTGGCGATATTACCACCTACGTTGGTGTCCGGAATCATTGAACCACTACATAAGCAGTCGTCTTTAGGAATGACATTCGAGGGGACTCGGGACGACTGGGTGGGGCCTAGCTGACCAATGGAATCGCTCCTCCGTGAGCCCTTTGAGATGAGTTGCCACGCAGCTTACCTACCCCAGTCTCCCTCTATAAAAACAGACCGGCTATCAAGAGCAAGGCAAAACCCCCGTACAAACACAACGGTGGCAACACAGCCCATAAGACCAGCCGAACAGGCAATTGAGTGGATATATCACCAATCTGCGCAGCTGAGCGATTCAGCCGGTTTGAGGGTACAGACCGAAGCACAAGAAACGTAAACACGTAGCTGCTTCTCATCAATCTACCCAAAGGATCATTACCCCAGATCTTTCTCTGTTCCTGTGCGGAGTTTCCCGGCCTTGAGATTTTCTCCTCAATTGCGGCCACTCTTGAAAATGCAAACGTCAGAATTACAAATAGGGAGACCAAGCCTAAACCAATAGCACCTGCACCGACGAATGCCGCAAGTACCTGAAGCGTGTCATTCGTCATTTGTCACCTCATAGATAACTTCACCGATACCCTCTCCAGTATTTCCTCCAACTTCACCCCCTGCAAAACCGCCAACGCCCGCCATCATTATCCCACATGCAACTCCACCTATACCTCCTGTTCCAACGCCGATCACCCCGCACGCAAATGGCCCGAAGAAAGCACCTGCGCCTCCACCTACTGCAGCCCCAGAAAGACGACCTCCTTCAGTATATTTTACACGTCTGCATTCACTGGCCCGTCCTTTCGTGCACGCCGCATGAATTTTCATTCCCGATGCAGTAACGTCTAGCCCGACTGAAAGATAGCCAATACTCTTTGCGTATCTGGCACCTGAAGCAAGTCTCTCGTAGTTCGTCGCATATCCCGGAATCTCACCGACACCCGCAGCTTTCCAATTATGCACGATACTCTTCGAAGACAACCCCAGTGCCCGCTTTAGCCTCGCATCATCATCCAGAGACATCCCCTTGCGTGCCAAACTTCCAAGAGAAAAATCCAGCTTCTTGAATAGCGCCCGCCGTTTTTCAAAGAAATCCGGATGGTTCAGGTGGCCATGCTTGCGATAGCTCTCCTGATGAAGACGCTCCACCTCCATCAATGTAGCCTTGATACTATCTATCTGCTTACCAACCATGACGGCGCCCGCTCCAAGTCCTGCAGAACCTGTCGAGGTGATAGCCTCCAGAAGATCGTAGTACTTTACGATGAACTGTGCCTCGCCTTGATCCAGAGACCGTACCTGGGCATTTACCTGCGCCGCCACCTCCATCAAATCAGCTTCTTCCCGGGTGCACTCCATTCCTTCCGGATCACCGAGCACGATCATCTCACCGGGTAACACCTGACCTCCAAGGCCCGGATTCAAACGTTCAAAGCTGTCAGGCTTTGCAGAAGCGTCACCATAGAGCGCAGCCAACAAAGTGGTCTTGCTCATTGGGCTCTGAACCACGTGGAAGCCTGGTTCCACAGTAGTTTTCTGCGGTTGGTCTTCTGAAGTCTGCTTAGATGCACCAGACACAACCGAGCCACCTGCAACCGCACCGCTGTCGCCACGGGCTAACCCGTTTGAGTTTGCGGACTGTGGGGACGATAAGGAGCCTATAGCTCCACCATCAGCACGACTAGCATAAGATGCCTCCGCCTTCGAAGCGGGCTTTACTGGGGCGGGTGAAATACCTGAAAACTGGGCGGGCGTATACGTATCACCAATAACCACGCTGCCACTACCAATGGTGACACCACCGCAGGAAATCGCCCCACCCGTCACGGCGGCAGGAATACCATTGATCAGAACGGTTCTAGAACCAGCGGCTATAGCCCGTGGATGAGGTGGATGCTTGGGTTTGGAATGTGGTGCGAGGGGATCACCAACACGGGCAACAGGTTTGCCATCGATCAGCACATCGGGGGAACCGGCGATCACCGGGGTTGGTGGGAACCCGGAGTGATCAGTACCCACGTCACCTAATAAAACAACTTTCTTGCTCATTCCTTTGCTCCTTCTGTCCTTGAGGGAGAGTTATCCATGTTTTCACAGGATCGCCTTCACTGGCTCCTGTCGCTGTCATGCTAACCAGAATTCCGGCTAGAACCAAGTTACCACTAAGGCAACTCTCATTACGCCTCCCTGAATGCTTGATAACGTCCTTCAAGTGCGATTTTGTCAGGCCTAAAGTCAGCTCGCCGAGGAATGATGATCTTTTGTCCGTGCATCTGTTGCAGCCCAAACCGAAGCATTGGGCCGTCTATTTCTTCGAGGATATCCTTTCGAATTTCGACGACATAATCCGGCCTGATTCCCAGAATATTCTGGTCAAATGCCGCGTGGTGCAGCTTGCAAAGTGAAACACCGTTTTTTACGACGGGCTCGCCATCGGGCGATGAGTCCGGCGTGATGTGCGCAGCTTCCAAAAGCGACGTATGACGAAGCCGACAAAGTGCACATTGGTCTCGGTACGCCGCCAGCACTCGTTCACGAAACAACCGCTGATGTAACCGTACCTTCACCGCCGCCGTAACATAACGGCGCCGTGAGTTCGCATCATCATCGTAAGCTCCAAGAACCACATGCTCCGACAACGCGGCTCGATCATCAACCGCAATGGTAACCGCCAAACCTTTAGGATCGTCGCCCACAACAAAGGCTGGCCAAGTTGCAACATATCGCCCCGGAACGATTCCATGGAAATACACCAAGGGCTTTCGTTCCATCATCAAAGCTCTGAGCCCAACGTTGTCCCGATGGTGAGGATCTGTCCCTCGATACCGGTAACGAACCAGGTTGTCCTCAGTAAACGAGTCATCGTAAGGGCTATTTGGCGCCGTCGTTATCGAAATCGGAAGATCGAGAATCTTGGGTTTGAAGATTCCTTGTGGTCCGAGCAGGGGCACGCGATGGCCGTGGAAGTTAATGCCCTGCTTCAAGGGATCAAGTGGGAGAACGTCACCGTAACGATCCGCGAGCTCACCCAGGAAATCGAAAACCTGTGTTCGAACTAGGTGATCGTAATCGGACGAATTCAAAGTATCGGTCTCCCGTCAATGCCAAGAAGGTATCCATAGGAAAAGCCACACCCTTCTAGGCCCTATCCCGTAGCAGGCGATATCACCTAACGTATTTACACGCTCACACCTAAAACAGCTTCCTCCGGTTATTCTCAATGTTCGCTTTCTCAACGAAGGTAAATTCATAGCTTTCCTCCCCGAGCTCAACGGTAAACGTGTAAAACGATTCCGGTCGTTGATCAAACACCGTCATCTCTGATTGAAACCGCCCCATGAATGTCTGGCCAGGAAAAACCGTCGTTGTTTGGAGATACCCCTCCAGAGAATTGAGGTTCTGCTGCAGTTCAGATCGGATACTTGCGATACCGGATTGAGCACTGCTCTGAATTTGAGCTTGAGCCGCAGCACTAGCTGCGGGATCGCGTGAATAGGTGGCTGAGGAACCGTAGTAATTTACGGTGCCTCCAGGCCCGTAAGCGGCACCAGAACCATAAGACGAAGTCGTGGCCGGCTGAGAAGCGCTCAAACTTTGAGCCAACGCACCCAGAGCTATAGCCGTGCGACGGGACTGCGCCTGCCCAATATACTGCTGCTCCAGCTCCGCATACGATCTAAGAGAGACCTGCCGTTCGTCCTGTTGGAGAGTGATGTCATTGATGCTGACTGTCAGAGGCTCATCCGACCTATTTTCAAGATACAGAACTGCCGTAACCTCTTCCCATGGTTGCTTGGCTTCATGCACTGCAAGCTCAACAAGGTGTCCCTCATCCTTTTGGCTTTGAACGATCCATCCGCTCGCGTAGTAGGACTGGGAACCGCCATCATCAACCGCAGCAAGCTCAGTCTGAATACTTTGACTCGCACAACCAGATAGAAAAGCGCCAAGAAAGAACACACCCGAGCACTTTTTCATAGCCACCCTCACAACCAACGCTCTTGTCGATCAGACTAGAACATGTATTCCCGGAGTGCAGGTTTGGCTAGCAAAAATGTGTAACGACTGATTGAGTGATAGCATGCAACGTCCCCATCCGAAACAAGGAAACCTCAAGGAAGATGAACAACAATTACAAAATCGCCCTCCTGATCGACTGCGACAACGTCAGTCACCAGTCGGCTGAAGGCGTTCTGCAGGAACTGGCCAAGTATGGTGCTGTGAACGTACGCCATGCTCATGGGAACTGGAATGGCCCCCAACTGAGCGGCTGGATTGAAAAGCTGCACTCGAATGCTATTCGGCCAGTTCAGCAGTTTGCCTATACCACTGGCAAGAACGCTACCGATGCCTCGATGATCATCGATGCCATGGATCTGCTCTACAGCGGAAACGTCGATGCCTTCGCCCTCATGACAAGTGATTCCGACTTTACGCCCCTCGTCATGCGAATTCTTGAGGCCGGCCTACCAGTTTTTGGCTTCGGCGAGCGCAAAACTCCGATGCCCTTCGTCAACGCCTGTTCACAGTTCATCTACACAGAGAACCTGCGCGAAGACCCAGAGGAAACAGACAATACCAACAACGGCGGCGCCCCAAAGTCGACGGTAGAAACTAAATGGGGACGCAACAAACTTCGAGGCGATACGGTCTTGGTAAGGACTCTTCGAACTGCTGTGGAACAAACGGCTGATGACGATGGTTGGGCCCATCTCGGCGAGGTTGGCAAATACATTTCAAATAACAGCTCCTTCTCCCCCGTGAATTACGGATACAAGAAGCTAAGCGAACTCGTCAGAGCCAGTGAACTCTTTGACATGAGCGTGCGGGATAAGAACGTTTTCTATATCAAAAGCCCCGAAAAATAGGTCTGTCCCAGTTTTCCTGAATCCAGGATTTAAGGCCAGCATGTCGCGCTTCAGCAGTTGCCCTTTTTCGCCTGGCCCGGTGGGCAGAAATGGCCACCAGACTTCCGGTAAGGCCGGCGATCATCGTAGTCATGACGACGGCGATCATGGTCGCGATCGTATTCTCTATGATCTCTGGTGGTAATGGCTGTTCCGGTTGCCGCACCGAGGGCACCGCCGAGAATAGCACCATCTCTGCCACCTACCTCGTTGCCGATGGCAGCCCCAATTGCTCCGCCAATACCGCCGCCTAGCGCGGCGTCAGCTGTGTCACCCGCAACGGCCCCCAATGAGGTGGCACTCAGAGATAAAAAAACGAGCAGTGATTTCATTTTCATTGATATATATCCCATTGTTCAGGTGGTCTGATCTGCCCGGTATGACGGGAAGGAGACCATCTTCTCCATCCTCCCATCAGGCACTTGCCAGTTTTATGAACCATTTGAGAATACCAGAAATACACGCTGCCCCACCTATTACTTTTTATTTATATTTCAATATGTTACGAAAGTTTAAGGGATGCGCACTCCTTTCAATTGCAGCCACTGGCCGATCTGGACCTGCATCGGATTCGGGTACTTCATGTATGGTAGGCGCACAAAAAACATCGTCACCCGTTACTGCGGCATTGGGATGATTCTGTACCCGTACCTTGCAAGCAGCTCCTGGGAGATGTTGGCAGTGGGTGACGGGCTGATGTTGGTGCCGCGGTTTGTAGAGATTTAGAGGGCAGCGGGAGAAGATAGCTCTGTCCCAGTTTTCAAAAGGAGCCCGAACACATGGCACAGCAACCCCCGGTCATACTGATAACAGGCGGCGCCCAGGGCATCGGCAAGGGTATCGCCGCCCATTTCCTGAACAAGGGCTGGCGAGTGGTCGTCCTGGACCAGAATGCAGACGCCATCAGCGCGTGCAGACAGGATTTCGGCGATCCGAACAACCTGCTACTAATCACCACGGATGTATCCCGCGAACCCGACGTCGCCTCGGCCGTAGAGGAGGCCGCGCGATGGGGCCAGGGACTGGATGCTCTGGTCAATAATGCGGGGATCGCAGATCCAGACACTGGCCCCATAGAAATGCTTGAACTGGATCAGTGGCAACGACGAATCGACGTCAACCTGACCGGCGCCTTTTTAATAGCAAAGCACACGGTACCGCACCTTCGCCAACGCCGGGGCAGCATCGTCAACATCGCCTCTACCCGGGCCTTGCAGTCCGAGCCCAATAGCGAGGCGTATGCGGCAAGCAAGGGCGGCCTGCTCGCCCTGACCCATGCGCTGGCTGTGAGCCTGGGTCCTGATGTGCGGGCCAACAGCATCAGCCCGGGCTGGATAGATGTCACGGCTTGGCAGGCCGATGCGCCCTCTAAACCGCAGCCTCTGTCTGCCGCTGATCATGAGCAACATCCCAGTGGGCGTGTCGGCAAACCCGAGGACGTGGCGGCCATGGTGGCCTACCTGGTATCGCCGGACGCCCGCTTTGTGACCGGTCAGAACTTCGTGATCGACGGTGGTATGACGCGGAAGATGATTTACGAGGAATAGGCCCCTGGGTTCCTCCAGCAGGTTCGCCTGACCGGGCATCGCAACCGATGGCATTCCGTCATATCACGAATGCGAGCTCCTATGCGCGCTCCCACATCTAGACTAAGCTCTATCGTATTCGGTGTGCTTGCTACCGGCTGGTCGTAAACACCTGATAGGTGAGGTACGTATGTGCGCGCAACGTCTCCGGCTCAGCCGAAAAAGGAACATCGGATTTGCGCTCGGCCTGTGGCTGCTTGTGCCCGCGATTGCCTGGGCCAATGAGCTCGTTTTTTCATCCATTGAGAGGACACCTATAACCGTCCTGGCTGAAAGCATGCTCAGCCGGGCCTACGGCGAATTTGGCTACGATATAAGAATGACGCTCATGCCCTCCCGGCGATCGCTGAACATGGCCAACAGTGGGCGGGTTGACGGCGAGCTGTTCCGAATTGCCGGCATTGAAAAGTCCTTTCCAAACCTTGTTCCCGTGCCCTATCCACTAATCCAGGGGCGATTGATGGCAGTGACAATGGGGTCTGGCATCACCGACTGGAATCCGCGGCAATTATCGAACGCGGGTGGTGGGTGTGCGCCGGGGCATTATTGTCGCGGAACGGGCCGCTCGTGGACTGAAGACCATCATGGTGAACGACTACGATCAAATGCTGGATTTGTTAAAAGCCGGGCGTATTGATGTGGGGCTGGTGCCAGAGGTCCAGGGCGTTTCATCTCTGAACACGAAGCAGAGAGCGCAGCTAACTGTGCTGGCCAGGCCGGTTACCGAGTTCAACCTATATCATTATCTCAATAACAAGCATCGTGACCTGGCCTTCCCTCTGGCACAGGTCTTCCGGCGGCTGACGGACAATGGTGAGTTCGCCGCCATCGTGGAAGCCACCTGGGATGCCCAATGATCGGCGGACCTACCGGCTCTGCTATCTATCCCCACATAGCTGAACTAGATTTACCTGATCAAGGATGGGTACAGAGCGGAGTGGTCTATGCGTATCGAGCGAATGGCCGTATACACGGCGAGCCTGGAATATACTGGAAGAGCCTATGCCTTCGCTGGTGGCCGCTCTCATCAGGCTTTCGAAACAACGGTGGTTGTGCTTTCAACAGACACGGGCCTCGAAGGCTATGGCGAGGTGTGCCCCTGCGGCCCCAACTACATGCCGGCGTTTGCCGAGGGCCTTCCCTCCTGCCTGTCCCTGCTCGCTCCTGAAATACTCGGCCAGGACCCGCGGCAAGTGTCAGTCATCCAGGAACGGATGAATCAGGCCCTTACCGGCCAGGCTGTTGCCAAAGCGGCCATCGATATTGCCTGCTGGGATCTACTGGGCAAGGTGTCCGGGCTTCCGGTTTACACCTTGCTTGGCGGGCTTCAATCGCCCTCCATGCCCCTGCACCGGATTGTGCCACTGGCCGAGCCAGAGGAAATGGAAGAATCACTACGACGTTACCGCGACGAGGGGTTCCGCCACATTCAAATTAAGCTGGGTCATGAGGTTGAAGAAGACATTGACCTCGTTCGCAGGCTTGGCAAACTCAAACAGCCGGATGAGCTCTGGATCGGTGATATCAATGCGGCCTGGCGGCGCGACGAGGCGCTGCGTTTTTCAAAAGCCATCGAGGATGTGGATATTTACCTGGAACAGCCCTGCCGCAGCTACGAAGAGTGCCTGTCGGTCCGGCGCCGTGCCAGGCATTCGATCAAACTGGACGAAGCTTTCAACACCCTAAATGAGCTCCAGCGCGGCATCAGGGACGACGCCATGGATGCCATTGCCCTCAAGGTCAGCAAATTCGGTGGGCTGACGCCATCCCGCATCATTCGCGACGTCTGTGCAGATGCCGGCATACCCATGACGGTAGAAGACGCCTGGGGCAGTGGAATTGCGACGGCGGCTTATGCGCATCTGGCCGCCAGTACATCCCCCAGAGCCTTGTTAAACACCACCGATTTGCACAACTACAACACAGTGCAACTCGCCACAGGCGCCCCGGAAGTCGCCAATGGCCGCATGTGGCTCAGTGATCGACCCGGGTTGGGCGTTACCCCGGACTTTGAGCTGCTTTCCCTGCGGGACGTCTACGAGTAAATGCCAGAGCGCATTTTGCTGTGGGTGTCTGCGATCATGCCGATTTGCATGAGTGGTCAAGCCCCACTTTCACGGTATAGTGCCCCCATGAACTATCCCCAACGCATCGTCTGCCTAACCGAAGAAACCACAGAGACCCTCTACGCCATCGGCGGCGCTGACGGATGGGCTGGATGCCTTGTGTGGGATTATTGATCGGGTGTGAACAGACCAAAAACGAGCACACCAACTTTTAAGATTGCCGACCAGGACCCCTGCATGCCCTCACCCAAGCAACACCGCTTGTTTCCGCTGCTTATTTTCCTGGGCGCAGCCTTCACCTTCAGTGTCACGATGATCGGCACCACCATGCCGACGCCGCTTTACCCGATCTACCAGGACAATTTCGGGTTTTCCGACCTGATGATCACCATCATCTTTGCCACCTATGCCTTTGGTGTGATCGCAGCGCTGGTACTGACCGGGCGCTGGTCTGATCAGATAGGCCGCCGGCCTTTACTGTTTGCGGGCCTGGCCTGCTCCATCATCAGTGACCTGGTGTTCTTGCAGGCCGATGGCCTGGCGATGATCCTGACCGGCCGGGTGCTGTCCGGGCTGTCCGCAGGGATCTTTACCGGCACGGCTACGGTGGCCGTCATTGAACTTGCCCCGCCCCACTGGCGGGAGAAAGCCACGTTCTTTGCCACGGCGGCGAACATGGGCGGGCTGGGCCTGGGGCCAATGTTAGCAGGCGCTCTTTCCCAGTACCTACCCTGGCCACTGCACCTGACCTTTCTGGTGCACATTGTCATGGCTGTGCTGGCCGTGTGCTGCATCTGGGCAGCGCCTGAGACCGTCTCGAAACCCGCTCGCCCCAAACTGACCATCCAGCGTCTGAACGTGCCAGCGGAAGTCCGCGGTGTATTTATTCCCGCCGCCATTGCCGGTTTCGCAGGCTTCGCCATGTGCGGCTTCTTCACATCCATCGCCCCGGCGATGATGGGCAAGGTCTTGGGCTACGACAATCGGTTTTTGATCGGCGTTGTGGCCGGCAGCATATTCATTGCCTCAACCCTGGGTCAGTTCCTGCAGGGCAGACTGCCGCTCAGGCTGCGCCTACCTCTGGGCTGCGTTTCCCTGATGCTCGGTGTGATTCCGATAGCGCTCGGCATATACACCCAGTCCCTCGCGCTGTTCATCGCCGGCGCTGTGATTGCCGGTATGGGCCAGGGCATCTCATTCCGCGCCGGCATGGGCGCCATCGCCGCGGCCAGCCCTGTGCGGGAGAAGGCAGCGGTAACGTCTGCGTTCTTTGTCGTGGCCTATATCGCTATCTCGGTGCCGGTGATCGGCCTGGGGTTGATGGCGAGCGTGACCAGCCTGAAGACGACCGGGATCACTTTCGCCGCCGTGATGGGGTCACTGGCGGCGCTAGCTTTGGTACTGTTGACTCGGCGGGAACGGGCTGGGGGAAAATAGATCTGTCCCGGATTTTACGGTTTTTAAGATCTTGCGAACGCGGTTATTTGTGGAAATACCACCTCATCATCGCCTTCCTGCCAAGACGGGAACTTGATCATGGCCTGCAGGAACACTGGATGATCCAGCCAATCCCTCAGCCATTTCTGTAAATTCGGATAGGGCAGACTGTAAAACACCTCCCGATCGACATGGGCGAACTGGCGTACAAAGGGCATGATGCCAATATCAGCGATGCTGATGTTGCCCCCAAGGAGATACCGGTTCTTGGCCAACAGGCTTTCCAATGCCTGCAAAAACACCTCACCCTTTTGCTGGTAATCCAACTGGGAGAGTTCTGGATGGCGATCCGCGTATTTATAACGATCCAGCCAGTGTTTGAATTCGTTATCGTTACGGTCGATCAGGGCATTAGCGTTTACCAGATCAGTGTTCAACAAACCCTTCGGATCACTCTGCCGCAACGCCCATTCGACAACTTCCCTGCTTTCCTCAATAACGAGCCTCTCAGAACGATCACCTCCTGACAGCTCCAGAACAGGAACCGTGCCTTTGGGACTGACCGCCAGCATCTGCGCCGGTTTGTTTTTTAGCACGATCTCCCGCAGCTCCACCGTCAGTCCGGCAAACAAGATCCCGAGCCGAGCGCGCATAGCGTAAGGACAACGACGGAAAGAATACAAACGAGGCAGTGGCACGGTAATGGCGTGGCTCCTAGCTGAATAAACGAAGCCGATCTTAACCGTTATAATAGCCCATTGACCAACAACCCGAGCCGAGCCCTATGGCAAAAATTAAAAAGCAAGCACCGTCACCGCAAACCCAGGAGGAAGCCTTGACCATGGCAAAGGCGACTCAGCGGCCCCGGCAAAGCAAGGAGCAGACAAAAATGATCGCCCAGGGTATCGAGAAGGGCATTGATCAGTATAAAAAACAGCAAAAAGCCAAAGCCCGGGAAAAAGACAAACAGCGCAAAAAAGAACAACACCAAACAGCGACCGAAAGCGCGGAACAAAATCCTGCAAAATTCGAGATCCGCTATCGAACCCCATGGCTACCTTGGACACTGCTACTGTTCAGCTGGGCTGGAATCGGTCTCTATATACTGGGCTTGGGCCTGGGGGGCTAAACGAATCAATGGCGGCCAGGTTCATGCTGGCGTCTTCGCGGATGGCGGTGTGCAGGCGACCGCAGGTTTCAAAAAATAGATCTGTCCCGGTTTTCGTTGAGTCTTGATCGCAGGCATCGGTTTTCTCCTTTGGCGGAGTTATCGATGCGTGTCTATTGAAGTGGGGGAGGTGCACCCATTCATATAAAAATTGTTCAACGGGCCTGATGCTATCTCGCTTGAACGAGCCCAAGAAATCATGAGCTTTCAAAAAATGGATTACCCCTGTGCTTGGCAGTAACTCAATAAGTTGCTTGAACAGAAAGACGTCTGAAGGATGGGCAGCGACCTCTTCACTCTTTGCATTGTGAGCGCCGGAATGGTCTTTCCAGTCGCATCCAATGAAAGCGCCGAGTGATGCCAGAAAAACTACAACTGGCTCCCACTCAAAAGACCATCCCACAGGATTCCAAAAGAACCAAGCTACTGTAGCCATTATGCTGGCGAGGGAGAGGTATTTTGCGATTTGCATCTTCATACTCATTTAATGCTGAGGTAATCGGCGCCGGAGCGACAGCGGAGGGAACCAAAAGCGCCACGCTTTTGGCGTCCGGTTGAACGACTTGTTAGCTCATTGATGGAAAAGCTCTCCGATCTGAGCGCTCACTCAAACCACCTAATTATCGCCGCCCTCAATTATTTTTGCCCGAAATTCAGACGTAAAAGAAAGAATCCCAAGCCTATGACCAAAGCGACGAACCTTCCGTATTTCTGGTTCCACCTCATCCCACGAACTGACAATCGCGGTCCAATATGAGGATTTGAATGGATCTTGAAGCAAACCCTTGGTTATGAAGTTTGAGGGGATTCCATCTCCAGCGTGATACCGCCTTAACCAATAGAAACCGACGCTATACGCTGCACCCGTGCATTGTAGTGGTTCAATGATTCCGGACACCAACGTAGGTGGTAATATCGCCACCATAAACGAGGTGTCTGATGACCAGAAAGCGACGTTCTTTTTCTCCTGAGTTTAAACAGGAAGCAGCCAGCC
>Ga0114915_1001024_pt1 | contig 12223 bp, 16 predicted proteins | sample MalvirAntarct_55_FD_87288 | JGI IMG/M metagenome (GOLD analysis project Ga0114915, IMG submission 87288) | Marine viral communities from the Global Malaspina Expedition - Malaspina viral metaG Antarct_55 | ecosystem: Environmental > Aquatic > Marine > Oceanic | place: South Georgia Island...
TAGCAATAGAAGAACCAGCAGAAGAAATTGAATCATTAGGACATGGTACAGGAACTTCTGTAGAAGAAATGGTTAACATCTTTAAAGAAGTAAATGCTGTAGACTTTGAAGTTAAGTATGGTGATCGTAGATTTGGCGATCTACCAGTCAGTGTATTAAAAGATAAGTCTCGTTATATGAAAAGTTTGTATTCTATAAAAGAACTTCTTAGACTCTAAGAAGGCGGAGAATCTCCCCCACTAGTCTCTCTAGGAGGCTCAACAGGAAAATGGCAACTTCCACCGTTATCATTATTTCCTGCATTTAACTGAGGATTCTTTGTAAAGATCGGATTGTTAATTGCATAACTATAACAACAACATGGATTATGATTAGGGTTTCCTTGCCAACCAGGAATAATAACTTCCCCTTCTTGCTTTGGAAAAACAGGCGGCTCTACTCCTACTACTGTTGGTGCAAAGACAGCTCCTACTATAGGCTCTAAGTCAGCAGGAAATCCCATATTATACCAATTTGTCAGACCCTTTTTTGTAATTTCGTATTTTTGTTGAGTCTCTCCATCTGAAGCAATTATCACATTCTGTGCTAGAATTTTTGTCGGGTAATCAGCATTAAATTTGACATCATACCCAACTTCAGTATACCCGGAATCACGGCTAGGTAAATCAGGAACTTTGTCAGACTCATTTCTTAGTCTCCAAAATCTGTGACGTAAATCATTACCTTCTTTATCTTGTAGGTTTCCAAACCATGTTTTAAACGCCTCATTACCTACTCTTGGACTAGCACTAACTGATCCTCTTACTGTTTTAAAGAGAGGAGCACCGTCTTTATCTATAGTATTAGCAAGTGCCGTGGCTAGTGTGCCGACAGCAGAACCTAAACTATGTCCAGTAACCACAAGATGTTTAACACCAGTGCTTTCTAACTCAATCAGTCTTTCATATATTGTAACTCCACTACCAGGTACATTACCATGTGGACGTGCTCCGTCAGTATTACCTTTCTTGCTATTGATTCCACACCCTGCAAAGTATTCACTAAATCCTTCGTGGCATAAACCACCTGATGCGTCAATTGGATTAGCGACCAATATTGCTTTTAGATCGATGGCGACATCAGCGGCATTTAATGTTCCTCTAAAGCATAGATAAGCAGTATGAGGATGACCTTTTTCGATTGCAGTAAATGCGGCTGGACCTCTATTTGCACCAATACCAGTAAGTGTTGAAAAACTATTCCAAATTAGATCATAATTAATAGTAAAATTTTTAAATTCTGCACCGTATATTGTTTTAGCAGTTTGATCAGGTTGATTGTCTATATCACATAGAGACTTAGGAGTCCAGCTAAAGGCGGTTTCTTTATTGTTTTTATTACCAGGTTCTCCACCAGGGATAAGTTTCCCTGTCTCAGCATCACGTGTTCCGGCTAATTGCCAATCTTTAGCCATTTGGCTACCGACATCTGCTAAGAGACTACATTTTTGTTGTTGATTTAAGTATGCGGGTTCTTCTACTAATGGGTGACCAAGCTGAGGTGGATAAATGATCATAAAATGATCCTTAATGCATTAACAAGTAAGTGCCTAAAACGTCTGCACGATTGGCTGAGTCATCTCCGTCGCCTGGTTTGACTATAACGTTATAGATTCCTCGTTTGAATGATCTGTCTCCGTCTGCTACTCCACCACCAACTCCACCGCCACCATATGGTATCTTCATCATTTCGTTATATGTGATTAATGATCCAGGTCTGATAGCAGGATACTTAGCCATCATTCTCTCTTTAAAAATTTCATAGTCTTCAGGGCTATTCCATTGCCATCCACCATCTTCATCTTTAACTAATCTGTTACCATCTTTTTTAAGAAGATCATCGAAAACTACCTTCGGAACAACAACTGAATGTTTAGTAAGACCAAAGTCTACACGTTTTTCTTCTGCTTTCCTAGCACCCATTGACTGACTAATTAACCAGTTGGGTGGTCTATTTTGAGTAGAACCTGAGACATCTGCCATTTTAGTATATGCATAAAAGTCTACAGTAGGATGCGTAGCGGCTAGTTTATATGCTAAGTCTAAGTATTCCTTTGAAAAGAAATCTCCAGCATCATGCCAACGCACAACAACTTTGTGTTTGTCTTGTTTAGCATCACCTTTACGTTTTTGTTCATCAATTTCTGCATTTAACTTATCAAAGAAACCACTTGGATCATTGTATAAGAAGTTTAAAATTCTTGTTTGACTCGTTGATACTGGAGCCCATTGTACGTATCCGCCTTTTAGTGCATAACAGAATGTCTTGCATTCTCCTGCTCCTGGACATGTATTAATGACAACAAATTCTTTCTTTTCTTCATTGTAGGCTAGTCCTGTCAATGCAGGTAAACCTATGTTGTAGAAGATACTAACTGTTCCATCACTATGTTGCATCTTTTCGTTTTGTTTAAGTAATGTTTTAGGACGTACTGTAATATCTGCGGCTAGTTTGTCTAAGTCAAATTTTCTTCCTTCTGTATCTACGATAGGAATAAGGTTTTTAACATTTGATCTATGTATATAAGGAAGTTTATACTTGTCAGTCTTTCCTTTTTCTTTTTTTAGAATTCTGTCTAAGTAAGCATTTAATTCTTTGTCTTTGATAGGTTTGGCTGGTCCATCAATTACTTCATTTACTTCTTTTTCATCATCATCATGTACAGATGCAAGACCACTTAATTGTCTCATATGTCTATGATGCCTAGCATATTCGCCTTCTCCTGCATCATTATGATCTCTTTTATCTTTTCTAGGTGTTGGTGATGCATTAATTCTATCTGCTAAATCTTTTTCTGTACTTTTACTATAAGGTACTGCTGGGTTTTTTCCATCTTTCCCTAAACCTTCCTCAAAATTCGTAACGAAATCTTCTTCAGTTTCTAATTCATCTTCTCTATCTACTACAACTTCATCTTCTCTACTTCCATCTTCATCTGATCCGAATCCAATTCTTACTGGTTCTCCGTCCTGATCTACGTAGCCTGTTCCTAAACAATTTCCACAAATCATAACTTCGTCATCTACTTCATCGTAATCTACTACTGTTCCTTCGCTGTCACATTCATCACATATAAGTATTCTTCCAATTTCCCGAGAATTTGCTGTTCTACCAGGATGCCAACCATATTCATCTAATTGATCTTCTACTTTGTCTGGAAGAGCAACTCCTGCATCTTTTAAAAACTCAGGTAAAGTCTCAACTTCAAATCCTGAAACCATTGAATCTAGTGTTTGTTCTGCATGTGCGGCGAATCTGGCATTGTTTTTGACAAAATCGGATGTTTCGCCAGGATTAGATTCGGGTAAATGAGGCTTGACATTCTTCTCATTTTCCGTTATCATGTTTAGTATGTTTCGTATATCACTCATAGATTTAGTCTTCCACTATTTTATAAGAGTATTTATCAATGTTTACAGATAATAATATTAAAGGGCAATATGAATATATTTTACTTAGATAGTAATCCAGTCAAGTCAGCAGAGTTACACTGCGACAAACATGTGGTCAAAATGATCATAGAGTATGCCCAACTTATGTCTACTGCTCACAGAGTACTAGACGGCGACTTGTATGAAGACAGAACAGCAAATAACAGACGTATCAAACGTTGGCGTCTGTCTGATAGTAACATGGAAGGTGTTGTCTACAAAGCATCTCACATCAATCATCCAAGTGCTATTTGGACACGTGATAGTGATGCAAACTATCAATTTGTATATGATATGTTTGTTGCTTTATGTAACGAATACACTTATAGGTATGGTCGTATTCATCTCACTGAGGAAAAACTTAAGGACTTATTACAACACACCCCTACTAACATTGCAAGTAAGACTTTTGTTGAGCCTCCCCAAGCAATGCCTGATGATGTTAAAACAACTAATGCAGTTGATGCCTATCAAAATTACTACAGAGTCTACAAGAAAGACTTTGCTAAGTGGACAGATCGTCAGATACCTTCGTTTATGAAAAATATAACGGGTAAGCCAAATGTCTCTAAATACATGTACAGCGAGGAATTACATGCTTGATAAAATAAAAAACATGTTCGGTAAGAAAAAGACCGAACCCAAAAAGAAATCAACGCCTAAACTTAGTGAGAAAGAAAAAGCAACTAGGGCTGGAGAACCTTGGGTATCTATCTTAGATATGCAACTTGATCCTGAAGACATAAATAACGGTGCATTTGAAATGGATTGGAACGACAAGTTTGTATTGAATCTAATCAAAGCAGGATACAAAGAAAAAGATGATGATAACGATGAAGAAATCGTTGACAGATGGTTTCAACAAGTATGTCGTAACATCGCATTAGAAGTTTACGAACAAGAACAAGCAGATCCTTATAATAGAAAAGATAAGGATCCTATTACTGGTGCAGACATGAGAGTTGTCAAACGCACAGACTTAGGTGACGGCAGATCAGAGGTAAGTTAATATGTATGATATAAGTGAAAAAGGTCAAAAACAATTTAAACGAGTAGAATATCTATTATGGGGATTGTATCCTATGATCATATGGATGTTTTGGATGATTGACTAATGGAAAATTTAGTTTTTTGTAAGAAGTACCAAGAAGAATTGCCAGCTATGACCTTTCCGCCTTTACCAGGTCCTGCAGGCAAGGAGTTGTTAGCAACTGTTTCTTTAAAAGCATTTGAGGCTTGGAAGTCACATCAAACTACTTTAATCAATGAACGCAGAATGGATTTATCTAATCCAGAAGCGAGAGCATTCTTAATAGAAGAAATGCATAAGTTCTTTAATAACCAAGAAGTTGCACAAGCAGAAGGCTTTGTTGAGCCTACAAAAGACTTAGGTGTACAAGCATATATTCCTCCAGCATTAGATAATTAAAGAAATACATTGTGTATCTAATTTTGCAAGATCATAAAATGTCAGAGTTAAACTGGCGCTTAGAATTCAATGAAGAAATAGCGGCTACATTAATAGCCAACCTTGTTACGGAAGTACATAAAGTTCAAGGTGAAAATATTCTCGCCATGACTATAAATGCATTAGGCTCCGATTCTCATTTTGCACTGACTGTAGGCTTCCAGTTAACTATGGAGTGTAACGGAGTTCATAATGTACTAAATCCAAGTAAAAATTGGATTGGTTCTGATCTGTATAATGAATCCGTCAGACATGTATCAAAATATGTTTGGAATGAGGCAGAAAAGAAAAACAAAAATAAATTTGCTTTTATAATGAATTCAGAAGGCTATACATATGCAGATTTAAAATTTTGGTCTGATGTATTTGTTGACATACAACACAATCATTTAACACATAAAAATACTGGAGTACATTTTGTACAAATTTATGGATGTGCACCAAATAGTATTAATTTTAGATTTTTACAAGAACACAATAGAAAATATAACTTGTTAATGGGCATGTCTGTTGTTTGTGGAAGTTTCTTAGAATCAATGAGTCATTCAGAATATATACAATCTAATGAAAGCAGAGAAAGATTAAAAAAATTAAATTCAAAACCTAAAGTTAAACCCTATAAATTTTTATTTTACAATAATATGGTTAAGTTAAACCGAACCTATATGGTAGGACAAATTATTAGGAGAGGCTTACATCCATATGGTTTAATGTCATTAAATTTAGGACATGCAGGAGACGCCGGGTTTGATGATTATTTAGCTGATGGCGGCATTCCCACGCCATATGACCAGTATATTGAAAATCATCTAAATAAAGATCACATACAGGGTAAGTTGTTGAAACATTTTTATCCAGAAACAGGAGAAGAAATTTTCCAAGCATTACTTAATAATAAAGAAACTTTATACAGTCTTAAACCATTAGGAAGAACTAGATGGAGTGCTGAAAATCAAGGAGATGGTTTTTGTTCTTATATGACTGTCGGAGAAGATATGTATGAACATTGTGAAAAATGCTATTTTGGTATTATAACTGAAACAAAATATTTCCATGACGTTACTAATAAAGATGCTCCAAATCTATGTCAACGAGAAACGCCTAGCGAATATGAATATCCAGTTACACCAGATACCAATTTTATAGATTGTATTACATTTACTGAAAAAACATCAAAATTTCTTTTAGCAAAAATGCCATTTGTGTTAGTAGGATTTACGCATTCATTAAGAACTTTAAGAGAATTAGGATACAAAACATTTTCTCCTTATATTAATGAAGCATATGATTCAATAACAGATGATGAAGACAGATCAGTCGCTATAGCAGAAGAAATTACTAGATTGTGTCAATTATCTGAAGTACAATGGATTGAAATATTAGAAAATTTAATCCCTAGACTAGAACACAATTTTAAATTAATGACTTCTAATGACCCATTTCATACATTAAGATTCACTGTACTGCCTGATCAGGCTAGGTAATCTTAATAAATTTACCCTTTTTACCCATAAAGGCTTGCAATATGCGTAGTTATTGCGTATAATAGTATCTCTTTAAATGATAAATAAGAGACTTTAATGAAATACGCCCTTATAGATACAATGAACACGTTTTTTCGTGCAAAGCATGTTGCTTCTCGCAATGCTGACACATGGGAAAAGATAGGTATGGCTCTACATCTGACATTAGGTTCTGTTAATCAAGCAGTTCGTAACTATGGTGTTGATCACGTAGTCTTTTGTTTAGAAGGTCATTCATGGCGTAAAGAGTTTTATACTCCATACAAAGCAAATCGCAAAGTCAAAGAACAAGATATGACTGAAGCAGAAGTAGAAGAAAGTCAGATGTTTTGGGAGACGTATGAGGCATTAATTAAATTCTTAGAAGAAAAGACTAACGTAACAGTCTTACGTGATCCAAATTCTGAGGCTGACGATTGCATAGCACGTTTTGCCGCCTTGCATCCAAACGATGAGCATATTATTATTTCAACTGACACCGACTATCTACAGTTGCTATCTGAGTCTGTTCATATGTATAATGGTGTTAACAAGCAATTGATCACAATTGATGGTTACTTCGATGATCGAGGCAGACCAGTTATTGACAAGAAGACTAAAGAGCATAAGGTATTAGAAGACCCTCAGTATCTATTGTTTGAGAAATGTATGCGTGGTGACACTAGCGACAATGTGTTTAGTGCATATCCAGGTGTCCGTAAGAAAGGTAGCAAGAACAAGACAGGTCTGATAGAAGCATTTGCTGATAAAGACAAAGGTGGGTTCAACTGGAATAACATTATGTTACAACGTTGGACAGATCACAATGAAATAGAACATAGGGTACGTGATGATTACGAACGTAATCGCACATTGATTGATCTCACAGCACAACCTAGATTATTCAGAGACAATACTGATATTATTGTAAAGACAGGCGTCAATGATAAGAAGACAGTAGCACAAGTTGGTGTACACTTTATGAGATTCTGTGGCAAATATGAACTGAATAGAATTAGTGATCAAGCAGATAGTTATGCTAAATGGTTAAACACGCCATACACTGGCAAATTAAAGGTAGGATAATGATAATGAAGTTAATTAAAAAATGGGGCAAGAGTTTTTATAAGCATTGGATTGCTCCTTGGGGTAATTAAATAATGGTAAGAAATAATATATATGTTTACGAACTTAATGGAGAAAAAATGATATTAGATATTGAATTAACAGCGAAACCAATAACTGATGGTGAGTTTTGGATATTGACTGACGGTGAACGAAAAGTAGGTAACGTGTGTGCAAATAATGTAGGAACGTTTAACGTTAATCTACAAAATAATGTGTTTGAATTTGAGTCTATTAAAAAGATTCAAAAGAAAACTAACATTAAGTTTGTTGCACCAAAAGAATCTATTGCTAAAGTAGAGACACCTTATCCAGAGTTTCCACACACTGCAAGAACATATAACTCTGTTTATGATGTTAAACGTGGATTGCATGTCTTTACTAAGACTAAAAAATCTAAATGTTTTCATGCCGCAGGTTACTTTGTAGTCGAACATAACGGCATAGAACAAGTCATTTTTTGCCCAAAATACATCTTTATTCAACGATATCCATATAAAGGACCATTTAAAACCAAAGAAGAAGCAAAAAATCTGATAAATATATAAGCATATTATGTTACATATAAAAGATTTTGTAAACAAAGTATCAATGGGAGAAAGTAAGGCCAGCACAAATGTTGTTCTTACTATTGATAATGCCAGAGGTCTTAGAGACGAACTGGTTATGTTGTTAGCAGATTTGCATGAACTGAAAAAGGAAAAAGATAATGAAGAAACAATTGATGTACAGGTTAAAGGCGGAAACTTCAGGTGAGTAGAAGTCAACCACAGGTGATCCTAGAGTATGTAGATAAAGAGACATACAAGTGTGATCAAATTATAGCGGCCGCCGGAATCTGGGCAGTTTACTATGATGACCAACCTATCAACTTAAAGTCTTCACATTACTTAACAAGTGATGCCGCACCGAAATATAAGAAGACAAGTTTTTCAAATCCTGGACATGCAAGAAATCTTTGCCGAAAATTAAATGCTCAATTTAAAACTGACAAATTTACTGTCGTATTCTTAAATACCGGACGTACCGTGTACCCGGATGAAATTTCCTAAAACCAAAAAAGAAATAACTGAAGCAATCCTTAAGGCCATACCAGATGGAATGGTAACTAATGTCACATTGGACCAGGCTGTTTTTAAAATGTGGTTAACTGGTCGAGGCGGACAAGGACTGAGATTAAGTGATGATGGCTTACAAATGTTTAACTTAACCAAAATTGAATATTATGATTTTGAGTTAGGACTTAATCTTAAGACAATGCATAGACGTAGAATTATTGCACCAGAAGCCTTTGTACAAGAAATAATTAAAAAGATTCAATGTCCTTATTATTTGGGAGTACATAAAATTAGAGGTGAAAAGGGAGAACCTTTTATCAGAGTTTATGATCACAAAACTGCAATGATGATTACAATGTATGGAACCCTAAGAGAATATTTAGATTCTAAAAACATATGATAAACGATAAAAGATGGCAAGATAATTCAGATGGTTGGGTTAAAGCAATGCATGCCAGCAAAGAAAAGAAAGAAGCAAAACTTAGAATCGAAGGCAACTGTAACCATGACGATTTGGAGTGGTGTGACACTTGTGCTTTCGACTTAAATGGTGAACGTGTAGCACAAAAAGGCATAGATTATTAAAAATACAAATTATAAAACGAGGCATAAATAGTCTCTGTAGGAGGGTCCTACATAGTCGTATTTTTTACGCATTTGTCAAATCTATTTTCAGGTGCATTTAAAATACAACCTTGCAATACACACACGGAGACAACATTGAAAACAATCTTTAGCATGAAGCAATACTGTCCTAATTGTGAAACTTTTGGTGAAGTAATGTTATTCGTAACAACTACTTGGATCATGGTTCACTCATTAGGTCAACTAACTTATTAACTAAATTAGTAACAGCAGTTCCTCAGAGACGACTCAAAACTAAAATGCCCATTTCGTAAGATTTGGGCATTTTTTTGTTGACTTTGGGTACCATTTTGTGTATACTATATAAACACTTGACACATATAGGTACACAGAATGACATTTTATCGACACATAATAATTGTTCCTTTACTCGGAATCCTTACAGCATGTGGAGGCGGTGGGGGCGGTGGCACTGATGTTGCAGGTGCTCTTGTATCAGGTAGCGTATCAGGAGGCAACTCTGGCAATGGTAACTCTACAGCAACAGTCTCATTAAACTCAAGCAAGACTAGTATTGTAGCAGGCGATAGTTTTACACTATCATGGTCAAGTTCAAACGCATCATCATGTACTGCATCAAATTCTTGGTCTGGTAGTAAATCACTTAGTGGCAGTGAAAACATTACAATAGACAACTATGGCGACTATACGTTTGCTATAGATTGCTCAGGTGCTACAGCAAGTGTACAAGTCTCTGTATCCGATGAAGACAGTGAAGGGTCATGCATCAATCCACATAGTGCAAAAATTAAACAATCATACATAGGTGACTATGAACTCCCTATACCACAGAATTCATTTGGCGATGATCATCTTAAAGCAATAGGTTTTAAAGATTATGGAGTTGAATGGATATGGAGAAACTTTAAGGATAGAGGACATAGTTGGACAGCAGATTGTACCCAAGAAGAATATACTAAATTAATGTATCGTATGACATTACGTCAATTAAAAGATCATGGCGTAGACACTGCATGGGTATATAACTTTGGGTATTGGAAAGATCATACAGCAGAAACATGGCAAATCAATCATAATCGCAAACATTTAAGTGATTGGGTTATAGAGTTTATTGCAGAAACCGCACAAGATTTAGGTATGAACATGCATTATGCATGGCAGTTCTTAGCATTGGATGATGAAAACAATCCTTTATTTCCTTTTGATGGTATGGCATATGTTGATATGACTTTATTAAAAAGAATTTTAGACTCACATGAAGAACACATATTGTGGGAAGCAGATAGATTAAATCAATTAGGTGTAGGATCTATGTCTGCTGACTGGAGTGCTATGTGGATATGTTTTTGTGGATTGGATAATGAGTTTGATCAATCGGAACGTGACGAACTTCGTAACTATTATGCAGAACGTATGTCCTCAATTATTGCTCAAGTCAAAGGCAGATTCGATGGCGAAGTATACATAGGAGAAGGTGTATTATGGAATGACTCTCGTATGTTTGACGAAGCAGATGCCGTCATTATGAATATGCCTAATTTATTATCTGACGATGAAGTAGCAAATGCTACTGTTGAGTTAATAGAAGAACGTGTTACGGAAAGATTTATTGAAGACATCTATCATCGTTGGAACTGTACAGGGCAAGCCGCCTATCAAGCATGTTGGGAATACACTACATACCAAATGCCTAAGGTTATATGGAATATGTTTGCTCAAAGTCATCAAAGTTTTTTAAGTAGGGGTTGGATCGAAGATGGTTTCTGTACGCAAGGAACTTACATGGATGTATATTATGATAAGTGTATGCAATGGCATGTACCGACTGATTTTTCAGCACAAGCAATTTTTATTGAAGGCATGTTAAGAGCAATAGACAAGCAACCCTGGTTTGAAACAAAAGGAACAACAGCAAGTACGGCTTACTGGTTATCAGATACATTGATACCTGACAGCAGTGAAGAACTTAACAAAGGTTTAGAAGGCTTCCCTAATATCTCACAATCAGTGAGGGGTAAGCCAGCAGAGAAGATTATTAAGGCTTGGTACACTGGAGAATATGAACAATATAATCCAGAGATTGAATAAAAAGGTTGACTTTGGGTACCCAAATCAGTTATAATGGATGATTAAATAGGAATAACAATATGAGCAAATTATTTGAAGGTAAAGACAAAATCATTCTGAACACGATATCTCAATTGATGTACAAGGGTGGGGTAGAAAGACTTGAAGATTGGCTAGAAACTGTCGATCAGGATATGAAAGATAGCATTGTTCAATTGATAGAACAACTAGCAACCCATCTAAAAGAAGGTGTATGTGAAGACGATTTATTTGCTGGAGCTGAATACTTTACACCTGAAGAAGCAGGTGAGCATGACTCCATTGAGCAGTTTTTAAACTTCAATACACCGTTTGCTCCAAGAAAACCCGCTTTATATCTAGTAAAAAGTGAAAAAAGTGAAAATAATTGCAAATAAATGCAAAAAAGACTTGACTTTGGGTACCCATTTTGCTATAATATATTTATATTATGACAACAAAGAGGAACAATATGTACTATATCATCGACAACACTAATCAAGCAGTTCACAGAGAGCCTAATAAGAAGTCTTATGCTTCTACTCAGTACAAGACTGCTGGTGCCGCTAAAGCTGGTATCACTAGAACTGTAAAATATTATCAGAAGGCTTTTGATCAAGTAAACGAGTGTCTTGCTAATGGTGAGAAAGAGTATATGGCTAACATGTACAATGCATACAGAGATGCTACTGAAGCACACTTCAATAGAATGCACAAGCAGTTTGCATCGTCTTATACGATTGTTGCTGTTGCAGATTATGTAGAACCAATGATTACTAGAACTGGCATGTGCCCAGGCACTGGCAAAACAATCACAGTTACTGAAGGCATCAACATGCCTTACTACTTAAGCCCACTTAGCGAATCTTACTGGAGCAGATAAGGAATGAGAACTATGCGTAGAAATCA
>Ga0114915_1001025_pt1 | contig 12211 bp, 15 predicted proteins | sample MalvirAntarct_55_FD_87288 | JGI IMG/M metagenome (GOLD analysis project Ga0114915, IMG submission 87288) | Marine viral communities from the Global Malaspina Expedition - Malaspina viral metaG Antarct_55 | ecosystem: Environmental > Aquatic > Marine > Oceanic | place: South Georgia Island...
TGGTTAAGTGTATACATCATTTACGAGGTAACCCAGGAACTCGCCAAGCTGTTATTCAAATATGGGATGCTGAAGATCTTGTTAAAGAGACTATTGATAAGGCTTGTAATACTCAAATCATATTTAGCAGGGGTATTGATGGTAAGCTAGATATGACTGTTTTTAACAGGTCAAATGATATATGGTGGGGAGCATATGGAGCCAACGCAGTTCACTTCAGCTTCTTACATGAATTCATAAGTCGTTCTGTAAGCATGCCTCTTGGTGAGTATCGTCAGGTGTCCAATAACTTTCACTTCTACACTGACCTGTATGACGTGAGTACTTATTTTGATTCACCACCAGACACTTCTGATTATGATCATTATGGCCGAGGTGTAACTCCATACCCAATAATGGATAACACGGATTACAGAGGATTCTTGGAAGAGTGTGAGCAGTTTTGTGATGATCCGTTCCAGATGGGCAGTACTGATGTTGCTAGCGGTTATAAGAAATACAAGCACGCATTCTTTACTGATGTAGCCATGCCAATGGCCAGAGTTTCACAAGTTCGCAAGAGCTGGATGGGCGATGGCTTGGAAGAGGCTTCTCACATTAAAGCATCTGATTGGAGACTGGCTGTTGAACAGTGGATTAAACGTCGTCAAAAATAAAACTTTACTTTTGCCAAATAATAAACCATACTTATTGTATAACTTATAAAGGATATCTAAGCATGAAAACAACTCTTAACTTCCTCTTGGATGGCGCACAGGTTAGACGATTTCATACTCGTGCTACCGTAGCCACCGAAACAGTCGGTCATCATTCTCATGGTGTAGCCACAATAGCCTTACTACTTGACCCAGACGCCACTCGTAATTTAATAATCGCTGCACTGTATCATGATCTATCTGAACATGTAACTGGTGACATACCTTCTCCTATGAAAAGAGAGTACGGTATCAGTGCTCAGATTAGCGATATTGAAGATAAGCTGATGGATGAAGCAGGTATAACATTTCCTAAACTTTCTAGTAAAGACCAACGCACTTTAAAACTTGCTGACATAGCTCATGGGGCTATCTTTTGTTGTCAAGAGTTAGACTTTGGTAACTTGAAAATGCGTAACATATTAAATACGTATCTAAGCTATGCTCATGAACACGTTCTCGTGGGCAGAGAACAACAGCTATTTAGTTTAATTGAAGAAATGGCTGATGATGTTGACCAGCAAGAGCTACTTAACTTATTAGAGGATATGATCAATGACCGCGAATAATAAACAGATCGGTGGTGACCATTACAAGAATGACGGTAAAGGTGAAGAACATTGGGATCGTGTAGATCGCTTAAACCTGAATTACTTCCAGGCATGTGCTACTAAATACATTGAGCGATGCTATTTAAAAGGTAATCCAGTTCAAGACTTGCATAAAGCCGCTCATTTTGTTCAGAAACTTATTGAAATTGAAGAGAGCCATGACTTCGTTGATAAAGTTCTCAACATGGAAACAGACGACTCATATCATGAAGGTGGTGCTGACGGATCATACGTCAACCAAGACCAGCCTGACTTATTCCACTGTGAAAAGTCGTGAGGACTTGGGTGTTTGACACTGAGACCCTTCCTAACCGAACATTACTCAGCGCACAATGTGTTGAGACTGAAGAGTGGTTTGATGTTTGGAGGCATGAGTATGACGCTGTCGGTAAGTTACGAGAGTTTATTATGAAGCCAGACTCAACTTTTGTAGGTTTCAATTCGTTATCATTTGATAATGTGGTTGTGGCTGCGTTCGCTGCCGGTAGAGATGAGGCTCAGATAAAGACTATAGCCAATGACTTGATTGAGAATCGTACACCACATTGGGCTGCTTATAAGAAGTTTCATTTGCGTCAATGGATAAAAGATTCAATAGACTTGATTGAAGTGGCTCCTTCTTTTGTAGGGTTAAAGGCTTATGGTGCCAGAATGCATATGCCTGTTTTACAAGACATGCCCATGGCTCATGATCATATGGTTGATCCTTCTCAAGAGAAAGACATACTTGAATATTGCCACAACGATGTGTTGACCACAAGAAAGCTACTTGATACTTTAGATGACCAGTTAATGTTACGTGTTCAAATGAGCCGACAATACGGTGTTGATATGCGGAGCAAGTCTGATTCACAGATGGCTGAACAAGCTTACATTAAAAGTATGGGCTTGCAGCGTAGAGATAATAAGATACCTCTTACTATTAGATATGACGCTCCTTCATTTTTGAAGTTCAGTGATCCTGGTCTACAAGACTTACTTGATAAAGTAAGGCATCACACATTTGACATGAATCCAAAGACTGGCCATGTCGTATTACCAGAGTTCTTAGGTAAGCAGAAAGTTACTTTTGGCAGTGGTATTTATCAATTAGGTGTGGGTGGTATACATTCAGTTCATGATAAAAAAGTCTGCCATATTGCAGGTGATAAAATTATGGGTGAACTTGACGCTGCTTCATTTTATCCTTCTATTATTCTTGAGTGTGGCTTTATACCTGAGAGTTTAGGTGAAGACTTTATAAGGGAATACCGGAGGATATACACTCAAAGATTGGCTGCTAAAGCATCAGGAGATGTTACTACTTCTGAGACTCTGAAGATCAGTCTTAATGGAACATTCGGTAAGCTGGCCAGTAAGTACTCAGTATTGTATGCTCCTGATCTAATGTTGGCTGTAACTTTAACGGGACAACTCACTCTACTTATGTTGATTGAGAGATTAGAAGCAGTAGGTGTTGAAACTTTAAGCGCCAATACAGACGGTATCGTGATCAGGTATAAAGAAGCTCTACAACCTCAAGTAGATGAGCAAGTCGCTGAGTTTAGTGAGCTATCTAGATTTGTTTTTGACTTTACACCTTACCGAGTGCTGGCTATGAAAGATGTAAATAATTACATCGCAGTTAAAACAGATCGCTCTCTCAAAGTTAAAGGTATATATTCTCAGTTATCACTGCGTAAAAACCCCACCGCTCAGGTCTCCTCAGATGCCGTAGGAGCATGGTTAGCTGAGGGTACTGAAATTGGTCACACTATTTACCACAGTCCTTTCGCTAACTTTATAAGTGCTCGTAATGTAACGGGTGGAGGTAAGCAAGAAGGTAAGTATTTAGGCAAGGTTGTTCGCTGGTATCAGAGTACTGAATCAATAGAGCCTATTAGATATTATACCAACGATAATAAAGTACCCAAAAGTGACGGTGCTAGGGCATGTATGATTGTAGAGGACTTTAATACCCATCCTCATGATCTTAATTATAATTGGTATTTAAAAGAAGCTATTAAGATCGTGGTGGCCGTAGGTGGCTCTGAATATTTAAATGCTGAGCAATTAGCATTGGTCGCACCACAACCGAAACGAAGGAAGAAAAGTGATGGAAAATAACTCTAGTAAAGTGTTTGTGGTGCAAGTAGACCATAATAAAGATTTATCAGACGCTAAGAAGTATGGCCAGTTACAGGCTGTGTTCGGCAATCCACGTAAACCTTATGATACAGGATCCATGGTTCACAAAGGGCGAGAAATATTACAGCATTGGTCAGAAGGTGATTACCTTTTAATGCTGGGTGACCCGACTCTATGTGGAGTCTGCATGGCGATTGCTTCAGAGTTTACTGACAGCGTTACTATTTTAAGTTGGGACCGAAACTCGTTCTCGTACATTCCACAGCAGTGGGAGTTCGGGCAAGGTAGTCAACACATACACACGGCAGATTGACAGCTGCCACAACCCTAGAAGGAGAACAAAATGTCAAAAGTAGAAAAAGTAGTTAAAGCAGGTAGTTGGGAGAGTACGTTACGTAAGGGACAGCAGAAGGTTCCACCACGTATTTGCATTTACGGAGGCCACGGCATCGGTAAGAGTACTTTAGCAGCAGCGTTTCCTAAGCCGATCTTTATTAGTACCGAAGATGGTTTGGATTCTTTAGATGTTGTTAGCTTCCCCAAAGCAACAAGTGTGATTGATGTGGTTGAAAGTATCAAAACATTGATACGTGAAGATCATGAATACCGCACTGTGGTTATAGATACTGTTGATTGGTTAATAGAACCGCTCATTACAAAGAGTATTGAAGAAGCACATGATGCAAAAGAGTTAGCTTATGGTAAGGGTCAGATGATGGTAGCGGAAGAGTTCCGTGAGATACTTCAGGGTCTTGATCATTTACGCTTGAAAAAGAACATGAATGTCGTTCTTGTCGCTCATGCCTCGGTCACTAAATTTGAAGACCCACGCACTGAGCCATATGACCGATATCAACCGAAATTACCTAACCGATGTAATGCTCTTTTACAAGAGTGGACAGATGTGTTAGCGTTTTGCGCATTTAAAGTATTGATACGCAAGAGTGACTCTGGCTTTAATAACACTAAAAACAGAGGTGTGACTACAGGGGAACGACTATTACATTTGATAGAAAACCCTGCGTACGTTGCTAAGAATCGTTACCGTTGCCCAGAAGAAATAGAAATGAGCATCGATAACTTAAAATCAATAATCCCAATAGCTGAATAAGGAACCATAACCATGGCTAAGTTTAATTTTGATCCATCCGAAGTAGAAGCATCCACTTACAGTTCAGACCAGTCCTATGAAATCATGCCTGATGGTGAGTACAAACTGATGGGCGTAGATGCTGAAGAGAAGCAGACTCAAAAGAAGAATGGCTCTTACATCAATGCTAAGTTTGAAGTCGTTGGTGGCGAGCATAATGGTCGCTTTATCTGGCAGAACTTTAACATTATTAACCCCAACGAGACTGCTCAGCGTATAGGTCGTCAAGAGTTGGTAGCTTGGGCTACAGCTTGCGGTAAAGGCACTGCTGACGACACTGATAAGCTGTTGGGTAAAGTGTTCTCAGCTAAAGTAGGTGTTGAGAAAGGTACTGGTGGTTACGCTGATAGTAATCGTATTAAGGCTTTTTTAATCGGGGCTCCTACTAAAGCTCCTGCACCTATGAATACGACAGCTGCACCAGTTCAGGCTCCAGTAGTAGAAGCCGCTAGTGCAACAAGTAATCCTTGGGATTAACCTTTAACCTTGGCGTCTAACCTGTAAGGGTTAGGCGTCATTATCAGGATGATACAATGGCTGCTATTCCATCAACAATCGGTGATCAGATGATCACCAAGATATACGAAGGATATGAAGATAAAGAGGATAACTCTAGCGTTTACTTAGGTCGTCTAGGTTCTTCCTTTATTGGTGAAGACTGTATCCGTAAGATTTGGTTTGACTGGAGAGGTTTCAATAGAGAAGGATTCCAGGGTCGTATACTACGGCTGTTTGGTACGGGTCACTGGCAAGAAGATCGTATTGTAGAAGACTTACGCAGAGCTGGCTATACCATCTGGGAAAAACAAGATGATGGTACACAATATCAATTGATTGACGAAACAGGTCACTTCATATCTAAATTAGACGGTGTCATCAAAGGTGTACCGGAACATGAAGATCAACCCCATATTTTAGAAATAAAGACTCATAATAAGTCTAGTTTTAACGGTGTGCTCAAGCATGGCGTGTTAAAGAATAAGCCTCAGCATTATTCTCAAGTTCAAATAAGCATGAAGTTGTCGGGCCTCACAGCATCTCTTTACGTTGCCGTGTGTAAAGATGATGAGCGGTTTTATATCGAGCGCATAGAAGCTGATAATAAACATCAAGATCAATTAATCAAGAAGATAAAGTCATTAACCTGTGCAACCATAAGACCAGCAGGTATCAGTGATGACGCAGGTAGTTTCGGTTGTAAGTTCTGTTCAATGAAAGATGTCTGCGTTAGAAAATCTGAGCCTCTCAAAAATTGTCGCACCTGCGTTATGGCTCGTCCTGACCCAGATGGAAAATGGCTTTGCCAATTACATTATCACAATTTAGATGCTGAAGCACAGCGTGTAGGATGTGAGGAGTACATTGCATTATGATTACAATAGGAATTGATCCAGGATTGGGTGGAGCTGTTGCTTTCTTACTCAACGGTAAGTATCACGCTCTTGAAGATATGCCAATCATACTCAAGGGTTCAGGTGTGGTTAAAAACGAAGTTAACCCCACGGCTTTAAGATCTTTCTTACGAGAGCATGTACCTGCTGAAGAATACCCGTTTGTTGCATTAGAGCGAGTAAACGCCATGCCAGGACAAGGTGTATCATCAGTGTTCAGTTTAGGTGACAGCTTTGGTTCAGCAAGAGCATGTGTAGCTTCATGTCATTATGAGATGATCTATGTAGCTCCTCGTACCTGGAAGAAGCATTTTAATCTGACGTCTGATAAAGAGATGTGTAGAGCTGCAGCAATTAAAATGTTTCCGGAAGCTGAGCTTCACTTAAAGAAACATGTTGATAGAGCTGAGGCGTTATTGATGGCCCGATGGATGTTTGATCAGAAGTATTAACTGGAGAAAGTTATGGATAATAAAATGATTGAAGTTAACGAAGCTTATTATAAGCAAATTGAAAAAGACAGTCATATGCTTGAATGTCTTGACGCTTGTGGCTTACCTAATTTACCTATTTGGGATAAAGCTAAAGCCATGTATAATGAAGAAAGTGATGAAGAACTTGATGGCTACGATGATGCCAAGGATGTTGGTTATGACTATTGAAACTATTGAAATACCAATACAAGAGTATAAAGAATTATTAACCATTGCTATTATTTACAAAGAGCAAGGTCTTCCTCCTTTAGGAGAAGATACGCGTCCTAAGGACTGGGTTAAGCTGGGTCTTAGCCCAAGCACTGTAATTGAAGATCTTGATCTAAGAGGCTTTAATAAGGACCATTGGTTTAAAGGAACTAAACATGAGTGAGCATAAAATAAAGTATTTCTCTGAAACTGCTGCGGAAACAATATTCAAGCGTAACCAACGCATGGAAAGAGAAAGAGGTCATAAAATAATAAAGGCACGTGCTGGAATAGCAGACAGGCTAGAGGCTAAGGCACTTGGCGTGACTATAGAAGAATATTTAGAGATGGTGAGTTGAAATGTTTAGCTTGCTTTCTTTAATGTTTTACCGTATAGTATAATTCAGATAATTTATAACGTATAACTGGAGTAATCAATGCAACTTAGACCATATCAAGAAGACGCTGTTAATGCAGGAATAGACGCTATCGCTTCTGGACATAATCCCGTGCTACAATTAGCAACGGGTACAGGTAAGTCTGTTATCATAGCAGAAATGGCTTGTTATTTTAGAATGCAAGGTAAGCATGTTTGGATATTAACTCATGTTCAACAGTTAGTCAAGCAAAACGCTAAAACTTATAAAGAATGGTCAGGTACTGAACCTGCTATTGTTTGTGCTGGTTTAAACCGTAAAGACACCGATGGAATAGTTACCTATGGTACTATTCAAAGCATGAAAGGTGTTATAGCTGAGATGAAAGAGCCAGATATCATTATTATTGACGAAGCCCATAGGGTTCCTCATAATGCTGGTGAACCTTCCTTGTATGGTAGTATTTTAACTCGGTTTAGTAATGCTCAGCGAATTGCCATGACCGCGACACCTTGGCGTATGGATAATGGTATTATTTACGGTAAAGGTGACGAATTCTTCTTTGATATGATAGCTTACAATTATAATGTAACACGAGCTGTAGAAGATGGCTGGTTATGCCCGTTAGCAGGTGTTGAGACGGCAATACAGTTGAATGTGGATGACATTACAGTTAATGGCGACTTCGTTCAATCAGAAGTAACTGAGGCCATGACGTGGGACTGGATAAGATCTGTATGTGATTCAGTTAATGAGTTAGCTTCTAAGCGTAACTACATTGCCGTATATTGTCCGACTGTTAAAGCTGCTCAGTTCACAGCTAAGGCCATGGAAATTACTGGAAGGAAAGTAGGGCTCTTAACTGGTGATATGAACCAAGCTGAAAGAGATAATATATACGATAGTTTAGCTGATGGCTCTATTTCAGTTATATGTTCAGTGGATATGATAACCACTGGCTTTGATTTCCCCGCACTTGATTGCATTGTTTGCTTACGTCCGACATTGTCATCTTCTTTATGGGTGCAGATTCAAGGAAGAGGAACCCGACTCCACTCAAGTAAAAAGAACTGCTTGGTATTAGATTACGCAGGTAACTTGATACGATTAGGTGGTGTTGATATGTATGAGACATTCTACAAAGAGAATGGTGAAGAAGTTGAAGCAATCCCCCAGCAGCCATATGTAAAGAAGCCTAGAATATTGTATCCTGGCTTAACCACATTGAATCCTATTGATCCAATGACTGGTGATGTGGCTCACGATGATACAGTACTGAACGTAACCCAGATTCATAAAATCAATGCGGTTGCGTTAAATACACGCAGAGGTAAGTACCCAATGTTAATGGTTCAATATACTTGTAGCACTGCCGAGAATGCTCGCATAAATGCTTCCATGTTTATCAATACAGAAGAGCCCAAAGAAAAAGATTTGGCTTTCTTTAATAAACGTAGGATGGCTGTCCGTCTACCCAATGATGCTAAGAAAGTATCATATCAGATCAAAGATTCTATGTATCCGATATCAATCAAGGTAAAGAAGAACGGTAAATACTGGAATGTGGTTGAAGAGATATTCGGGGAGGTTGCTTGATGAAGGAGCCTAAACACATTTGGGCAGTAGATACCCAAGGACCGTCAACATTAGATTATGCGTTAGCTTATGCCAACATGGGTTGGTCTGTCTTACCTGTATGGTCTGTTGATGGTGAGGGTAATTGTCGCTGCGGTAGACCCAATAATGAGAAGGGTCACAAGGCTGGTAAACATCCTCAAGCAGACTTAGCTCCGCATGGTCACCAGAATGCTACACTTGATGAAGCTATTATCAAGGAATGGTGGTCTACTGATCCTGATGCAGGTATCGGCATTAGTTTAGCTGACTCTGGCCTGATAGCTCTGGACATTGACCCGCAGAATGGTGGACAAGAGTCTCTAACTAAGATAGAAGCAGAACACGGAGTGTTACACTCCAATTGTGTTGCTAAGACTCAAGGAGGCGGTGAGCACCGTATCTTTAACGCAGAAGCTGATATGTCTTACCCTGGTATTCTTGATAAAGGACTAGACTTAAAACATCACGGCTATATATGTGTAGCACCGACTCTTGGAGTTAGCGGTGATTACAAGTGGGAGTCAGGCCGTAGTCCACTGAGTAAGTCTAACCCTGCCAGTCCATCTACTTTACCTAAGTTAATCAGCTCTAAAGCTAGGGTACATGCTTCTTATTCTTTGGTTGAGAATGGTGGAGCTCCGATAGCCACTGCCCAAACCTTTGATGATTTACGCTCGGCATTAGCTCATGTAGATCCTGATGAATACATTACATGGGTTAACGTGGGTACAGTGCTCAAACCTTATGGTGAGAATGGTTACAGTGTCTGGACTGAGTGGGCTTCACGCTCTGATAAGTTTGATGCTGCTGAACAGCGTAGGAAGTGGGAGCGCGATATTGATCAACCTCACTCTATTACGTACCGTAGTATATTCAAGATGGCCATTGATTCAGGTTGGGCAGGTAACTATGATGTGAGCTCATCAGTTGAGCAGATACCTGTAGGAGAACATCCGTTATCATTAACTAAGTCAGAACATTCAGGTGCTGATACCGTCACGATGTTTGAGTACATCTTTGATAACTTCATGTCTACTGGTGTTAATGTAGTTGCTGGGGCACCAGGAGTCGGCAAGACTACTTTGATTGTTCCTATGGCGTTAGCCACTGCTCATTTATGTCATCCTAAGTTTGAGCTGAAGCCGCAAGTAAGGCGTAACGTGATCATTATTACTGAGTCTGTTGTGCAAGTACAGCGTGTGATATACTCGATGTGTCAGTGGGGAATGACTGGAGCCAGTCCGCAAGACTTCAACGATCGGGTTAAGGTTATCCAGTCTCAAAGACTTGACCCCAAGATTGTAGCGCAGGTTGCAGAGGAATATAAAGAGTGGGTCGTTGACAATGACAAAGCTGATGGCTCAGTATATAAAGCCTTACCACTGGTCGTCTTTGATACGGCCAACGCAGTGTTTGATCTTGAGAATGAGAACGACAATGCTCAAGTTGGTAGGGTGATGGCTTACATCAAACAGGCGTTCTTATCGTTCCCTGTTATTATTGTTAGCCACACGGCTAAAGTAATGGGTTCAGGTGAGTCCGACTTCTTATCACCACGAGGTGCTTCTGCCTGGACGGGTGATGCGCAAGGCGTATACACAGTATTCAAAGACGGGGAAGACAACCTCTCACCACGTATCCTTAAAGCAACCAAGGTTCGCTTTCCCACCACGTATCCTGAGCTGGGCTTTGACGTTATCACTAACAGCGAAACACACAAAGACCTGCTGGGCTTTGATGCTGACATCTGGTTCATGCATTCAGTAGCGCGTATCCTTAATACTGGTGAGCGTGTGCAACTGAAGGAAGACCTCAAAGAGCAGAAGGATGTGGAGAACTGGTCCGGCTTATGTAACTCAATGCTGGTACTTATCCGTGGTGATGCTGGTAAGAGTCGCAGTCATTATGAACGAATGTCCATGATGAACGGGGGAGTCAAAGGTAGTCAGGAGCGCAAAGAACGAGCGATAGACTCTTTGATTACTGACGGTTTAGTGGAGAAGGTTATGCTGGATAAGCCGATTGGCCGAGCTAATCACCAACTAATCGTTACTGAAGCAGGGCAAACCGATGATCAACTCGGTAAGTATAACGTAGCTTAATCAACAGGAGAACTGTATGAAGAATGTAAACCACTATGAAAAAGACGGTAAGTTATTTAAGGGTAAGACTCACGACCATAACGGTAAGTTGATGAGCGGTGCTAAGATGAGCAAAGACTCCAAGACCCTACTACACTTTGGTGCGCTCAGTGAGACAGCTAAAAAGAAAGCTAGGACTCAGTGGGGATAGCTATTGATCGTTCGGGTAATCGTTCGAACGTTCAGGCCAAACGAACGATTACCGCTCGATGGACGGAGGTGAGGGCAATTCTGCCTCTCTCCATAGTCGATCAGTAGGTTCTAAATGCTTACGTTCGTTCGGTTGGTTTCCTTAATAGAACGAACGATCACTTCAGCTCAGGTATGGGCTTTACTTTTGACTAAAATAGAAGTATAGTTCTTATCAATCAACGCAGTAATTACGGAGCAACTTTAGTATGTCTGATAACGATGACGGTAAAAAGATAATAACGCTCAGACCTAACGCTCGCAAGCATGATAGACGTTCTATAATGAACTCTCTTTGTGCGCTACTAGAAACTGGTATGTCCTTAACTAAGGCTTGTTCCATTGTTCCTGCCTCTCCTACTTCTAGTCAAATACTTGACTGGATTGTCGCTGAGCCAGCGTTAGCCGAGCAATACGCGCTCGCGCGTGAATCAGGGTACAAAGTCATTGCCGATGAAATACTGGCGATTGCCGATGAAAACTACACGACTGTTGAAGAGGACGTACTTGATGAGTCAGGTAGTCCAGTGATGAACGATGACGGACACAGGTTGCAACGAAGCATCAAGGTGCCATTGAGTAATGAAGGTATTGCCCGTAACCGATTACGCATTGATAGTCGCAAGTGGATGCTTAGTAAGATGCTGCCCAAAGTATATGGCGACAAGTTACAGACTGAACATACCGGACCAAATGGCGGACCAGTGCAGCTCACTGCGGTGGACATGAAGAACCTGAGCGACGATGAGTTAGAGTCAATGACACGAATGATGAAGAAGATCGGTACACCTGAATGACCAGCGCCAATGTAATGATTGACCTGATCAAAGGAGAGACTGATCGTAGAGCTGCGGCCACGTCACTGTATGAGTTCGTTAAGCAAGCGTGGCACGTGGTGGAGCCAGGTATACCCTTTGTTGGGGGCTGGCATATAGAGCAAATCTGTGAGCATTTAGAAGCGTGCTCTGGTGGAGATCTCAGGAAGCTGTTGATCAATATCCCACCACGCCATTCTAAGAGTACGATTGTAAGTGTAATGTGGCCCATGTGGGAATGGTTAACAGATCCGGCTCAGAAGTTTTTGTGTGCATCCTATAGCGGCAACTTATCAATACGTGACAACCTTAAAGCGCGAAGGCTAATTCAATCACCATGGTATCAAGAAAGATGGGGTCATATGTTTTCATTGGCTGGAGACCAAAACGCCAAACAGCGATATGAAAATAATAA
>Ga0114915_1001028_pt1 | contig 12192 bp, 10 predicted proteins | sample MalvirAntarct_55_FD_87288 | JGI IMG/M metagenome (GOLD analysis project Ga0114915, IMG submission 87288) | Marine viral communities from the Global Malaspina Expedition - Malaspina viral metaG Antarct_55 | ecosystem: Environmental > Aquatic > Marine > Oceanic | place: South Georgia Island...
CGCCCTTGCCGGTAGGCACGAACCTGATCGTGAAGTCTTTATCCTTAATGGCTTCAATGCCCGATTTGACGAATTCATTGGGCTGGATAAAGGCCTGATACAGGCGAATGGAAGCCGCTAATGAAAGAAGCAGGAAAACTTCGGATGCAATGAAAATCAGTTTGTCCTCGAAAAGAAGCTTATAGACCAGAAAAATCAGTACGGCGTGCAGAACTCCTATGTATAGAACGTACTGGCTGCGGGTAGAGAGCCTCATGCGTCGTCGGATTCATAGGTGAGGCCGTACTTTTCGAGCCTGCGGTACAGAGCAAAGCGCGTAATGCCCAGGGCGCGCGCCACTTTGGAGACCTTGTTTTGGTGAAAGTCCATCGCCCGGCGAATCATCTGATATTCCATTTCTTCCAAGGTGATGGTACCTACCTCAGGTAAGATACGTGCGGTGACCTGCCCCGGTACGGCGGGAATATTTTGTTGGAAATCAGCGATCTCCAGAATATTACCGCCCGAAAGCAGTACGGTACGTTCGACGATATTTTTCAGTTGGCGAATATTCCCCGGCAAAGCTAGTCCCTGAAGCCATTTAGAGGCTGAGAGGCCGAGGGTCAGGCCGGGGCGCTGGTAGATTTCTTTCAGGTTATTGATAAAAAACTCCGCCAACAGAGGTACATCACCAGGGCGCTCCCGCAGAGCGGGGAGCTTGACGGTAATGAGGTTGATGCGGTAGTAGAGGTCTTCCCGAAAGGTACCCTGGGCTACCATCGCCTCGATGGTACGGTTGGTGGCGCAGATCACGCGGACATCCACCGTCCGGCTCTTGCTGCTCCCTAGCGGCTCGAAGGTACGTTCCTGCAACACCCGGAGTAACTTCACCTGACTGGCCAGATCCAGTTCTCCGATCTCGTCCAGGAAGATAGTACCCCGGTGCGCTAGTTCGAAGCGACCGGTGCGGTCGATTTTAGCATCAGTGAAGGCGCCGCGCACATGGCCGAACAGTTCGCTCTCGAATAGCGTGGATGAAATACCCCCCAGATTTACTTTCACGAAGGGGGCACGTCGGCGCTTGCTGTTGAGGTGGATAGCCTCGGCGATGAGCTCCTTACCCGTGCCGCTTTCGCCCGTAATCAGCACGGGGGCATCGGTTGGAGCCACGCGACCCACGGTTTCGAGCACTTCCAGCAGGGCCGGATCGCGGCCTACGATGTTGTCAAATTTATACTGCTGATCCAATTTCTGGCGGGCAGTACTTTTTCCGGCTGAGGGTACCTGGGTGTTTAAGGCCAGAATGGTACGTACCGATTGCACCAGATAATCGTTTTGCCAGGGCTTGGTGATGAAGTCGCGCGCGCCCTCTTTCATGCCTTGCACAGCCAGCTCAATGGACCCCCAGCCCGTTATGAGAATCACGGGAATCGCCGGATTGAGTCGCCGGATTTCGGCCAGTACCCTCATGCCTTCGCTGCCCGAGGTTTCGATGGAGAAATTCAGGTCCAGCAGGATAAGCTCCGGGGTACCTTCCCGCACGATTACAAACGCTTCCTCCGGTGACGCCGCGCCCTGCACGCTAAAGCCTTCCTTTTTGAGGAGCAGGCTCAGGGAAGTGCGGATGGCCAGGTCGTCGTCAACGATAAGGATCATAATTTTGGGCTTAACAGGTTAACGGTGAAAGGTCAATAAGGGAACTGTGTTTTTCGAGAGTATGACATAGGTTGGTTGGGGTATAATACAACCCTTACCCTTTTGGCCCTTTACCATTCACCCACAAACTTACTCTTCATGCAGCGCTACCGCCGGGTGAATGCGGGCAGCTTGCTGGCTAGGATACCAGGCGCAAAGGGTTACGATGACAAAGATAATAATCACAGCGGCGAGTATGGCCGTAATATAGACGCCAGCAGCCAGGTCGAACACATTGAGCAATGGAAACTGCGCGGCGAAAAGCAGGCCGATCAGCAGACTCAGCGTAGCTAATACCCAGATTTCCCCCAGAAACTGGGTAGTTACCTTTCCCTCAGTAGCGCCCATTGCGCGGCGCAGACCGATTTCACTCCTACGGCGGGCGATATTCAAATTCAGGATTCCAAATAGCCCGAGGGCTACGTTGGTTAATAAAAATACGCTGATAATCAGAAAAATAATGACCGGAACCAGCGTCATGTTGTGGCGGTTGGCGCGTGATTCGGTCATGTAGCTTACTTCGATCCCCCAGCCGGGTACCATGGCGGCGAGGTCTTTGACTAGTTTTGCTTCGAAAGTGGCATCCGTGCCGGGCTTGGTTTTGATCAGAACCTTTTTGTTCCAGGTGTCGTCTTTTCCTATTAATTCGAAAATGGCAGGTGCATCTGACATATACTCGCCTTTGGCTTTGAATTTGTCGACCACGCCGATTACACGACGCGTACTTTCTTGATTATCATTGTTTTCCTCCGCCTTGGTATCATGCTTACCCAATACCTTACCCAGAGGATTTTCGTCTCCAAATAACTTCTCCTGCAATTTTTTATTGATTACCACTGGGGTAGATTTAAAAACCCGATCTTCGGGGCGGTACCACCGGCCTGCCACCAAGGGTAGGTCGAGGGTTTTACTGAACACTTCGTCGGTATAGTAAAGATCGGCCATGGTGGAAGTTTTCTGATACTCAACGTTATTATTCATCGTATTAGCCGAGAAAGGCGTATTGCTGCTCATGCGGGAGGCTGATTCTACCTGCGAGTAGGAACGGATGCGCTGCATGATCTGATTGGTTTTTTCGGCAATGGCGGTGGTGTCCTGGTTATTGTTCAGGTCTAGTACCCACACCTTTTCGTATGAAAAGCCAATGGGTTCTAGATAGTTGCTTACATTATACACGATGAGCGAGAGTACCCCGAAGAGCACCATAAACGAGGCCCAAATCTCGATAATGAGCAGGGAATGGCTCCCCTTTTTATTCCAGATGAGTTTGAAAAGATGACGGAGCATGGCTGATTGGAATGATAAGTGATGAATGCTGAATCGTAGCCTGTCAGGATTTAAGGGCGTCCACGATTTTGAGTTTGGACATGCGCAGGGCGGGAAGTACCCCCGACAGCAGACCGAATACCAGACATACCGCAATGCTGGCCGTAAAAACGGTGAAATTAATAGTCAGGTCCGCGTAGGGAATCCAGCCGCTGTTGTTGATCAGTGTGATGATCAAGAAAGCTAGCAGCAAGGCAAATACACCGCCGATGAATGTGATGAAAATATTCTCGATAATGAACTGCCACAGCAGAGCTTTGGCGGGCGCGCCGAAAGCTTTTCGTACCCCAATCTCGGAGGCGCGTTCCATAATCCGACTCACGTTGACATTCACCAGATTGATGGCAGGCAGCCCCATGAGCATCAGCATCAGAAAGACGATGATGGAATATACAATGGTGGTTCGGGCACCGTCCAGGAACACACTCGCAAAATCGTCCAGGTAGGTGTTGGCCTCGGTCTTCATTTCTTGAAATGTGAACCCGCCGTCGGTTTGGGGTAGGGGTATTTTGCCCACCGTGCTGGCGTATTCGGCCCGGATGGACGGGAAATCTTGTTCATCCTTGGCCAGCACGATCGCCAGAAAGCCGCCCCGCATAGCCTTATTCTGATAGTTGCTTTTGGGAGCGGTGTAGGGGAAATATACATCCCCGTAGGTGTAAGGACGCGTGACGGGGCTACCCTGAACTACTCCGATGACGCGGTAATTAATGGATTCGATATCAATATATTTACCAATAACTGAAGCCTCCTCGTCTTCAAAGTACTGCTTGCGCAGATCATCCGTAATGACCACCACATGGTCACCATTGTTGATGTTCTGCTCGGTGAAAGGCTTGCCATCCAGAAACTTAAATTCGGTGACCCGCCAGAAATCGGCGTCGGTGTACTTGGTGTTGAGCTTGATGCGCTTCCCGTTGATGTACGTATTAGCAAAACCGAAAATAGTCGCGATGCCTACCCGTTCGGGAGTTTTGAGGCTTTTTGCGTAGGTCTTCAAAAAATCAAAGCTCATAGGCCCCATATTTCGGCCCTGGTGCGTAGTGTCCCTTTGTTCCAGTCGGGTAATGTAGAGCGACCGGTTGCGTTTGGTTTCGGGATAGTGAGCCCCAATCAGGTGGTCGAGAAAGGAGGTCAGTACCATCAGTACCGTCAGGGTAAGACTGATGCCGAAGAGCGTAATAAAGGTATAAAATGGATGCCGCAGCAGTACCTTCCAGGCGAGCTTTAGGTAGTTTAATATCATGGCTATGTAGTTGACAGTTGAAAGTGGACCGGTACGCCGGGGCGGGTTGACAGCCCTTATAAAGAGAGTTATCGAATATCATAGTACCTGGGTACCATCAAAAAGCCGGATGAGGCGGTGGGTTTGACGGGCCATCGCGTCGTCGTGGGTGACCATCACGATGGTAGCTCCATCTTCATTCAGCTTTTTCAGAATGCTCAAGATTTCGTTGCCCATCACGCTGTCCAGGTTGCCCGTGGGTTCGTCGGCCAGAATGATTTCAGGCCGGCCTACAATGGCCCGGGCAATAGCTACCCGCTGCTTTTGGCCGCCGGAAAGTTGCTTGGGGAAATGCTTCATCCGGTTGCTGAGCCCTACCTTTTCGAGTGCTTCCTGGGCCAGTTCGCGACGCTGTCTGGCCGAAGTAGTCCGGTACAGCAGTGGAATTTCCACATTATCGAGCACTGATAGGTCATTGATCAGGTGGAAACTCTGGAAGATAAAGCCTAGCTTCTGATTCCTCAGCTGCGCCAGTTCCTTGTCGCGGTAGCTTTTCACTGGGCTACCGTCGATCTCGATGATGCCTTTGGAGGGCTCATCCAGCAGCCCTATGATGTTGAGAAGGGTACTTTTGCCGCAGCCCGATGGCCCCATCACGGAGACGAATTCGCCCTTTTTTACATTTAGATTGATGTTGTTAAGAGCCAGCGTTTCAATCGAGCTGGTACGATAGACTTTTTCGACATTCTGTAATTTGATCATGGCTTGTTTTATAATATGAAGGAGTGATTGTCGGATTGAATGAAATGGGAGGGAGGTACCTTAGCGCATGGATCTACCCTCCTAGTCGGGTACCCCGCTCAAAGTCGTACAAGGTTAGTAGCCTCAGGCTGTAATAGGCTTGCCAGTAGTCGCGCAGTGCCAGAATGTAGTCGCGGCGGGCGCGGTCTTTTTCCTGCATGGCAATGCCCAGGTCCGTGACGCTCAGGTTGCCGAGAATGAAACGATCCTGGGCAATCTGGTAGCGGCTGGCGGCGATGCCATCGGTACGTTGGGTTAGTTTTACCTGCTTTTGCAGCATTTGCAACAGCGTAACCTGCGTGAAAATTTCCTGTTCGAAGGTCAGCCGGCCCTGCTCCACCGACTGCTGCGCAAATTCCCGGTTGGCTTTGGCGATCTCGGTCCGGGCTTTGTTGCGGCCCCAGGTCATGATGGGTAGCGTAAACTGCAACTGCACGAATTCCCGATCCTGCGGATCGACATAGACATCGCCCGGCCGGGCACCCTGGTTGGAAAATCCGAAAGCGGCTTCCAGCGAGGCATTCAGGCCGATTTCCTTTTTAGCTCGCTGCGCTTCGCGTTCGGCTTCGAGCAGTCGCCGCCGGAACCCGATGGCATCGGCACGGTTGGCAAAGGCCTGGTCCAGGGCAAGTTGCGGATCGATGAAGAATTCACGGGCTTCCTGCGGGATTTCCAGCGCCAACGCCCGCTCGTCGCGCAGGCTAAGGTACATTTTCAGCCGTAAAGAAGCTACGGCGGCAGCCTGCTGGGCCGAAGCCAGGTCTTTTTCGGCGGTAAGTACCCCCATCTGTAATTGCAGGAGGTCATTTTGCGATATTTTTCCCAGTTCCAGCTTATGCTGCGCAATCTGATACAGGGTGTCGTTGTTGCTGCGGTTTTTTTGGGCAATCTGCAGATTGACCTGCGCAATCAGAAGGTCGAAATAGTAGCCTGTGGCATTGAGAGCTACTTCTTCGAGCGAAGAAAAGTATTGCTGGTTTCCTTCCTGGTATTTGAGTGGCTCGATTTTCCGGTTCCACTTCATTTCGTTGAACCGAAAAAGCGGCTGTGTGATCCCCACCCCAAAGGGTATGCCATTGTAGCGGGTGGTATTCCGGGCAAAGTCATCGAATCGTTGCAACTGTTTCTGCATGAAGATGGTACCTCCCGTTAGGGCAATGTTCTGGGTCAAGGCGAGGTTGAGCAATGAATTATTGTTCGAGACGGGCTGAAACGAAATGGTACCATCGGGCTGCTGTACTTCAATGTAGGAGCGCGTAAAACCGGGTAGGGTACCATTCAGGCTTAGTTGTGGCTTGAAGTCAGCGATAAAAGACCGGTACTGCCACTCGTTGGTGTTCTTGCGGGTAGCGGCCTGCTTGGCAGCGATGGAATTCTCGCGGGCGAGGGCGACTACCTCATCCAGCGTATAGTGCTGTATTTGGGCGAAGGAAAGGTTGCTTAGAACGAGTAGCCACAAGACAGGAAACAGGTTTTTCATGGTGCGAATCAGTTTTTGATGGTGATTTCTTCCAAATGTTCATACTGATTCATATCCGTCAGGATCACTTTTTCGCCCGCTTGCAGTCCGTTTTTGATCTCTACAAAATCAAAATTCGAAAGCCCTACCTCCACTTCGCGGCGAAGGGCTTTGTTGCCCTGCACTACGTAGACATACTGCTTCCGCTTGCCCGTAAACGCCGGGCCATTGGCTACCCGCAGGGTATTGGAACTACGGTCGGTCACTACGTACACATCAACCTTCATATTGGGCCGTAGCGACTCGGAGCGGGCGTTGTCGAGCTGTACTACAAACCCGATGACCCCATCCTTCACGGCGGGTTTGACCTGCGTGATGGTACCCCGTAGCGTAGCATCGTTGATCTTGATGACCACCGGAAGCCCGGCTTTCAGCTGGTCGGCGTATACATCGGAGCAGGAGCCTTCTACCCGAAAACTACCCAGATCGGCTACTTTTGCCAACATTTCACCCTCGTTCACGGCGGAGCCGATGTTTTCGTTGACCCAGGTCAGCACGCCTTTGCGGTCGGCGACGATGTCGGCCATGCGGAGTTTATGCTGTAGTTCCTTTAAGTTTTTGCTTTCGATCTGGGCTCCTAGCTCGGTTTCGCGCAGGCTGGCCCCCATGGATTGGCGATTGTACGCCAGGTCGTTTTCGAGTTGCTGTTTTTCCAGTTGAGCTATTTTGAGTGCGTTTTCGGCGCGCGTGATGTCTTCCAGGGTACCCCCACCTACCTTGGCCAGTCGCCGGGCGTCTTCCAGATCGGCTTTCAGTTTGTTGATGTTCAGGAGCTTGATTTTGTCGCTGATCTCAGCGTCGAACAGATTCTTATCCAGGCGCATGCGGAGCTGCTCGATGCTATTCTTTTTCAGAGCCAGCTGATCCTCGTAGCGCTCGAATTCGATCTGGGTCAACGATTTGTCCAGTTCTACAATGGGTTGGCCGGGTTCGATGCGGGTACCCGGTGTGAGCAGTACCTGCTTGATGACCGCCCGGATGGGGCTGGTGATGATCTGCTCATAGGCCGGAATGACTTCCCCCGTAGCATTCAGGGTATTCTCTACGTCACCCTGCTGTACAGTGGCGGTTCTGATGCGGGTAGCTTCGATCGTACTACTAAGCGATTGTCGGAAAAAATAGATACTCGCTGCCAGCAAAAGCACAGCGCCTGCTCCGGTGAGCCAGCGTCGATTACGGGTACTTTTAAGCTGGTCGGCTGATACTTCGCGATCCATGCGGGAGGGTAGGGTTATTGAATAATTTTCATGGCTAATTTGGTATAGAGAATGATAATATTGTGCCAATGGTTAACCGGTTGATTTATAGATATTTATTTGAAATTAAGAAGGTGGAAATCCGTGCGATATCGCACAGGTTGTGTTACATCGCACGATTTCTGCACAAAGAGCGGATCAGGAAAAGCCTGATGGGGTACTTTACCTAGGTACCTTACGAAAAGAACCCGAACGTTCTTTTGGCTATTGGAACGACCGCCGAGGTTTTTAGGAGGCTATTTCGGGAAATAGGTCTAATAAATATTGTTCTGACAAATAGCACGGACCGATGCGCTTTTTCCTTATGTTTACTCTCCGAAAACCTCCATCACACTCCTTCTTGTACTTTATGAAGAAAAACATTACGCTTATCAATTGGGGACTGGTGACGATAGCCGCCGTCGCGACTTTCCTCAACGAATACAACCTGATTGCCATTCCGGATAGTGTGCTGCTAGTATTGCGTTGGCTGGCCATTGCCGGACTGCTGGCCTATGCGTTTGTGAAGCAGAGTCTTACAACATCTATCATTGTAGCGATGGTAATAGGGACGGAGATTGGCTATGATTATCCCGAGGTGGCTACCAATCTGCGGTTCTTGCGGCAGATATTCCTGCGTATGATCAAGACCATCATCGCACCCTTGCTGTTTGCTACCCTGGTGGCGGGCATCGCCGGGCACTCTGACCTGAAGCAGGTAGGTCGGATGGGATGGAAATCGCTGTTGTATTTCGAGGTAGTGACCACGATTGCGCTGTTTATCGGCTTGTTTTTTGCCAATTGGTTCCAGCCTGGCGCCGGACTTACGGCTCCGGCCAGTTTTAGCGGTGAGCTACCCAAAGTGGAGGCCCAAACCTGGCAGGATATCATTCTCCACATTTTCCCTGAGAACCTAGCCAAATCCATCTACAACGGGGAAGTGCTGCAAGTCGTGATTTTTAGTGTGCTTTTTGGGGTGAGTCTGGCCTTGCTCCCCGCGGCTAAGAAACAGAAGTTTGTCAATGGCGTGGAGCTACTGGCCGAGGTCATGTTCAAATTCACCAAGCTGGTCATGCTGTTTGCCCCCATCGGGGTAGGTGCCGCTATCGCCGAGACGGTGGGGCATATGGGAATCGACGTGCTGAGCAACCTGGCCATGTTGCTGGTTACGCTCTACTGCGCTTTACTGGCCTTTATCCTGCTGGTGCTGGTGCCGGTGGCGCTTTTTGTCAGGGTACCTATCATCAAATTTGCCAAAAATATTGCTGAGCCTGTTTCCATTGCCTTTGCTACCACGAGTTCGGAGGCGGCTTTACCTAAAGCGATGGAGAAAATGGAGCAGTTTGGGGTACCCCGCCAGATCGTATCGTTCGTGATGCCTACCGGGTACAGCTTCAACCTCGATGGTTCTACCCTGTACCTGTCGCTGGCTACTATTTTTGTGGCGCAGGCCGCCGGAATTGATTTTCCTATCGGGCAGCAGATCGGCATGGTATTCCTGCTCATGCTCACCAGCAAGGGCGTGGCGGGCATCCCCCGCGCTACCCTTGTGATTCTGCTAGGAGCAGTAGCGAGTTTTGGGCTGCCCGAGTGGCCGGTGCTGCTCATCATGGGCATCGACGAACTCATGGATATGGCCCGCACCTCGGTCAACGTGATTGGCAACTGTCTGGCTACTACCGTCATCGGGCGCTGGGAAGGCGAGCTCGACGATGCCAAGATGCAGGCTTCCGACCGCATCGTGGAGGAAGACGTCATCGAAGAAATTCTGGAACACTGAGCGAATTACGGAAGTAGTATAAAAACCGGCTTTTCAGGTTCTACGGCGAACTGAAAAAGCCGGTTTTGTTTTGCTGTATTGTTAACAAGTTCGACATTTCAAGGGTTGTTTTGAGTAGATTTATTTTATGCGGCTTCCCTTCCCTAATTTTATGAAAGCGGATTTTTATTCTTGAAAAGCGGGTTTCTATTCTATCTACCGTTATTTACTTAATTCAATCATGAATCTATCAACTAACAAACTATTCCTGACAGTCAGCCTACTCAGTAGCTGTCTGTGGGGGCTTTCTACTAGCCAGGCTACGGCCCAAATGGAGAAGGATAAAATCGCCGACAACGCTCCGGCGGAGCCGGTCATCAAGGTACCTTCCAATTTCACAACGACGCTTATTGCCGAAAATCTGGGCCAAGCTCGCCACCTGGCAGTAACCAAACGTGGGGATGTATACGTACGGCTGGCTAAACCAGTCAATGGAAAAGGTACCCTGTTTCTGCATGATAGTGATGGAGACGGAAAGATGGATGAGCAAAAAGGTTTCGGCGACTTTGGGGGTACAGGCGTGGCCCTGGCCGACGACTACCTGTACACGACCTCCAATACGGAGGTATTTCGGTATAAACTCAACGCCCAGCAGCAGGTCATTAATCCCGACCAACCCGAACGTATCGTAAAAGGGTTGACCGACAAGGGTACCCACAATACCAAATCGGTGGCTTTAGACAAAAATGGCAATATCTACGTAGGCATCGGGGCACCTTCTAACGCCTGCCAGGTGAAGGATCGTACCAAGGGCTCGCCCGGTATGATGCCCTGCGCCATGCTCGATTCGGTGGGCGGTATCTGGCAATTCAATACCACTAAGGCTGAGCAGGTTTTGAAAGATGGCGTGCATTATGCTACCGGAATCCGTAATATGGTAGGCATGGACTGGAACAGCCAGACCAATTCGCTCTTTGTCATGCAGCATGGCCGCGACCAGCTCAACACGCTGTTTCCGGATATGTACACTGTGAAGCAGTCGGCCGTGTTACCCGCCGAGGCCATGTTTGAGCTTAAACAAGGCGATGATGCCGGCTGGCCCTATACTTACTACGATCAGATTCAGAAAAAGAAAATAGTAGCCCCCGAGTACGGTGGCGATGGCAAGAAAGCCGTGACTGACAAGTACATCGACCCGGCAGCGGCCTACCCCGGTCACATGGCACCCAATGGCTTGCTTTTTTATACAGGAAATCAGTTTCCCGAAAAATACCGCAATGGCGCCTTTATCGCTTTTCACGGTTCCTGGAACCGCGCTCCCGAGCCTCAGGCAGGGTACTTTGTGGTATTCCAGCCCTTCAAAAATGGCAAGCCTTCGGGCGACTGGGAAGTATTTGCCGATAACTTTGCTGGTATGGAAACGGTTATGTCGCCCGGTAAAGCCATGCACCGCCCCTGCGGGCTGGCCCAGGGACCTGACGGTTCGCTCTACGTAGCGGATGATGTGAAAGGAATGGTTTATAAAATCAGCTACTCGAAATGAAGTATTTGAATAAAAGCATTTTCGCTTTTGGAGTGGTAGTCCTGGGGGGACTTTCCCTATCAGCTTGCGCTCAGACTAAAAAGGCAGGTACTCCAAAAACGGCTACAACCAGCAAGGCTAATACGATGGAAATGGCGATGGCATCGGGTCAGATCGTCTATGAACAGAATTGTGCCGTTTGTCACCAGGCTGATGGGAGTGGGGTACCTCACCTCAACCCGCCGCTGAGCCAGACGGATTACGTATTGGGCGAAAAGGCTCGCATCATCGGAATCGTGCTGAACGGACTCGATGCCCATGAGCCGATCAATGGAGAAACGTACAGCAACGTAATGCCTGCCCACGATTTTCTAACCAATCAGCAGATTTCGGACGTGCTGACGTTTGTGCGGAATAGTTTCGAGAATAAAGCCTCGGCGGTGACCGTAGCGGAAGTAGCGGCCGAGCGAGCAAAGAAGAAGAAATGATGAATTCGGGTAGTTGATAATAAAGCAGATTGCACTTGGGTGAGGGTAGGTCTATGTATGCATAGACCTACCCTCATTTTTATTTTAATCGTCCTAGTGCCGCTTCCAGTACCTTATCCCGGCCAGCGGCAAGATCTTCTTGGGTATTGACTATCCGTACTCTGGGCGCGACCCCAATGCCTTCGTAGCTCTTGCCATCAGCCGCCCGGAAGTCACCCGTACTGATGGAATAGATCCAGCCATTGGGAAGCTCACGCTTGGGGTTGTCAGAGAAAATACCATAGGTGGTGTCACCTAGCTGTGTGACGGTTGGGATTTGATTCATGGCCAGGGCAAAAGTTTCACCGGCACTCTGCGTCAGGCGATTGGTGAGCAGTACCACGGGTTTGTGGTACTGAATTTTGCCCGTGGGCGCTGTATACCATTCGATGGGTTTGGTAAAGTCGCTGTGCTTCGGGCCGTTGCGGAAGCGGGTAGTCATGAACAGTTTATGATCACGGGCAAAACGCCCCGCCACGTACTGACTCGAACGGTCCAGCCCGCCGCCCAGGTTCCGTACATCCACGATCAGGCCTTTGGTATCGGCCAAGGTACCCAGTACTTCATCCATCGCGCGCTCGTAGAAGCCGGGATTTTGCCCTAA
>Ga0114915_1001030_pt1 | contig 12182 bp, 9 predicted proteins | sample MalvirAntarct_55_FD_87288 | JGI IMG/M metagenome (GOLD analysis project Ga0114915, IMG submission 87288) | Marine viral communities from the Global Malaspina Expedition - Malaspina viral metaG Antarct_55 | ecosystem: Environmental > Aquatic > Marine > Oceanic | place: South Georgia Island...
CCTACAAATATAAACGTACCGTCTTCTATATGTGGTAAAAATGCATCTTGCTGAGATTTATTAAAACGGTGTACTTCGTCAACAAACATTAAGGTGCGTTGGCCACGGCTTTGTAGGTTTTCGCGCGCCTGCGTAACGCTGTCGCGAATGTCTTTAACGCCTGCAGTAACTGCCGACATTTGAATAAGCGCAGCATCGGCATGATTAGCTATTATTTGCGCGAGCGTTGTTTTACCTACGCCCGGCGGGCCCCACAATATTAAACTATGGCAGCGCCCTGCAACAATTGCCTGATGCAGTGGTTTATCGGCGCTGAGTAAGTGCTGCTGGCCAATGTATTCATCAAGCGTTGTTGGGCGCATACGCGCTGCGAGTGGGCGCACATCGGGCCCAAAGTTAAATCCTAAGTTACTCACCGTTACTCTGATCGTCTATTTCAACACCTTCAGGGGGCGTAAATTCAAAGGTGCTTTTATCAAGCGGCGTATTAACTTGTGCATCATTAAAAGTAAACGACGATAACTGCCCTGAATTATCGGTTACCACTAATTTAGCCAAACCTTGCTCGTTACCAGCAAAGGTTATATCTAGCTGCTCTACTTGGCTTTCTACGCCTTTGTTTGGCGTTACGCTAAAGCCGCTATTTGTAGCCAGTACGCTGTATTTTTCCCACTGCGCTGGGTCTTTTGAGGTAAGTAACACAAACGGCGTTGAATCTATAAGGCTGCTAGTTTGCATAATAGTTACTTGCTCAGCAAAGCTGTCGAAGTAATATGTTTTATCCCCATTAGATACAAATAATGTATCGTCTGGATTGGTTTGCTGCCAGCGGATCATCATAGGTTGTTGCAGGGCAATTGTGCCCTCGCCTTGCATTACTGCTTGGCCTTGTTTGTCTGTTACTTTTTGCGAGAACTGCGCTTTAAAGCTTTTTAGCGATGCGAGTTGATCTTGTAATGCTTGGCTGTCGTCTGCAAAGCTTGGCGTAGCAACTAAGCTGCCAAGTACTAATAATAAGGTGTTAAGTTTTTTCATTAATTTGCTCCATTAGGTACTAATACATCGCGAGCGCCATTGTGGCCAGCTGAACTCACGATACCCGATGTTTCCATTTGTTCTACTAAGCGTGCTGCGCGGTTATAGCCAACACGTAATTTACGTTGCACAGACGACACCGATACTTTACCGGTTTCAATTACAAACGACACCGCTTCGTCGTATAGCGGATCGTTTTCTTCATCTGCGTTTTCGCTGGCTTCACCCGGTAATAAAATATCCTCGTTCGCGTCGCCATTAAGTATTTCGTCTATGTAATTTGGTTTAGCACGGGCTTTCCAGTCGTTTACTACTGCGTGTACTTCGTGGTCGTCTACAAACGCGCCATGCACACGCTCAGGAACACTTGTACCTGGCGGTAAATACAACATATCACCCATACCTAGTAAATTTTCGGCACCTTGTTGGTCAAGTATAGTGCGCGAATCTATTTTACTCGATACCTGAAACGCCATACGCGTTGGTATATTTGCTTTAATTAAACCGGTTATTACGTCTACCGATGGGCGCTGTGTTGCCAGTATTAAATGAATACCTGCGGCACGTGCTTTTTGCGCAATACGGGCAATTAGCTCTTCTACCTTTTTACCTACAATCATCATCATGTCGGCAAATTCGTCAATTACTACCACTATACTAGGTAGTTTTCCAAGCTCATCTGGGCCATCTTTCATGCCATCGGTGTCTTTAAATAATGGGTCCATTATTGGATAGCCCGCTTCTTTGGCTTCAAGTACTTTTTGGTTATAACCTTTTAAGTTACGTACACCCAAAGCCGACATTAGCTTATAACGACGCTCCATTTCGCCCACACACCAACGCAGTGCATTAGCGGCTTCTTTCATGTCGGTAACTACTTCACACAATAAATGCGGAATACCTTCGTATACCGAAAGTTCAAGCATTTTAGGGTCAATCATGATCATACGTACATCGTCAGGCCCCGATTTGTACAGTAAGCTTACTATCATCACATTAACGCCCACTGATTTACCCGAGCCTGTAGTACCGGCTACCAGTAAATGCGGCATTTTGCCAAGGTCGGCACATACCGGCTCCCCGGCAATATCTTTACCTAATACCATAGTGAGTGGTGATGGGTTTTGCTCAAATTTAGGGGCGTTTATTACTTCTGATAAACGCACTATTTCGCGATACTTGTTAGGCAGCTCAATGCCTACATAGGTTTTACCCGGAATAACCTCAACCACGCGCACACTAATTGCCGAAAGCGAACGGGCTAAATCTTTTGCTAAACCGGTAATTTTAGACACCTTTATGCCGGGTGCTAAATCTAGCTCAAAGCGCGTTACAACTGGCCCTGGGTATACTGCTACAACCTTTGCTTGTACGTTAAAGTCGAGCAGTTTTGTCTCTACTAGTCGCGATACTGTATCGAGCTCTTCTTGCGAAATAGGGTTTTTAGCTTTGTCGGGTCTGTCGAGTAAATCAAGCGATGGTAATGGCCCTAGTGGCGGCTCTTGATTTAGTAATTGTTCAAATTTTTCTTTGGCTGTTGGCGGCGGCTGATACGCAGCTTTTGGCTTGTTCATTGGCCTTGCTGGCGATACTACCGTAGTTACTGGCTTTTCTGGCTCTACTACTGGGCTCTGATCAAGTGCATTAAGTGCAGCTTCTGTATCCATTGGATCGTCATCTATGGCGCTAAAGCCAATTTCTTGATCGAGAATATCATCTAGCTCGTCAAACGGCATAAATTCGTCGCTAATTTGCGGCTCATTAAATGGCGTTTGCGGTTTGTTAATTGATTTTTGTTTATTTACTTTTTTGGTATTTGTTTCATCGGCTTGCTCGTTGGCGTCTGGTTCAAATTGTGCGTCTATTTGCTGATTATCATTACCTGCTAAACGCTCTCGGTTTAACCAGCCTTTTATATAATTGCTAATGTAACGATAAAAACGTACGATTAAATCACCTAAATAATCAACAAAATCTACCCACGAAACGCCCGTTAATAATGTTAAACCGGCAAAAAAGAAGCACAATAATAGTATTGAAGTACCGGTAAAGTTAAATGCTGGCATCATTGCCGATTCAATCACATCGCCCACTACCCCGCCTGATGAAAAGTTATAAATATCATCAAAATTAATGCTGCTAATAGCGGTAGCTGAGGTAATAAATAAAGCAAAACCAATAACACGCAATGCTAAGGTGGTGTAGTCGAGTTGTAAAATTCGGTGCGGTTGTTTAAATAATAAATAACCAAATATCTGAATTGCGGCCGGTACTAAATAAGCCAACCAGCCAAAAGTGAGTAATAATATGTCAGCAATCCATGCACCCGCAGCGCCAGTAATGTTTTTTACTTCGCTAAAGCTAGTTTGCGACCATGCAGCATCCGCCGGATCAAAGCTGATTAAGGCACATAAAATAAATATTGCTGTAAAAGTGCTGATTATCAGCCCTGTTTCTAATAGCCTTTGCACACCGTTTAGGCGCATAATTCCCTATTCCTCTTTATTATTTTTACACTCACTTAGCAGTGGAATACCTTAGCAGGAAATGTATTTTGTTGCACTTTATCTTAACCTTGATGGCCTGATTATGAACAAGTTTTTATAATTTAAACTTATATTATGCGAAACTAATTATAAATTACTATATTAGCCTATAAATAACACACATATTGTAAATCAGCTTAAGCAACATAGGGGCGAATAATTACGCCTTCCTCGCCTTTTACTTCTTCCATTACTACATAAGTACGACTTTCGCTAACATTGGGTAACTTTAAGAGTATATCGCCCAGTACTCCTCGGTATTCTGACATGTCGTTTACCCGCGTTTTAAGTAAAAAGTCAAAATTACCCGATACTAAATGGCACTCTATTATTTCGTTATGCTTTTTAACTGCAGCACTAAATTCGTCAAATACATCTGCCGATGTTTTAGTAATAGTTACCTCAACGTATACCGATAAACCTTGACCAAGCTTAGCCGGATCAACCACAGCCTTGTAACCAAGTATATAACCTTCTCGCTCCAACTTTTTTACACGCTCTAAACAAGGTGTCGCACTTAAGCCAACTCGTCGGGCCAGTTCCACATTAGATAACCGCCCATCCTGTTGTAATTCCACTAATATTTTGCGATCTATTCTATCTAATAGTGTATGCATACTCACCTAGTTTATTATTCTGTTTAAAAGCCAAAAACAGATATTATCACTATAATATGTTAAAAAAAAGGTGAGACACACTGGCAATACATGAATATAATAGTGAAAAAACTTATCCCGTTCTAACAAGGCGAAAATTATGATTATAGGTGTACCTAAAGAAATTAAAAACCATGAATACCGCGTAGGTATGGTTCCTGCTAGTGTTCGTGAGCTCGTTAATCACGGCCACCAAGTATTAGTGGAAACAGATGCGGGTATGGGCATTGGCTTTACTAACGACGATTACGTACAAGCCGGTGCTGAAATTTTAGCAACACCTGCTGATGTATTCGCAAAAGCCGAGATGATAATTAAAGTAAAAGAGCCACAAGCGATTGAGCGTGCCATGCTGCGCGAAGATCAAATTCTTTTCACTTACTTACACCTTGCCCCTGACTTACCACAAACTGAAGACCTAGTTAAAAGCAAAGCAATTTGTATTGCATACGAAACAGTCACAGACTCTCGCGGTGGCCTTCCTCTTTTAGCACCTATGAGTGAAGTAGCAGGTCGTATGTCTATTCAAGCAGGCGCACAAGCGCTTGAAAAAATAAATAAAGGCAGTGGTATGTTACTTGGTGGCGTACCGGGCGTTGAGCCAGCTAAAGTAGTTATTATTGGCGGCGGTATGGTTGGCCGTAGTGCTGCGCTTATGGCGGTTGGTTTAGGTGCAAATGTAGTAATACTTGATCGTAATATTGATGTATTACGCGCACTAGACGCACAGTTTGGCAACAAAGTACGCGCTATTTACTCAACTGCCGACGCACTTGAAAAACACGTACTAGAGGCCGATTTAGTAATTGGTGGTGTACTTATTCCAGGTGCAGCTGCACCTAAACTAGTAACTGCTGCGCACATTAAAGCCATGAAACCAGGCTCTGCAATTGTTGACGTTGCCATTGACCAAGGTGGCTGTATTGCCACCTCTAAAGCAACTACCCATGCAGATCCTACGTTCATTGTTGATGACGTTGTTCACTATTGTGTTGCTAATATGCCGGGCGCTGTGCCACGTACTTCTACGTTTGCACTTAACAATGCAACCTTGCCGTTTATTATTAACCTTGCAAACAAAGGTTATAAAAAGGCATTGCTTGACGACGCTCACTTCTTAAAAGGCTTAAACGTAATAAAAGGCCAAGTAACTTACAAAGAAGTAGCTGAGGCGTTTAACATGGAATATGTTGATCCTCGTACTGCGCTAGAAAACGTTTAATTTAGCGTAAAGCACTCAAGCATTAACTTACTTGAGTGCTTTAAACTTTAGAGTAAACATTAGTGCAAACAAAAAAAGCAGCTATTAGCTGCTTTTTTGTTGTATAGATTTTAAATTTATAAGCTTATATAAAACGTTTAATTATAAAATCTACTTTTACACGTTTTGCTTGGCCAAGTAACTTTTTAACCGCTTGCGGATAATCGTCCATGGTTTCTAAATCATCTGGGCCAGTTAAACGGCGACAGTGCTGCAGAATTTCTTGCTTTTCGTTGTCAATATCTTGCATTATTGTTTGTTGTGGATCTTCAATTAAAATACCATTTTCAACATCTAGTCCCCACGCCCGCGGGTTAAGGTTATGACCACTGAGTAAATGTACTTTTCTGTCTGAACAAATGCCTTTTAAATGAAACGAATTACTGTCGTGCTTCCATAGATAAACGTTTAAATTACCGTTATCAATATGGCGTTTTTGTGTTTTAACAAATTTATGCAAAATAGTTTCGTATAAATACGGCAACGCGCCTATTTTACTAAATGGCTCGCTAGGCGGTACATAAAAGTCGTTAGCCGTTTTATCGCCTACTACAATAGTGACTTGCTTACCTTGTTTTAATAAGCGGCGTAATGAGCGCATTAATGGCGCCGGAAAATTAAAGTAAGGCGTGTACAACACTAGCTCTTGCTCGGTGGCGTCAAACATGGTTTTAATTAAACGATTAAGTTCGTTATTGCGTCGCCCTAATCCTAAAAACAAACGAATACCTAAGGACTGAGTATTATGCAGCTCGGCGCTGTTATACCTTGCTGTTTTTAAATCACGCATTAATTGCTTTTGATCTAATCTAAAGTCATTAAGCTTTGGCAGCGGGCGGCTATCAATACGCGGCACTGCATTTGAGCTAAGTAATGTTGTTTCAATAAAGTCTATTACAGCATCGCACAATGCGTTTTGCGTAACTAAAAAGTAACGATCGAGGCGATAACGGTCGTTATACTCTAAATACACATTATTTATACTCGCGCCGCTATAAAGCAAGGTGTCGTCAATCACAAAACCTTTTAAATGCAATACGCCAAATAACTCTTTCGCTTTTACTGGTACGCCGTATACCTGCACGTTCGATTGAAACTTTTCGAGGTAATCACAATATAAACTGGCATTCCCCTCAGATTTTTCGGCACCAATAAGGCCACGTTGCGCGCGATGAAAATCTACCAGCACTTTTATTTCAAGCGCTGGGTTAGCTAATGACACCTGGTGCAGTGCCTCTAAAACTTCACGTCCGGCTTCATCATCTTGTAAATAAAGCGTGGTTATATAAATTCGTTTTTTTGCGTTGGCAATTAAACGTAGCAATTGCGTACGGTACTCTTGCGCATTGGTTAAGACGTTAAGGTCTTTTGAAGTCAACCCAAATGCGGGTTTTTCCTGCCAAAATAACATAGTTGCCTATTCACTTAGGTCACATAATCTTTCAGTGACAAATCAAAATTAGGTAAAACATATCAAAAAAAATCAAACCGGTCATGAATTAACGCAGTTTTGTTGCGTATTAGTCTGTTTATTGAACTAATTTTACTTATTAGACATAAATTACTCCATTTTAAGTACACAATATTGCACAGCTTTAAAATTTGTTAAAAAAATTAATCACGGATTTTGTTTACTTCCTGCTTGTTTTTCTTAGAATCGAGCGCATTACAGAGTGAATTAAACGTTTAGGAAAAAACCATGACTGAAGCAAAACATTGTAAGTTACTTATTTTAGGCTCAGGCCCCGCTGGTTACACTGCCGCAGTTTACGCAGCCCGCGCAAATTTAAACCCAGTATTAATTACTGGTATGCAACAAGGTGGCCAATTAACCACCACTACCGAAGTAGAAAACTGGCCTGGCGATGCGCATGGCTTAACTGGTCCTGCGTTAATGGATCGTATGAAAGAGCATGCTGAGCGCTTTGAAACTGAAATTATATTTGATCACATAAATAAAGTAGACGTGTCTAAACGCCCTTTCACTTTAACTGGCGACCAAGGCACTTACACCTGTGACGCACTTATCATTGCAACAGGCGCGTCTGCTAAGTACCTAGGCTTAGAGTCAGAAACAAATTTTCAAGGCCGTGGCGTATCTGCGTGTGCGACCTGTGATGGTTTTTTCTATAAAGGACAAAAAGTAGCGGTTGTTGGCGGCGGTAACACAGCTGTTGAAGAAGCGCTTTACTTATCTAACATTGCCGATGAAGTGCATGTAATTCACCGTCGTGATAGTTTCCGTAGTGAAAAAATACTAGCCGACCGCCTTGCTGAAAAAGCAGCAAACGGTAATGTGGTAATGCATTACAACCGTACGCTTGACGAAGTATTAGGTGACCAAATGGGCGTTACCGGTGTGCGTATTAAAGATGCAAACTCTGATGCAACCGAAGAGTTAGACCTAGCGGGCGTATTTATTGCTATTGGCCATAAGCCAAATACCGATATGTTTGTTGGCCAACTAGAGATGAAAGACGGCTATATAATTGTTGAGTCGGGCCTTAATGGCAACGCTACACAAACTAGCGTACCAGGCGTATTTGCCGCTGGTGATGTGTCGGATCATATTTACCGCCAAGCAATTACTTCAGCCGGAACAGGTTGTATGGCAGCATTAGATGCTGAGCGCTTTTTAGATAATCTATAAGCTGTTAAGTGTTTAGTGAAAAAGGCTGATAAATCAGCCTTTTTTTATGTCTAAATTATAGTTACACTTTTGTTATTCGTTTTTATTGAAGTATTGTATGAAAAAGCAGCTGTACCAGCTAAGTAATACCGATATAGCATTTCCACCTATAGAGTGCGCTCTCGACTCCCCCGACGGTTTACTCGCTATTGGTGGCGATTTAAGTTTAGCGCGGCTAAGTAACGCTTATAATAATGGTATATTTCCGTGGTTTAGCGAAGACGAGCCAATAATGTGGTGGTCGCCCAGTGAGCGCGGCATTGTAGAGCTCGATAATTTTCATATTAGTAAAAGCCTGCGCAAGCATTTAAAAAAGCACCCGGTCACCGTTACTATAAATAATGCCTTTATTGAAGTGATTGAAGCATGCTGCGAGCAACGCATTGATACCGATGGTACGTGGATCACCTCTGACATGCTCACTGCGTACATTAACGCCCATAACGCAGGCATTGCTCATAGTGTAGAAGTGTGGCGCGAGGGAGAGCTTGCAGGTGGCTTATATGGCATTATGCAAAATGGTGTTTTTTGTGGCGAGTCGATGTTTCATCATCAAACAAACTGCTCTAAGCTGGCTATGTGGGCGTTGGTTAATTGGCTTAAGCGCCATAACGCGCATTTTATTGATTGTCAGCTCGAAAACCCCTATTTAATGTCGTTAGGGGCGACAGTGATCCCACGCCCTGCATTTTTAGCTAAACTACACGCAGCGCAAAATTATAAAGTAGACCCTGCTATGTGGATACCACAGGAGCTTAACGCTATTTATGAATGAACATATTCCTGCACGCGCTGGTTTAAGCCAAGAGTTTGCTTGTAGTTATTTACCCAACCGCCAAGAGCAGTTATTGGTCATTCTTGATCCAAGTTGCTACAGCAGCGATAAATTTGAGTCTTTGCTGGCGTTAGGTTTTCGTCGCAGCGGTAACCAAATTTACCGCCCGCACTGTCCAACTTGCAGCGCATGTAGCTCTGTACGTGTATTAGCACAAGAGTTTATTGAGACAAAATCGCACAAACGTAAACTAAACAAAGCAAAAACACGCTTTGAAGTTAAATATTCTAACCAAGAGCGCCCGCAATACTACGCGCTGTACAGTAAATATATTAGTTTGCGCCATCAAGACGGTAGTATGTATCCTCCTGATAAAACACAGTTTCAGAGTTTTTTATTATGCAGTTGGTTAAACATCACTTTTATAGAACTTTGGGATCAAGACAATTTAGTTGCGGTTGCCGTAACTGATTGTATGGACAAGGCTATTTCAGCTATTTATACTTTTTTTGACCCCGACTATGAGCAGTATAGTTTGGGTACTGTGATGATTTTACAGCAGCTAATATTTGCTAAAGCACAAAATAAGCACTACGTGTACTTGGGCTACCAAATAGACGAATGTCCTAAAATGAACTACAAAACGCAATTTTTACCGGCGCAAAAACAAGTCAAAGACCAGTGGTTGACTATTTAATTTGCAAAAATAGCCGCTGCGCCTTTACTTATTGGCGTATTTTGGGCAGAATCTGCAGCGTTTAACTATTAAAGAGGTGTTACGCTAAACATGGCGAAAGAAGACGTAATCGAAATGCAAGGGACAGTCCTTGATACTTTACCAAATACAATGTTCCGAGTTGAGCTAGAAAATGGTCACGTAGTTGTGGCTCATATTTCAGGCAAAATGCGCAAAAACTATATCCGTATTTTAACCGGCGATAAAGTAACGGTAGAAATGACTCCTTACGATTTATCGAAAGGTCGTATCGTATTCCGTGCTCGCTAAGTAAGTGCGTAAACGAGATTTAGTTTTTGGCTAGTGTTTCACTAGCTTTAAGCGTTTATTAAATGTAATTGATGGATATTAACTAGCAATTACATTTAATAAACAAAAAACCCAGCCTTGCTGGGTTTTTTGTTGTCTATAAAACATTACAAAAAAGGCCTGCTTTTTAAAAGCAGGCCTTTTTATTTAACTCATTTAGCGAATATTAAACTAAGCTGGTGTTAAATCACTTTGATAATCAAAGCGAATTTTTTTATCTTTAACCGATACTTTAACCGTACCGCCTTCAACAAGTTCACCAAAGAGTATTTCGTTGGCTAATGGTTTTTTAAGCTGCTCTTGGATAATACGTGCCATAGGACGTGCCCCCATCGCTTTGTCGTAACCTTTGTCAGCCAACCATTCTCGTGCTTTAGCACTTAGTTCAAGATTAACTGACTTTTTATCCAGTTGCGCCTGAAGCTCCACAATAAACTTATCAACCACAAGTAAAATAACGTCTTTATCAAGGTGATTAAACCAAATAATGTTATCTAAGCGGTTTCTAAATTCTGGTGAAAATACTTTATTAATTTCACCCATTGCATCGTGCGTATGGTCTTGCTCGCTAAAACCAATTGACGCACGCGTTGTTTCTTGCACGCCCGCATTGGTGGTCATTACCACGACTACATTTCTAAAATCGGCTTTGCGGCCGTTATTATCAGTTAATGTACCGTGATCCATTACTTGCAGCAATATGTTGTAAATATCTGAGTGCGCTTTTTCAATCTCATCTAACAGTACTACCGCATGCGGGTTTTTAATTACCGCTTCAGTGAGTAACCCACCTTGCTCAAAACCAACATAACCTGGTGGCGCACCAATTAGTCGACTTATTGCATGGCGCTCTACGTACTCCGACATATCAAAGCGAATAAACTCAACATCCATACATTTAGCTAGCTGTTTAGTTACCTCTGTTTTGCCTACCCCTGTTGGGCCTGCAAATAAGAACGACCCTACCGGTTTTTCTTCGTTGGCTAAACCAGAGCGCGATAAGCGAATAGCTGATGTAAGCGCATCAATAGATTGATCTTGCCCAAACACCAACATTTTTAAATTGCGGTCTAAGTTTTTTAGCGTTTCTTTGTCGCTAGATGACACACTTTGCGGTGGAATACGCGCCATTTTAGCCACAATGTTTTCTATATCGGCAACGCCAATGGTTTTTTTACGTTTAGAGCTAGGCAATAAACGTTGGCTTGCACCGGCCTCATCAATTACGTCAATTGCTTTGTCGGGCAAATGGCGTTCATTAATATATTTTGCACTTAGCTCTGCCGCTGCTTTTAATGCTTTTTGCGTATAACGAATGCCATGGTGCGCTTCGTAACGCTCTTTTAAACCATTTAATATTTTAGTGGTATCGGCAACACTCGGCTCAAGCACATCAATTTTTTGAAAGCGACGTACCAAAGCACGGTCTTTCTCAAAAATATTTTTGTACTCGTTATAAGTTGTCGAACCCATACAGCGTAATTGCCCACTAGAGAGTAGCGGCTTAAGTAAGTTTGATGCATCCATAACTCCACCCGATGCCGCGCCGGCACCAATAATGGTATGAATTTCATCAATAAATAAAATAGAACCCGGTTGTGCTTGCAACTCTTTTAGTAAGCTTTTAAAGCGTTTTTCAAAATCGCCACGGTACTTAGTACCTGCCAATAATGCGCCCATATCAAGCGAGTAAACAACTGCATCGGCAATTACTTCGGGTACTTGCTTATTTACAATACGATACGCTAAGCCTTCTGCAATTGCTGTTTTACCAACACCTGCTTCGCCTACTAATAGTGGGTTGTTCTTTTTACGACGACACAACACCTGTACAGTACGCTCTACTTCACTATCGCGCCCTATTAATGGGTCAATGTGGCCTTCGAGCGCTTGTACGTTTAAATTAGTGGTAAAGCTGTCGAGCTTGCTTGCTTCTTCGCTTTGCACTTCTTGTACGTCTTCGTGAATATCGTCGGTGTCATCGCCTAATTCATCATCGCCTTTGGCAATGCCATGCGAAATAAAATTAACAATATCGAGACGTGATATATCGTGTTTTTTAAGTAAATAGACTGCTTGGCTTTCTTGTTCAGAAAAAATAGCCACCAGCACGTTTACGCCTGTCACTTCGTTTTTACCCGATGATTGCACATGAAAAACAGCACGTTGCAATAC
>Ga0114915_1001032_pt1 | contig 12174 bp, 20 predicted proteins | sample MalvirAntarct_55_FD_87288 | JGI IMG/M metagenome (GOLD analysis project Ga0114915, IMG submission 87288) | Marine viral communities from the Global Malaspina Expedition - Malaspina viral metaG Antarct_55 | ecosystem: Environmental > Aquatic > Marine > Oceanic | place: South Georgia Island...
AATTGATACCGAAGAATTGGCGAAAGAATTAGGCGTGGATCCTGGATCAATAACTAATTTTGAAAACGCTTTAGAAATTTACGAATCAGCTTCAGATAAAATAGTAGAAATAAACAAATATCAATATATAAATTAATATGAAAACAAATTTAAAAAAAGTTTATAGCAAATTACCAAAACAAAAAGTAAGTCTTAAAGCGCAAAGGGTGGTTTTAGGTTTACTTAATAATTTTTCATATGAGTATGATACACTAGAGGAAGAAGTGGGAAGACTAAGCTATGCAGTTGAAGATTTTTTTGAAGAAAAATATGGAGAACTAGAAGATGCTTATGGTGTTTTAAAAGATGTTTATATTAGAGGATCGGAAGGTCTTGTTTCAAAATCAGATGTTGAGGGCGATATGGAAACTTTAAATGAAATTTTAGAAAAAGCTATAGATTTGGGAGTAGATATTTATGAGATTTATCCCGACTATGACGAACATAAACGAACGCTAGACTATTTATTTGATTTAGAAGTAAGGTTTGATGAGCAAAAAAGGCAAATAGAAGATTTTGGTTTAAATTCTTAATTAATAATGCAAAGGCAAAACAAAAATAATAAAACATTTATACCTAGCAGAACATCTCCAGACGGTGGTGGCCGGGGTTGTCTATGCTGGGATACAGCAACATATTCTAGCGAGTGTTGCGATGGATCTATGCAAGCCCAGGGGATAGGAGTAATTACAAGAACAGATTGAAAACGCAAATTTTAAATTAATAACCGTTATATATATAGTATGGAAAAAACAAAAATGTTAAATCAAATTAGAACACTTTTAAAAATTGAGGTAAAACTTGAGGATCAAAAGTTAGAAAACGGAACGCTGGTAACGGCTGAGAGTTTTGAAAAAGGAAGTGAAATTTTTATCGTAACCGATGATGAAAAAGTGGCGTTACCAGTAGGAGAATATATCCTAGAAGATGGTCGCTTATTGGTTGTAGAGGCAGAGGGTTTAATTGCCGATGTTCGCGATGTATCTGATGAAGTGCCAGCCAAAGAGGAAACGGAAGACCTAGACGAAACAATCGAAACAGAAGTGCCGGAAATGGTTGCCACAGAAGTTGAGGCAATTATAGAAGCCGTTGTTGAGGTTATTGCTCCAGTTATCGAAGAAGTAAAATCTGAGATTGAAGAACTTAAAAAACAGTTTGGAAAAATGAGAAAATACGAAGACGAAGAAGAAGAAGAAAAGAAAAAAGAAGAAATGTCTGCTTCAAGAAAACCAATAAAACACAATCCTCAAGCTAGAACGCCACAAAGAAAACAAGTGGAATTTGCCAAAGGAAGATTCAACACAACACTAGATAGAGTACTAAACAAATTAAATAAATAAAATGAAAAAAAGAAACGTAAATTTAGCGACAACGACTAATATCACGACGACTTATGCCGGAGAATTCGCCGGTGAATATATAGCCGCAGCATTACTTTCGGCATCAACTATTGATGATGGCGGATTGACTGTCAAGGCGAATATCGCATTTAAAGAGGTAATAAAAAAGTTGGCGACTGATGCTTTAGTAAAGCCGGCTTCTTGTGATTTTGATCCAACATCGACTATTACACTTACAGAGAGAATATTGACTCCCGTAGAATTACAAATTAACCTACAATTGTGTAAGTATGATTTCGTAAACGATTGGGAAGCTCAATCAATGGGTTATGGTTTAGGTCAAACTTTGCCGCCAAAATTTTCTGACTTTATGATTGCTCACGTTGCAGCGGAAGTTTCACAGAATACAGAGCAGAATATTTGGAGAGGCGACACAGCAGCCGCTACAGTAAATTCTTTTGATGGTTTTGAAAAACTAATTGCAGCATCAGCAGCAGCCGGAGATATTCCAGCCGCTCAACAACTTGCAGCTATTGCCGGTGGTTTAACAGCCGCTAATATTATAACTGAGTTATCTAGAGCAGTGGATGCAATTCCAGCCGCTTTATATGGTAAAGAAGATCTATTCCTTTATATCGGACAAGAGGCAGCTAAATTGTATGTACAAGCCCTCGGAGGTTTCGCAGCGAATGGTTTAGGAGCAAATGGTGTTGCAAATATGGGAACTCAGTGGTGGAATAATGGAAGTCTTACAATCAACGGCGTTAAAATATTTGTTTGCCCTGGAATGAGCGCAGACAAAATGTTTGTAGCGCAACGTAGTAACTTGTATTTCGGAACTGGGCTTCTTAATAGTACCCAAGAAGTCAAAGTTTTGGATATGGGAGATCTTGACGCTTCGAATAATGTGAGAATGGTAATGAGATTTACCTCAGCCGTTCAATTTGGAATCGCTTCTGACTTAGTTGAATACGCTTAAAATTAATTAATTAATCAATCAAAGGGTGGGTGGTTTTATCTACTCACCCTTTTTTTTATAAAACAAAAAAAAATGGCTTGTACATTAAACACCGGTAGAAAATTACCCTGTAAAAGCGCCTTCGGCGGAATTAAGAATATATACCTAGCAGATTTCGGAAGCATAGGTACTATTTTACAAGACTTAGCGACTTGTGAATTTGATATAACAATGGTAGCGCCTAATGAGTGGTATAAATATCAAGTAAAAGGTAACTCAAGCCTAGAGACGGCTGTAACATCTTCGAGAGAAAATGGTACAACTTTTTACACTCAAACTTTAAATTTAACACTTACTTATCTTGACGCTTGTACTCAAAAAGAGTTACAAGTTATTGCAGTTGCGAGGCCTTATGCAGTAGTCGAAGATTACTACGGAAATTTCTTTCTATGTGGCTCAGAAAACGGAATGGAAGTAACCGGAGGAACAGTTGTAACCGGAGCAGCGGCTGGAGATTTATCTGGATTTACGCTTGTTTTAGAGGGAATGGAAGAAACGGCTCCGCTGTTTTTATCATCTGTACCATCTCCAATAGCTATCGCGACAATAATTCCAAACTAAAGTTTAGTTATATTATATTTAAAAGCATCCTTAATTGGATGCTTTTTTTTGTTTTTACAAATAACCATTTTTATTTCGTTATATATATAGATGATATTATTTAGACCACAAGCCGCCAATAGATTTATTTGCATACCTAGAGAGTATGTGACAAGCGCATTTATGACTATAAGAGATGATAGCACAAACGTAATTGTTAAATATGATTTAGTGCCTCGGGTTGCCGGGCTTGGAAATATAGAAATTATTAATGATAGTTTTAACGTATATAATACCACTTATACAAATATGGTGGAGGGGCATTTTTACGATATGACTATTTACAAAGACGATACAAAAGAGGTGGTATTATTCAAGGATAGAATATTTTGTACTGAGCAAAAAGTTGATATACAAGTTAACGATGAATTTTACAAATTAAATAAAAACCAATATCAAGAATACGATGGTTTTAATAATGACTATATTGTAATATGAGAAAAAGAAATAGCAAAGGGCAATTTAGCAAAACAAAAGTTTCAGAGTTTGGCTTTGTTAATTTAAGTACTTACACCAGCCCAGAAGTAAAGGAAGTGAGCGGATCGGATTGGATTGAGTATGGGGCCGATAATAATTATTTCCAGTATTTGATAGACCGCTACAATGGCAGCCCTACTAATAACGCAGCTATTAATGGCATATCTCAAGCAATTTATGGGAAAGGTCTAAATGCTACAGATAGCAATAAAAAGCCAAACGAGTACGCTCAAATGATTGCACTATTTAAAAAAGATGTAGTTAGAAGATGTTGCTATGATCTTAAACTTATGGGCCAGGCTGCTATCCAGGTTATTTACTCAAAGGACAGAAGTAAAATTGTTCAATTAGAGCATATGCCTATTGAAACTTTACGAGCCGAAAAATGTGACGAAGATGGAAACGTTCCAGCATATTATTACTATAACGATTGGGCCAATATAAAAAGGACAGATGAGCCGTTAAGAATACCGGCTTATGGTATGTCAAAAGAGGGCATAGAAATTTATTATATTAAGCCTTACAAAAGTGGTTTTTATTATTACTCTCCTGTAGATTATCAAGGAGGATTGCAATACGCAGAATTAGAAGAAGAAGTGTCTAATTATCATCTTAATAATATCCTAAATGGCCTCAGCCCATCGATGCTCATTAATTTCAATAATGGTACTCCAAACCAGCAAGAGCGCAATTTAATAGAAACAAAAATTGCACAAAAATTCTCCGGGACAAGCAATGCCGGAAAATTTATTTTAGCTTTTAACGATAATAAGGAAAGCCAGGCAGAAATCACACCGGTACAATTAAGCGATGCTCACAACCAGTATCAATTTCTAAGCGAGGAAAGCACGTCAAAAATAATGGTTGCTCACAGGATTGTCAGCCCTATGTTATTAGGAATTAAAGACGGCTCGGGATTAGGTAATAACGCGGAAGAAATTAAGACCGCTAGCTTGCTTATGGACAACACAGTAATAAGGCCATTTCAAGAACTTTTAATAGATTGTTTTGATCAACTACTAGCTTACAATGAAATCAGCTTAAACCTATACTTTACTACGCTACAGCCGCTTGAATTTACAGAGGTAGATAAAACTTTACAAGACAAGGAAACTATAGAAGAAGAAACTGGTGTTGAGATGTCAAAATTTAATCTTGCTAAATATCCCTGGGACGAATGTATTGCAGAACAGACGGAAGAATATGGAGCAGAGGCAGCCGAAAAAATTTGTGGCTATATAAAAAGCAAAATGTCAACTATTAATTTAAAAGAGATTGACGGAAAACAAGCATACGAAACAAAAGAAGAAGCCCAAGAAATAGCTAAGTTAATTGGTTGCGAATCTTATCACGAACACGAAGAAGATGGTAAAACTTGGTTTATGCCCTGTGTATCTCACGAAGAACTAAAAGCGCCTTGTTGGGATGGTTATGAGCAGATTGGTACAAAGATGAAAGATGGAAAAGAAGTGCCAAATTGTGTTCCTTTAAAAAAGGAATTTTTATCTGATGATTTAGGGCAAAGTATTTTAGATAATTTAAAGGGAGAAAATATTTCTGAGGAATGGGAGTTGGTTGATGAACTTGATACCAATATAGATATAAGCGATGAGGATTGGGCCACTTTATGTATAAAAGAAAAAAAGACTTTATTTAGAAAATTTGCTGATGAAATTACTTCTAGGCCTAGCGGTTTTAGTTATTTGGATAGTAAAAATTATAAAATTAGATATAAGTATGTAGTTGGCTCTACAAAGCAAATGAAAAAAGGTAACGAATCGAGGCCATTTTGTAAAAATATGATGAGTTTATCTAAGGCTGGAGTTGTATATAGATTAGAGGGGATAGACCAGGCCTCTAGAGACGGTGTAAATGATAGGCTAGGACACAAAGGGCGGCCCTATGACCTGTTTAAATTTAAAGGCGGAGTATATTGTCGACATAAATGGATTCGTGCCTTATATAGGCTTAAAAGCAACACTAAGCCGTCTGATGATTTAAGCGATTATAAAAAAACAAGGTCTATTCCAGCAAGTTATATAAAAAGTCCAAGAGGGACAAAGCAATCAGAAACGGCTCCAGTTAATATGCCAAACCAGGGACATTATCCAGGCGTAAAATAAAAAAAATATGGCTACAGTATTATTTGTAAATAGAACAGATCTAGTTAGAAACTCAATTATTGACGGAAATGTTGATACCGACAAGTTCATTCAGTTTATTAAGATAGCGCAAGAAATAGATATCCAACAAATTATCGGGACAAAAATGTACGATGGTTTAACGGCTGCTATAATTGCCGGAATAGATTTGCCGGCAAACGCAAGGTGGAAAACAATTCTCGACGACTATATTGTAAGTATGCTAATTTGGTATGCTCAAAGCAATTACTATCCTTTCTCGGCTTATCAGTTAAAAAACGGCGGTCTATATAAACATACCGCTGAAAACTCGCAAAGCGTTGATAAAAACGAGGTTGACTATTTAGTTGAAAAAGCTAGGACAAACGCAGAATGGTACTCTAGACGTTTTATTGAGTTTATGTGTTTTAATCAATCAACTTATCCGGAGTACACTAGCAACGTGAACGATGATATTTACCCTAGTTATGAAGCTACATTTAATGGCTGGGTTATATGAGTTACAAAGCAAAGGCAAAAAATATTGAAAAGTTAAAAATCTTTTTAAAGAAGATTAAAAAAACAAAAAAGTAATGGCAAACGAAATTTATACTAAAAGTTGGTGGGGGTCTGGAGTATGTGATAATGACATAAACTGGGGTATTGTTTACAAACCTTATGCTAGTTGCGAAGATCCAAGAGAGCCGTCATTTATTGAAAAATTTGGCGAGCCAGTAAGCGCATACTCGCTTAGAAATCTCACAAATAAACCAGTGCGATATGTAATACAAGTTTCAAATGGAGAGGAAACTTTTAATTTACTAGAAACGCAAGTTGCAGACAGAATTTACCTTGCTGGACTAGGTAGAACTTTAAGGGTTGTAAAATGGTACGACCAAGCTGGAAGTGACCAAACTTTACTTGCAGACTTTCTAACTGCTCCATATCTTGTAAAAGAGGGTATAATCTTTTCTGTAAATGGATTGCCAGCAATAAAATTTGAAACTGGCAATAAAATTGAATTAACAACTTTTTTAAGACCCGAAAGAGATAATTTAAGAATTTACAATGTTGGAGCTTATGCATCATTACAAGAAAGAGCTAGGGGGGGCAATAGTCTTTTATATAATGCTGGTAGATTTTCTCAGCCAATAACAAGTTGGTTACCATCTGACCGATTACAAATGCTCTCAGTAAACCCTATTTTTCAAAATAAAGTAAAGTATGGTCCAGAGGAAGACACCTTTGGTCCATTTAGAAACCCATTAGATAAATTAAATTTATATCAAATAGAAAATGCTTTGCGCGCTCCTATTAATTTTGGTTTTGGGGAAGCTATAGATATGCAAATGACTGAGTTTATTATATACCCAGACGAAGATATAAATGTTGAAAATGTGACAGCAGATATTCTTAAATACTATAAAATAGAATTTGAAGAAATACCAAGAGAAAGACCAAGAGAAATACTATAAAAATAAGTTATGAAAAAAATAAGCAAACACATATCGTATAAAGAGGCAGTAAATTCTAACTATGCAAAAAAGCATAATATAGAAAACGATCCGGACGATGAGCAACTAGAAAATATGAAGCTAATTGCAAAAGAAGTTTTTGAGCCATTAAGAGAATGGGTTGGTGGCCCAATAAAAGTAAATAGTTTTTTTAGGTCTACAGATCTTAATTCTGGAATAAACGGAAGTAAAACCAGCAGTCACTTAAAAGGTCAGGCTTTAGATATTACAACTATGGGCCTAAAAACTAATTTAGAAATTTTTAATTATATAAAAGACAATTTAGAATACGACCAGGTAATTTGGGAGTATGGTAGAAAAAACCCGGTTTGGATACACGTTTCTTATAAAGCCAAAAATAATAGAAAACAAGCCTTAGTTGTAAAGGAAGTCGGAGAATATAAAATTTATAAATAATGGTTACAGACTATAAAACGCTTTTAATAAATTTAGGGACATTTTTATTTAGTATGACTAATATTGATATTGCATTAAAAATCACGCTTTTACTTTTGACAATCGGTTATACCGCTCACAAATGGTATTTAATGAACAAAAGGAAAAAATAATGCCTAAAAAAAAGTTTAAAAATACCAGGGTTGGAAAATTTTTATCTAAGGCGGCACCAAACATACTAAGCGCAGCAAGTGATATAATACCCGACGCTGGCATTTTAAAGCTGATAGGCGGCTTAATAAATAACGACAAAGTACTTACACCAAAAGATAAAGAAGAAGCCTTAAAGTTGCTTAAAATGGATATTGTAGAAATGCAAGAGGTTTCTAAAAGGTGGTCTAGTGATATGTCAAGTGATAGTTGGCTGTCAAAGAATGTAAGACCAATGATGTTGATCTTTCTTACAATATCAACCTGGCTATTAATTCTTATGGATAGCTTAAATATTGAATTTGGTGTAAGTACTGAGTGGATCGATTTACTAAAATCTTTATTAATAACTACATATTTGGCTTATTTTGGCTCAAGGGGCCTTGAAAAATACAAATACATATCTAAGGCCAAATAAATATTTTCCGGAAAGTTTTATTTTATATTTTATTAGTATTTTTTTTAGGCATATAATTTTCTAAGCCTATAATGTATTTTATTTATATATTTGAAGTTATAAAAAAGTGTAAAGTTATTAATTATAATTTTGAAAAACAAATAGAAAAACAGATAATGCCAACAAAAAAACTATCTAGAGGTAAAATAGTTAAAAAACTAGATGCAATATTTAGCCAGTATATAAGATTAAAAGATGTAGATCATTTAGGCAATGCAACTTGTTTTACTTGTGGTAAAATTGAGCATTGGAAAAAGCTACAAAACGGACACTTTCAATCTCGTAAACATTATTCAACCAGGTGGCTGGAAAAAAATTGCCAAGTGCAATGTCCAAAATGCAATGTATTTAATTATGGAGAGCAATTTATTTTTTCTAAGCAATTAGATATAAAATATGGAGATGGAACGGCGGAAGAACTACATATAAAATCAAAACAAATAGTAAAATACTCTAGTAATGAATTAGAGGATATGATAAAATATTATAAAAATTTGGTAGAGAGTTTTTAAAAGACTATCTTTAAATTTCTGTTTTGTTAAATAAAGAGAGTTGCTCCTGGAAAGGTTTGCAGCTCTTTTTTTTTGCCATATTTACTAACTTATTAACATTTTATTTGTATATTTGGATATTATTAATTTAAACAAAACAGAATGATAACACAGAAACACGATTTAAAAAAGAAGATTAAACACCTTGAGCAATCTTTAAAAAGGGCGGTTTTACTTGATGAGCCTTTTGAGCAATTACATATCTATAAGGATATAGAAGTATCAAAATCACTTTTATATAACATACAATAATGGAAAAAAATTATTCAAAAGAAACCGCGGATAGTAAATTTGACGAGTATGTATTTAGGATAGAGGCCTTATGCAATAGAATAGAAGAATTAAAAGCACAAGTAGAAGTTTCACAAATATTTAAACAAAATGGATAGAGAAAAATTAGTACAACTTTACAAAAAATACGAACTTACAGAGACAGATGTTTATAAGCACAAGCATTATGTTATAATTACAAGACAGGGGATTGAGCGAATTGCGGCTAAAGAAAATATAGCAATAAGCTATGAGGTTGTTAAATGTGAAACAAATTTTGCAGTTATAAAGGCCTTTGCTCATTTTATTGATAAGCCGGATATATTAATAGAAACTTTTGGCAGCGCCTTAAAAGGTGCTACCTATAACGAGGGTAATTGCAATAGTTGGTATGTTGCTGAAATGGCAGAAAAAAGGGCCTTATCTAGAAGCGTATTAAAACTAACTGGGTTTTATGAACTGGGAGTGTTTGGGGAAGATGAAAGTGATGACTTTAAAAGAAAATAGGTATGGCAATAAGCAATGAAATATTTGAACATTACAGAATAAAACAAAAGGAACTTATAAAGGCTAAAAATCTTTTATTACTAAATGGTTATTCGGTAAAAAAAATAACAGAAATTAAAAATTAATAACTAAATAATTAACAAAATGAGAACAGAAATTTTAAATAGAGTAGGTTACGATATTTTTACAAAAAAAGGAACAGATATATCCGTATCAATAGTATATATTACTCCGGAAATAGCTAAAAACTATCTAAGCTACAACACAAAAAATAGAACAAAATCAGACAATAGTATATCCTTTTTAACTCAACAGATGAAAAAAGGTTTATTTATAGAAAATGGGGAGAGTATTGTGTTTGATAAAAATATGACACTTACAGATGGACAGCACAGATTAATGGCTATTATTAAATCGGGAAAATCATATCACATACCAGTTGTAAAAAACGTTAATATTAAATCTATGGCTACCTATGATACTGGCAGAAATAGAAGCGCCTCTGATGTGCTTAGTATTAATGGCTATCAATACCCAAATTTAATTTCTGCTTTTATAAAATTAATATATAAGTATGAAGTAAAAGGATCAACTTCAGCTTGTGCATCAAGTTGGAACAGAACGGATGTTCAAACAAACCAGCAAATTTTAAATTATTGCAAAGCCAATTATGACTGGATTCATAAAATGGTAATAGAAGTTACAGCTATATATAACAAGTCAGAGTTTAAAGTTTTGAGTAAATCAAATTTTTGCTATATTGCTTATATGCTAGGCGGAAAAAAACCAAATGCGAAAGTTTATGAATTTATGAAAAATTTATATGGCCTAGCTAGGACAGAAGATACAGCAACCAGCTATCTTTATGGTAAATTATACAAATCAAAAATTAACAAAGAGCCTCTAGGTTTTTATTGGTTATTAGGTATGAGCATAAAAGCCTACAATTATTTTATAGATGGAAACCCATCAGTAAGATTTTTTAAATTTAATGCAGAACAAGAATTACCAAAAATTAATAATTAAAAAATAAATATTATGAGTGCAATAATTAATGGAAGTATCGATGTGGCAAAGTTGCCAAAAGAAAAATTTATCAAAGGAAAAAACGGAAGCGTTTGGTATAATTTTACAATATCTGTAAATGATGAAACCAGGTACGGAAATAATGTAGCTTTTATGGACAGCCAAACAAAAGAAGAAAGAGAAGCAAAGGTTGCAAAAAACTATCTAGGAAATGGAAAAGTAGTTTGGACTGATGATAAAATAGTTGTGGCCGAAAGAGAGGGCACCGGTGCTGTAGAAATACCAAAAGCTAAAGTTACTGTAGATGATGATTTACCATTTTAATTAGCCTAACTTTAAAAGGGTGTGAGTTTATAACTTGCACCTTTTTTTTTATACATTTAACAAATGACAGAAAAAGAGACAGAACAGAATATGTTAATGGAATTTATAGCAGATACTTGTTATATAGATATTACAAAAAAAATAGAATATCCGCCGGTAGCTTTAAGCTATGGAGAAAAAGTTTTACAATCAGACAAAGGAGATAATATAATACCTATTGCTTTGGGAACTTATGGCAATTTATCGGTTATAACAGCTCCGCCAAAGACAAAAAAAACGTTTTTTGTTTCATTACTAGCAAGCGCATACTTGAGCGGTAAAAATATTTACACCGGAGATATAAAAGGACACAGAGGCAACGGAAATTTAATACATATTGATACGGAACAAGGATCGTGGCACGCATCCAAAGTTTTTAAAAGGCCGTTTGATATGGACAACAATATTGAGGCAAATAAATATCATACCTTTGCGTTACGGACAATAGGTTTTAAAGAGCGTTTAGAATTTATCGAGTACTACCTTAGAGAAAAAATAGATATGCCGTCTTTGGTTATTATAGATGGTGTTGCTGACTTAATTGCAGATGTAAATAACATAGAACAAACAAACGAATTAGTAAGTAAATTAATGAGAATAAGTACTCAATATAATTGCCATATAATAAACGTTATTCATCAAAACTATGGCAGTTCTAAATTAGGGACTGGACACCTGGGAAGCGCCTTAGAAAAAAAAGCGGAATGCGTTATAAGTTTAGAAGCAAATACAATAAATAAAGATTGGACTACCGTAAAATGTGGCCGGAGTAGGGGCTACTCTTTTGATACATTTAGTTTTGAGGTAAATGAAAAAGGGCTGCCAATAATTGTAGGAGATTTATATGATCCTTTAAAATAAATATGGTACAAAAAACAATGATATTAGTTGCTGCAAAGCATAAAGAATGGATTGAGATTGTTTCTTCTTTTGGTTGCGATAAGGAAATGGCCGAAGATTTGGTACAAGAAATGTACATTAAAATACAGCTTAAATTAGAAAAGGGTTTGGATATTTATTACAATGAAAAAGAAATTAACTACTATTATATTTTTAAGACACTAAAAACTTTGTTTTACGATCTAAAAAGAAAAGGGAAAAAAATTACTATGGTATCTATTGATAATTTACATTTAACAACTACGGATATAAATTACGAAGAGCCGTATAATAAAATAAAAGAAAAATTATCTAAAATGTACTGGTACGATAGAAAAGTATTTGAGATAATAAACGAGGGGGAAAGCATTGCAGAATTTTCTAGAAAATCTAAAATACATTATTAC
>Ga0114915_1001034_pt1 | contig 12170 bp, 8 predicted proteins | sample MalvirAntarct_55_FD_87288 | JGI IMG/M metagenome (GOLD analysis project Ga0114915, IMG submission 87288) | Marine viral communities from the Global Malaspina Expedition - Malaspina viral metaG Antarct_55 | ecosystem: Environmental > Aquatic > Marine > Oceanic | place: South Georgia Island...
GTATAAGAATACCGGGAATTGGAAATCATTTGGAGACAGGTGCTTTGTAATGCCTTTGAAAAATAAAGACTCTCTAGAGCTCGATAAAGAGCAAAAGCTTATTGGTATACTAAAATATGGTAATAAGTCTTTAGAAGCTTCTGAAATAGTCCCAGGTGATGTTGTAGGTTTCAAACCTAACAGTGAATGGGATTTTGTTATAGATAAGCAAAGAGTTTATTGTATGAAATCTAATGATATTGTAATTAAGTATGGACACGAAGGAAACCAAGAGGAATAAAATCCAAGCTGGGCAAAAAGCGGTTAAAGAATTAATTAAAGTAGCTGAAGAAGCTATTGTAGGTTCTGAAGACGATTTATCTGCGGATAAATTAAAAAACGCTGCTGCTACTAAAAAGCTAGCTATATTCGATGCTTTTGAAATACTTGCTAGAATAGAATCAGAAGAAAACTTACTGAATGACAAACCCGAAGAAGTTAAGGAAGAAAAAGCTTTTAGAGGTTTTGCTGAAGGAAGATCCAAGAAATAATGTACGAACAAACATTATATCACATAGTTAAAAACGTTATTAGACCTAAGGTTTTAAATAAACTAAATAAGTTTAAGAAATGGGAATACGGTTATAATAAAGAATATGATTTTGTTGTAATTAGTAAGACTGGTGAAATAGGAGAAATATATGACATACAAGGTTTAAGAATAGCTTTACCTAAGGAAAAAGAAATTAAAGTTTTTGAAGATAAAAAATGGCAATATTCTGAATATCCAAAAGAACTAAGTAGAATTAAATCAGTATTTGATTGGGATGAATATACAGTTGAATTTAAAGAAAAATGGTATGACTATATTGACACAGAGTTTAAAAGGCGTGAAGAAGGTTTTTGGTTCTTTAATAAAGACAAGCCTACTTATATTACTGGTACTAACTACATGTACCTGCAGTGGTCCAAGATTGATGTTGGGCAGCCAGACTTTCGTGAATCAAACAGATTATTCTATTTATTCTGGGAGGCTTGCAAGGCAGATACAAGATGCTACGGAATGTGTTATCTTAAGAACAGACGTTCAGGGTTCTCGTTCATGGCATCAGGCGAGACTGTTAATCAAGCCACGATATCTACCGATTCAAGATTTGGCATACTTTCAAAGTCTGGGCCAGATGCAAAGAAAATGTTTACTGATAAGGTCGTACCCATATCAGTTAATTACCCCTTCTTTTTCAAACCAATCCAAGACGGTATGGACCGCCCGAAAACGGAACTTGCGTACAGAGTACCAGCGTCCAAATTTACCCGTAAAAAACTTGACTCTAATGAGAAGCTCAAGGAGATCTCAGGTCTCGACACAACGATCGACTGGAAGAACACGGGGGACAACTCGTACGATGGTGAAAAATTAAAACTACTAGTACACGATGAAAGTGGAAAGTGGGAAAGACCAACAAATATATTAAACAACTGGAGGGTAACTAAAACTTGTTTAAGACTAGGTTCTAGAATTATTGGAAAGTGCATGATGGGTTCAACCTCTAATGCTTTAGATAAAGGTGGTGAGAACTATAAGAAATTATACTATGATTCAAACGTTGACAAGAGAAACGCCAATGGGCAGACTCGCTCAGGATTATATTCTTTGTTCATACCTATGGAATGGAACTACGAAGGATACATTGATTCTTATGGATTTCCTGTATTCAATACACCGAAAAAATCCACAGAAGGACCAGACGGTCAACTTATAGAATTAGGTGTAATTGATTACTGGCAAAACGAAGTAAATGGTTTAAAGGAAGATCAAGACGGTTTGAATGAATACTATCGTCAATTTCCTAGAACAGAGGAACACGCTTTTAGAGATGAAGCAAAAGAATCTTTATTTAATCTAGCTAAAATATATGAGCAAATAGATTACAACGCTGATTTAAAAAACACGTCAGTTGTTACTACTGGTAGTTTTCAGTGGGAGGATGGAGTTAAAGATACTCGCGTTATATTTATACCTAACAAAAACGGTAGATTTAATGTTTCTTGGGTTCCATCATATGAATTACAAAACAGAATAATAAATAAAAGTGGTACTAAATATCCAGGAAACGAGCACGTTGGTGCTTTTGGATGTGATAGTTACGATATATCAGGAACTGTAGATGGAAGAGGTTCTAATGGTGCTTTGCACGGTTTAACTAAGTTTAGTATGGAAGATGCTCCTCCGGATCATTTCTTTTTAGAATACATAGCAAGACCACAAACGGCAGAGATATTTTTTGAAGATGTTTTAATGGCTTGTGTATTTTATGGAATGCCATTGCTTTGTGAAAATAACAAACCTAGATTATTGTATCATTTTAAAAGAAGAGGTTATAGAGGCTACTCTATGAATAGACCTGATAGAACATATAATAAGTTATCAATAACTGAAAGAGAAATAGGTGGAATACCTAACTCAAGTGAAGATATAAAGCAGGCTCACGCTGCTGCAATAGAGACATATATTAATACTCGTATTGGTTTAATCGATACTGGATATGGAGACATGTACTTCCAGAAGACATTAGAAGATTGGGCAAAATTCAATATAAATAATAGAACTAAACACGATGCTTCTATAAGTTCTGGTTTAGCTTTAATGGCTTGTAATAAAAATAGATATATACCAAAAGCGCAGATGCAGAGAGTAGCTGTTGACTTAGGTATAAAAAAATACGACAACAAAGGCGGTATGTCTAAAATAATAAGATAAATGAATATACAGACTAATACTAATAGCTCGTTTCCTAGTCAAATAGTAAGCGATGAAGAAAAAGCCAGCTTAGACTACGGCATACAAGTTGCTAGAGCCATAGAGAATGAATGGTTCCAGGAAGGTAGATCTGGTAATAGATATGTACAGAGCTATAGTAATTTTCATCAATTAAGACAATACGCTAGAGGAGAGCAAAGTGTTCAAAAATATAAAGATGAATTATCTATAAACGGTGATCTGTCTTATCTTAATTTAGACTGGAAGCCAGTGGCTGTTATTTCTAAATTTGTAGATATAGTTGTAAATGGTATGTCTAACAAGTCATATGACGTAAGTACATTTGCTCAAGATCCTTTTTCTGTAAAAAGTAGAACTGACTATGCTGCCGCTGTTGAAAGAGATATGAACACTAAGGAAGCTCTTGTGAATATTCAAGAGAATCTAGGTATGGATTTTTCGGCTACAGGTGATTTACAGGCTTTACCTGAAAGCAAAGAAGAATTAGATGTTCATATGCAAATGACATATAAACAAAATGTAGAAATTGCAGAAGAAGAAGTTATAAATAATGTACTAGCTGCTAATAAATACGATCAAATTAAAAAAAGAATAGCTTATGATTTAGCTGTTGTAGGTATAGGTGCTTCTAAAACTAGATTTGATAAATCTGAAGGAATTAAAGTAGAGTATGTAGATCCAGCTTATATGGTTTATTCATATACTGAAGATCCAAACTTTGAAGACATATACTATGTTGGTGAAATAAAAGCTATAACAATACCAGAATTAAAAAAGCAATTTCCAAATATACCAGATGACGAATTACAAAGAATTCAAAACATGCCTGGTAACTCTCAATACGTAACTGGTTGGGGAAATTACGATGAAAACACTGTTCAAGTAATGTATTTTGAATACAAAACTTACATGGATCAAGTTTTTAAAATTAAGACAACAGAGCAAGGTTTAGAAAAAACATTAGAAAAGCCAGATACATTCAACCCGCCTGAGAATGATAACTTCGAAAGAGTATCAAGAACAATAGAGGTTTTGTATACTGGAGCTAAAGTACTAGGTAACAACTATATGTTAGACTGGAAAATGGCTGAGAATATGACTAGACCAGCAGCTGATACAACTAAGGTAGAAATGAACTACTGTATATCGGCTCCTAGAATGTACAAGGGACGTATAGAGTCTATCGTAAGTAGAATAACTGGTTTTGCTGATATGATCCAACTAACGCATCTTAAACTGCAACAGGTTATGTCTAGAATAGTGCCAGACGGTGTATTCTTAGATATGGATGGTTTAGCCGAAGTTGATCTAGGTAATGGAACAAACTATAATCCAGCGGAAGCATTAAATATGTATTTTCAAACTGGTTCTATAGTTGGTAGGTCACTTACGCAGGACGGTGAATTAAATAGAGGTAAAGTACCTATTCAAGAACTATCATCTTCAAGCGGTCAGGCTAAAATACAGAGTTTAATTGGTACATACCAATATTATTTACAAATGATACGTGATGTAACCGGCTTAAACGAAGCAAGAGATGGAAGTGCTCCAGATAAAGATGCTTTATTAGGTTTACAGAAAATGGCAGCAAACGCCTCAAACATAGCTACTAAGCATTTACTTGAGTCCTTATTGTATTTAACAATTAGAACATGTGAAAATATAAGCTTAAAAGTTGCTGATGTTATTCAAAATCCTTTAACGGAAAATGCTTTAACTAATTCTATAAGTACTTTTAATGTTAAGACACTAGAAGAGTTGATGAATCTTCAAATTCACGACTTTGGTATTTACATACAGCTAGAACCTGAAGACGAAGAAAAAGCTTTGCTAGAGCAAAATATACAGATGGCTTTGCAAACAGGAGCTATTCAATTGTCTGATGCTATTGATATTAGAGAAATTAAAAACACTAAGTTAGCTAATCAGTTTATAAAACTAAGACAAACTCAAAAAATAAAAAAAGAACAAGAGCAACAACAACAAAACATACAAGCACAGGCACAAGCTAATGCTGAATCTGCAGAAAAAGCTGCTATGTTTGAAGTTCAAAAACAACAAGCATTAACTGCTGAAAAAGTTAGCATTGAACAAGCTAAGTCTCAATTTGAAATGGAACGTATGCAGGCAGAAGCTCAAATAAAAAGAGAGTTAATGGCTGAAGAGTTTAGTTATCAGATACAGTTAGCACAAGCAACAGCTCAGACTCAAAACACTAAAGAAAAAGAAATAGAAGATAGAAAAGATAAGCGTGTGAGAATACAAGGTACACAACAATCAGAACTGATAAATCAAAGACAAAATGATTTATTACCTACAGATTTTGAATCTGCTGGGAATGACAATCTAGGTGGTTTTGGATTAGAGCAATTTGATCCTAAATAAGATTACAAACAATTATTTAATTATATTATATTATGTCAGAAACAAAAACAAATGAACCTGTTAAACAGGAAGGTGAATTTAGTCTTAAAGGTAAGTCTAAGAAGCCTAAGCAATTAGGGGACAAAAATCAAGAAATAACTAAAGTTAATTTAAAAGAACCTTTAGTTGATCTACCCGCGGATGTAACTAAAGTAGTTATTCCAAAAGAAGAACTAAAAAAAGAAGACGATGCCATTCAAGACAAAAGCTCAGAGAGCGGCGTGTTACGCGCAGAAGAATCCAAACTGGGATTGCAAGAAGTGGGACAAGGAGACGAAGGGTCCGCTAAAGATGATAAAGAGGAATTCACGCAGCTGCAAGAAATAACAGACGAAGAAGTAAAGCAAACTGTCAAAGAAGTAAAAGAGGCTGTAAGAGATGAAAAAGTTCTAGGTAAACCATTACCTGAAAACATTGAAAAGCTAGTTTCTTTTATGGAAGACACTGGTGGAACTGTTGAAGACTATGTTAGATTAAATGCTGACTATTCAACAATAGGTGAAAACGCTTTAATTAAAGAGTATTACAGAAAAACAAAACCTTATCTAGAATCTGAAGACATAGATCTTATGTTAGAAGACTACGACTATGATGAAGATTTAGACGAGGATAGAGATATACGCAAGAAAAAAATTGCATTTAAAGAAGAAGTTGCAAAAGCTAAAAGCTTTTTAGAGGAAACTAAGAGTAAATACTACGACGAAATCAAGTTGAGACCCGGCGTAACTCAAGACCAACAAAAGGCTATGGATTTTTTCAACCGTTACAACGAAGATCAAGAGACAGCTATTAAACAACACGAAGATTTTAAATCTAAAACTAACAATTATTTCAATGATGAATTCAAAGGTTTTGAGTTCGACGTCAGTGGGAAAAAGTTTAGGTATGGGGTTCAAGATCCAAGTAAGCTAGCAGAAGACCAATCAAACATCAACAATTTTGTAGGGAAGTTCCTAAACAAAGAAGGTGAAGTAACAGATACGAAAGGTTATCACAAGGCACTATTTATGGCTTCAAATGCTGACACGATTATTAATCATTTCTACGAGCAAGGGAAATCAGATGCTACCAAAGATATCATAGGTAAATCTAAAAACCCAAGCACAGACGTTAGGCAACCAGCTAAAACTGGTTTTATAAATGGGTTAAAAGTTAAATCAGTAAGCGCTCAAGATTCTTCAAAATTAAGAATAAAAACAAAAAAATTTAACTAAAAAACAATTATTATGAGTTTAACTCCTCAATTTGGGTCATTAATCCCATCTCAAGGTCAACAATTACTAGCTTCGAACTATTTACAGTTCAATAACGGAGCTAACGATTTTGCACAACAGTACTTACCTGAAATCTACGAACAAGAAGTAGAGCGTTATGGAAACAGAACTTTATCTGGATTCTTACGTATGGTTGGAGCTGAAATGCCAATGACTTCTGATCAAGTAATCTGGTCTGAACAAAATAGATTACACATTAGTTACGTAGGCGTTACCTGTGGTGCTGATGGTGGTGGAGCTGGAGCTCCAAACGTATTAACAGTTGCTGGTACAGTTACAAATGTAGTTTCTGTAAATGACACAGTTGTCGTATTAGATCCAGCTACTGGACTAGAAGACAAAGGTTTTATTACAGCTTCTGCTGCTGGTGTTGGTGGTACTATGACTTACCAATCTTATACAAACGGTGGTTTGATTGCTGCAGGTTTTTCAGCAGTTGGTCTTAAAGTATTCGTATACGGATCTGACTATGCTAAAGGATCTAACATCGCTACTGGTGCTCGTATCAGTGTGAATCCTTCTTTCACTCAATATTCTAACTCTCCTATTATCATTAGAAACCAATACACTGTATCTGGTTCTGATATGGCACAAATTGGATGGGTTGAAGTTGCGACTGAAGACGGAACATCTGGATACTTATGGTATTTAAAAGCTGAATCTGAAACAAGATTACGTTTTGAAGACTACTTAGAAATGAGTATGGTGGAAGGTGAGTATAACCAAACTGCATCTGCTGCTACTAATCCTGGAACACAAGGTTTATTTGCTGCTATCGGAGCACGTGGAAATGTAGAAGTAGGATTTACTGCTGCTGCTGGACTTGATGAATTCGATGCTATCTTGAAGAATTTAGATACTCAAGGAGCTATTGAAGAAAACATGTTATTCTTACAAAGACAAACTTCTTTAGATTTTGACGATATGTTAGCTTCTATCTCTGGTGGTTACGCTGGTGGTACTGCTTTCGGATTGTTCGAAAACTCTGAAGAAATGGCTCTTAATTTAGGTTTCTCTGGTTTCAGAAGAGGTTCTTATGACTTCTACAAAACTGACTGGAAATACTTAAATGACGCTTCTACTCGTGGAGGTATCGTAGGTATCAATTCTATCGAAGGTGTATTAGTACCTGCTGGAACTTCAACAGTTTACGATCAAATTTTAGGAACTAACATCAGAAGACCTTTCTTACATGTAAGATATAGAGCTTCTCAATCTGATGATAGAAGAATGAAATCTTGGTTAACTGGTTCTGCTGGTGGTGCTTCAACGTCTACTTTAGATGCTATGGAAGTAAACTTCCTATCTGAAAGATGTTTAGTAACTCAAGCTGCTAACAACTTTGTATTATTCAAAGGAATCTAAGGATTCAAAATTAATGTAATTTTTACCCTCGTTAAAACAACGGGGGTAATTATTACTCTTATATGACACTAGCCCCTTACTATATATAACTAACAAGCTATTGTCACACTTTATAAACTATTAAATTATATTATATTATGGCAGCAAATGCAAACAAGACTACAGCTAAAAAGCCTGTAGCAAAAAAAGAAGTAGTACAAGAGCAAGAAGTAATGACAGCTTCACTAAAACAAGAACTAGCTAAACCAAGTTGGGAAATAAAAGATAGAGTATATTTTTTAAAAGGAGGAAATTCTCCTTTAACTCTGACAATACCAGGTAAACACACAAGGAAACACTCCTTATTGTATTTTGATGAAAAATCTGGAAAACAAAGAGAAATAAGATATGCTACAAACCAAGACTCACCACTAGTTGATGAGCAAAAAGGAGAATGTACCTTAGGTCATATAAGATTCCAAAATGGAGATCTTAGAGTTCCTAAACAAATGCAAAACCTACAGAAACTTCTTTCAATATTTCACCCATTAAAAGGTAGGATATATGAAGAATTTAGTGCGGTTGAAGAAGCTGAAGACGAATTAGATGTATTAGATCTTCAGATAGACGCTTTAAACGCTGCTCGTAATATGGATATTGATCAAGCAGAAGCTATATTAAGAGTTGAACTAGGTTCTAAGGTTGGAACAATGAGTTCTAAGGAATTAAAAAGAGATTTATTATTGTTTGCTAAAAAGAATCCGGCATTATTTATGGATTTAGCTAATGATGAAAATGTACAACTAAGAAACGTAGCTATTAGAGCTGCTGAAGTTGGTATCATAAAACTATCTCAAGACCAAAGAACATTCACTTGGGGATCAAACGGAAGAAAACTAATGACAGTGCCTTTCGATGAAAATCCTTATTCTGCAATGGCTGCTTACTTTAAAACCGATGAAGGTGTAGAGGTTTTCAGATCTGTAGAGAAAAACTTGAATTAACATGTAATAATTAATATATACCGGCTACACTCTGTGGTCGGTTATATTATAACAAAAAAACAAAATAATGGCTATAAACGTAGATTTAGTTTATAAAACTGTCTTATTAATACTCAACCAACAACAAAGAGGGTATATAACTCCAGACGAGTTTAATAAAGTAGGTAATCAAGTACAGCAAGGTATATTTGAAAAATATATGAGTGACTTGAATCAACAATTACGTATACCCGAAAACGATAACGAGTATGCTAATAGAGTTAAAAACCTAGAAGAAAAACTAGATATATTTAAAACAATAGCCTCACCCACTTTTTCAGTAGATCACTTCACAACTGCTTCACTACCAAGCTTTTATAGATTAGGTACAGTAATATATAACGATCTTATAGAAGCTCAAATGGTTGAACGTAATGAATGGTATAAAATTAAAAAAGCTCCATTAGTTGCACCTACAAAAGCTCAACCTGTATTTTTATACGAAGAAAATAAAATATATTTATATCCAACAACTATAACTGCAGATATTCAAGTATCTTATTTGAAACAACCAGCTATGGTAAACTGGGGATATTCAATCGGTAGCTTAGGCCAGTACATTCACAACGCTGGCACTTCTGTTAACTTTGAACTACACCCTTCGGAACAAGTAGATATAGTAACTGGTATATTATTATACTCTGGAGTTATTATTCAAGATCCTACTATTATACAGGTAGCATCTCAAAAAATTCAACAAGAAGACATTAACGAAAAATCATAATAAAACATGGGTCTAATAACTGAAAACAATCAGCAGTACTACGCAGGTTCTCAAAAATTCCTATCTACCGCAGGTGCTGGGCAAGCTTTCACCACTACATTCGATACTAATTTAGTGTTTGGTAGCAATGATCCTTTACAGGTTAATTATGCTTTAAACAACTTTAAGTTATATACCGCTGCGGCTGGTGTATTAGTTTATACTGAATATATATTACCTTTTACTGTTGCAAACAATATAATTACTATAACGGGTACTTTAGCAGCAAACACAAGTGTTGTTGTTCAACTGAAGTCTTTAGATGGTGGTAACTATGGTAATAGAGACGCCTTTGGACAAGCTGTTGAAGATAATTACGATAGCTATTCATATATAAAACTTAGCGAAATTATAAACAACTTTCAAGTAGCTTACATTGGAACTGGTAAATTAATACCAAGTTGCAAAAGAACTGATGTTATATTTCATGCTAAGCGTGGATTACAAGAATTTAGCTATGACACACTAAAAAGTATAAAATCTCAAGAACTAACAATACCTCCTAGCTTAAGCGTTATTATACCTCAAGACTACGTAAACTACGTAAAAGTATCTTTCATAGATGCATTAGGTGTTAAAAGACCTATCTATCCAGCAAACAACTTAACTACAAATCCATACAGCACTCCTCTGCAAGACAACTTAGGTACGCCAACACAAGATAATTTTGGTGAAAACTTAGAAGGAACTTCTCAAACAGAAGAAAGATGGAGAAATGCAGGTGATAATATATTAAACTCAAACATAAATAACCAATTAGTAAATGATGGGTATGAATGGAGATATGGATATCCAGGACTTGTTCTAGGTCAACAGTATGGACTAGACCCACAATACGCTCAGACAAATGGTTGGTTTACTATAAACAACAGAGAAGGTAAAATGTCTTTTTCAAGTAATTTAGCTAATAAATTGATAGTATTGGAATACATTTCTGATGGATTAGCTTACGATGAAGACACTAGAGTTCCTAAGATGGCAGAAGATGCTCTATATGCTCATATAAGCCACGCTATCATAGCTTCTAGGATTAACCAACCTGAATATATAGTTAGAAGATTAAAGCAAGAGAGAAGTGCTAAATTAAGAAATGCTAAAATAAGATTATCTAATATAAAATTAGATGAGATTGTTCAAGTAATGAGAGGGAAGAGTAAATGGATTAAACACTAGAATTAAATGGCTGAAATTAAAAATACCTTTCTTAAAGGTAAAATGAATCAAGACCTTGACTCTCGTATATTACCAAACGGTGAATATAGAGAAGCTAGAAACTTATCTATAAGTAGATCAGAAGGTTCTACAGTTGGTGAGTTTGAAAATGTTTTAGGTAATACTGGTGTATCTAGTCTAAGCCTTTTAACTCCGCCGGCACCTGCAGGAACTGAAATAATTGGGCAATATATTGATGAAAATTCTAGCATGGCATACTTTATGGCTACTGACTGGAACCCAGGTGATGAGACAAGGGCGCCAGGAACGGCTAAATGTTATATAGTAAGCGTTGATTTATCAGCAACAAATGCACCTACTTTATTAGTTGAAGGTAGTTTTTTAAATTTTAATCAAAGTTTTAGAATTACTGGTATTAATTTAATTGAAAATCAATTATTTTGGACTGATAATCTTAATCAACCTAGAAAAATAAACATAACGCAGGCATCCGTACCTGCTAATTTTCCTCACTACACAAACGAAGATCAAATATCTGTAGCTAAATATGCTCCTTTTGAGCCAATATTAGTAATGGATAGAGTTCAAACCTCTATAAACGGATTAGTAACGGCTTCTGCTACTATAGTTGTAGCTGATTCTACAAGTATAAAAGTTGGTGACATAATCACTGATAGGAATAAGATAACCGGACAACAAATAACAGAGTTAGTTACAGTTATAGGTATACCTACAGCAACTGCACCTGTTTTAGCAAATACTTTAACGCTATCAAAAGCAGTTACTATAACAGACACTACTTTGGTTGATTTCAGTAGACCAAGCATGACTAATAAAAAGGATGTTTACATGTCTAATCATTCTTCTGGATCTGTAACAGTAGATGCCACATCACCTGGATTAGGAACTATATATACTATAGGAACAGGGCTAGTTACTCCACCAGCCACAGATCAATTCATATACAGTGGTGAAAATGGTATACCAAAAATAGGTGACCTAGTAAGTGGAACAGGTGTCGACGCAGACACTAGGGTAGCAAGTGTTAGCATAGTAAATCAATACAACTCTACTGGTACTTTTTATGAAAAAATATCAATAACTCTTAATAAAGAAACAACACTATCTACCAGTGATCAAATATCTATAAGTGATAATCCAGATTATAACTCAAGCTGGCAGGGTGATGAAAAGTTTTTAGAAGATAAATTTGTAAGATTTAGTTATAGATTTAAGTTTGAAGACAATGAATACTCATTAATGGCACCATTTAGTCAACCAGTGTTTATTCCTAAGCAGTATAGTCAATTCGGTGGAGGATTATTATCTTCAACAGATGATATGGACGACGCTTATAAGTCAACAATTATAACATGGTTTGAAAATAA
>Ga0114915_1001035_pt1 | contig 12156 bp, 18 predicted proteins | sample MalvirAntarct_55_FD_87288 | JGI IMG/M metagenome (GOLD analysis project Ga0114915, IMG submission 87288) | Marine viral communities from the Global Malaspina Expedition - Malaspina viral metaG Antarct_55 | ecosystem: Environmental > Aquatic > Marine > Oceanic | place: South Georgia Island...
AACCAATACGCAGTACAACTTGAAGATAACAAAACAGAAATGTTTACTACTAAAGAAGAAGCACAGATCGCTCTGTCTGCTTTTGAAAATGGTGCAAAGAACTTAGGACTTGCCTTAGATTATACTAAGTATATCGGAATCTCTGGTAAGAATGCACAAGGTAAGATCAATACTATTACTAAATTCCTAACTTGGGTAGATGCTGGTGCTCCACTAAACTTAGCACAAAACATTGACACTGGGGAATTCTAACAGCCGCCTCACTCAGATTTATGGGTGAGGCATTTTTAGTTATTCATAGGGCACTACTAGGAGTCTAACATGATACAGGATAAAGCTTTGGATGGTAAAGATCTAGACCACGGCAGATCAGTAGATGACGTAGTGGTACGTGTGATAGCTGAAGGTATAGACGAAGGACTGATAGAAAAATTACCAGTAGGCATAGTTGGGGTAAACCTAGATGATGGCTTGGTAGAGGTGCTCACAAAAGTAGATGAAACAAGGCCGTATGTTAATGTAGACATAACAAAAAAGAGTGTAAGAACAGCCTACATGAAGTTTGGTAAACTACTAAGAAAGGCAGGAGAATCCGAGGATACTTCAAGAATACTGTCAGGAAAACTGTCAGCAATAGTGAAAAGATATAAAGGTTCAAAACTACTATTGGCAAAGACAGAAGATGATATATATGAAGTATACAAAAATGGGCCAAGATCATGTATGTCAGGTTCAGACTCAGTTCGTGTATATGGAGGGCCGGACACTGCCGTAGGCTATGTAATAGTTGAAGATAGGGTAGTAGCCAGGTCAGTTTTAAACACGGTAAGAAAAGAATATACAGTCATATATGGAAATAAAGACTTACTAAAGCCACTGCTAGAGAGTAGTGGGTACAGCGAAGGATGCCTGTCAGGATGCAGGTTAAGTAGGATTGAACATAATTACGACATACTAGCACCCTACCTAGACCGTAATTACTATATAGACGATGATGGATCTTACTTAATAGTGAGTAATTGCGGAGAATATTGCGCTAAATCAACTAGTGGGTACTTAAATGTAAGCTGTTGTCATGTTTGTGAAACTGGCCTACAAACTGATGATGGCATTTGGTCAGATCACTATGAAGCAGACCTGTGCCAAAACTGCCATAGTGATTCTCACGTATACGTAAATGGAGCCGAGTACCACATAGATGATCCATACGTAGTAGTTCTTAGTTGTGGGAACTACATACATGTAGACAGTGCAGTGTACTCAGACTATCATGGTAATTATATAAGTGTAGATGATGCAATATACATAGAGGACATAGAGGACTATGTAGAAGATGACCAGACATACGCAGTGTGGTGCGAAGTAGATGACAAGTACCAACTGAAAGAAGACTGCTCCTACTTAGTCCAAGATGATGTGTACGTTCATGACGATCACATAATAAGAGTAATTACAGGATACAAAGACGGTGAGTATATAGATGGCTATAGTGCAGAAATATATACTACAACACTAGAAGATGGTAAAGTTGTACATAACAGCCTTACTGAAATATTAGGAAAACAAGAGGTAATGTTTAATGAAAATGGTAATGTTATTAACCCTGAGCCTAGCTTTACTACTCCCAGCTACAGCGTGTTCAATTTTGCCCAGTGGAAAGCAGGAATCAGCCACTGAAGTAACAACTGGCGAAAGCTCGCAAGTAGAGGTAGTGACTGAGCAAGGTCAAAGCGTAGGAGGGTCAACTGCTAAAGCTGATAGAATTGATAAAGTAGTTACTATCAACGAGCAAGGTGTTGACCTTAAAATGATGCTAACAATACTTGCAAGTGTGGCAGGGTTCAGCCTAATCTTAGGTATGGTTATACCACAGCCAAGATTTATCAAGTGGTTCTGGTGAAACAGCTAGTAAAGTGCATGGTAGCAGCTGCTGCTATGGTGCACAATAGTGTGGCAAATGCAGCAGATCCACTAGAGTGCTTAGCCAGAAATATATACCATGAATCCCGTGGAGAATTTAAAGAAGGCCAACTGGCAGTAGCCCATGTTGTATTTAATAGGGTTGCAGATAAGCGTTGGCCTAATACGGTTTGTGAAGTTGTATACCAACCTAAGCAATTCTCGTGGACTATGGTACCAACATTAGAAGAAAATGATAGAAAGGCATACAGCTATGCACATGAAATGGCAGTGGAAGCCTACCTATCACACGATAATACTGAAGGGGCTACACATTACCATGCCCTATGGATGGGCAAAGCATGGTGGTCCAAAGACTACCAGCCTATTAAGATTATAGGCAACCACATATTTTATAGGTGACCTATGACAGACCTAATTGACGTATGTCAAGATTACATAACAAGTAAAGGAGCATCTTACCTAGCAAAAGAAGGTAAGCTAGTGTATTATGCGAGTTTGACTGGTAGAAAGTCAGACTGGAAATTTCATACACAGACAGTCAGTGAGACATTGCGTATAATAAAGGCAATGAAACTTAACTCCAAAGATTCTGATAAACTGCAAGAAAGCCATTTAATAGCTGCATTACAAGAGCTAGGTAAGGTGTACGAATTTGGAGTTAAGAGTGCTCACCCAGTACGTAGTGAAATATTCAACTACTTTGACCATGCAGTGATGGAGGTTGGTGACACAATTATGATGGCACTAGTGTCAGAAGTAGAGAAGAACTCGTATACTGGAGTACTGCTGGGAGATATTGAAGATGTGTTCTATGATGTGGTAAATAGGCTTAAAGTTAAGGTAACTGCACGAAGGTTAAGTCAGCTTAGAGATAAACATTTTGAAGAAGCTGGGTATAACATACTGCTAAACTCTCAAAGGCCAGTAGTTAAGGGTAAAAGACAAAGAGTAGTATCGCTTGTTGGTGCTAAGCCATCCGACACAGTAAGTTTGAGCCCCACAGTTAAGGCAAGTATGGCGAATAATATCATAAAAGCAGCAGAGTAGCTGCCAGAAGGAGAAATATAATGTCAAAAATAAAGTTAGAACTACAAAACAGCACAGAATCTGCGGCTTTAGACATTGTAAGCCGAGATACTGGTAAAGATGTAGGTGATTTTGCAGGAGTTTATGGCCTGGTTAATTGGCTACAGGATAATGAATATAGCGAGCATGCCGAGCTATTAAAAGATGTGTTTAATATTAGCGATAACTGGAGTTAGTCATATGATTACTGGAAAAGCAGAATACTATAAAGAAATAGCAGAGTTAGCTGAATACATTTGGTCAGAGGCACTTGAACAATCTCGTAAGTATGAAGATGAAGCGGAAGATTTGTCATATGACATACTACATGAAACAGTTGATGGACACCAATGGGTAATATATACGCACTATAACGAACAGGTAAGACGCTATTCAATGAATGATGAAGCATACTTGGATGTATACGATGATGAAGGCCTTGGTGACTATGTGAGAGACAAAGGTGTGGCTGGCTTAATTAGCATGATAGCATACTATGCCATGCTACAAGATATACAAGATTACCTACATGAATTTTTGATAACATAGGCTGTATTAAACATGAATAGAGTAACTTACATAGTGTACGATGTAGTATTCATTACTTTTGTACTGTCAGTGATGTTGAACCTATTACTACACTCAGGTTATAGCAACATTGAGAAGTGTGAGATAGAAGCTAGTAAAGCTGGCATGCACTTCACATATGACTCTTTTAGTGGGTGTAACCTTACTGATGCAGGAGAAGTACATGAATAAGCAGGAATATAAAGACCACCTAAGGGGCTTAAAGAATGGGATGTTTTCAGTTAGAAAAGACTGTACAGAAGCTTTTGATTACGCACTAGAGATTGCTAAAGCTGAAGGTATGACTCCAGCAGCTATGACAACAGTGTTGATGGTCTATCAAAACACCCTACTGGAATCACTTGCTAAGTCGATTGAGGTAGAGTAATGGCACAATGTATTGAGAAACTAGCTTGTAAAGATTGTGGAAGCTCAGACTCATTACAGACTTACCTAAATATCGACACTGCACTTGGCATAGAGTGGTATACATCATTCTGCCACGGGCAATGTTGGGAAAATAAGGGCGATGTATACAACGGAATAGCCCCTAAAGTACACATTAAAACTGAAAAAGAAATCTCTGAAGAGCGCGATGCAGTGTTAAACTGCCCTAGGTTTATGCCTACCAAGCCTTACAGAGATATACCACCAAATCACTTTAGATCTTGGGGGGTGCGTGTACTATTTTCCGAGTTTGATGGTAAGACACCCTATGCCCTAGCATTCCCTTACACAGATTTTGGTAAACTTAAAGGTTGGAAGTCTAGGCCACTTAGAAAGAAAGATATGTATGCTATTGGAACCACAGCCGGTTGCGATCCATTTGGTTTCGAGCGGGCAATGAGGCAAACAACAGGCGACATATTGTGGATAACAGAGGGAGAGTTTGATGCTATTGCACTGCACTACTGCCTAACGCTAGTAATTGGCGAAGGCCCATGGCCAGTGATAAGTTTATCGCAGGGTGGTGGGAGTGTAACAAAAGACTTTAACAAAATTGGGGATCGTGTTGCTACACGGTTTAAGGAAGTAAGATGCGTATTCGACAATGATACTGTAGGAATTAATGCAGGGAATACTGCACAAGAATTATGGCCTGAAGCTATCATTATAGAGAAGCCTAACAACTGCAAAGACGCAAACGATGCAGTGAGTAACGGGCTTGCAACACAAATGGCTAAGCTGGCCTTGGAGAAACAATGAGTATTAAAAACATAGAAGTACCGGATATTGTAGAAATCCTAGATAAAGATATTAACTTAGAATTCCACGAAACTGCCAAAAAGACTGTGAATGAAGATAGTTGGGTGACTGAGGCAATCTATGAAGGCTACGATATTGGTGATGGTGCTACTTAGTGCTGGATGTGCACTAGGCCCACTTAAGGTTACACACAAAGAAGGAAATGTGCCCAAGGTACATCTAGACTTACCTACCGATGATTGCAAAATAAATGTACGTCTTAGGTTGTCCAAACATAAACAAGCTAAATTAGACTGTACTTGGAGGTTCTAATGACAAAACGATTATTTTGTGCAGATGTTGAAGCAGATAACTTACTAGATGACGCTACTAAGATTTGGTGCGCCTCCTATACAGAGTTGTCAAAAAAGATGGAAGCTACTGAATCAAGCACACTTACTGAAATGCATGAGATTAAAGAGCTTTTTGAAAACCCTAACAACATACTGGTAATGCACAATGGTGTAGCTTACGATGGGCCTGTAGTAGAAAAGATATTGGGCGCGAAAGTTCAAGCAGAAATTGTAGATACCCTATTCTTGTCTTGGTATTTGTACCCAAGACAATCAAAACATGGACTAGCCTGGTGGGGTGAAGAACTAGGAATAGCTAAGCCTGAAATTGATGATTGGGAAAGCCTATCACTTAAAGACTACATACATCGTTGCCAAGAAGATGTGAAAATACAAGTAGCTTTGTGGAAGCAAATATGGAAACACTTAATGCTCCTGTATGATGATCCCAATGAGTGCTGGCATGCTATTAGGCATTTAAACTTTAAAGCAGAGCAAGCTGCACTGGCAGAAAAGTCAAAGTGGAAACTTGACGTAGATAAGTGCGAGGAAATGTCAGTATTCTTTGACAAAAGATTCACAGAAGCTAAAGATGCCCTTGAAGAAAGGATGCCAGATGTTCCGGAATATTCAAAACGTAAAAGACCTAAAAAGCCATATAAAGTAGATGGTAGCCTATCTAAGGGTGGGCAAAATTGGGTAGATATTGTTGAAGAGTATGTGGATGGAGAGGAGTACGACAACCCCATTGACTATGATGGTGAAGTAAAAGTCGTTAAAAAGATGAAGGCACCTAATGCTGGATCTTCTTTACAACTAAAGGGTTGGCTAGACTCGCTAGGCTGGGTTCCAGAAACATTTGAATTTAAAATAAACAAGGAAACTAACGAAGTTCGTAAGATACCTCAAGTTAAAAACAAAGACACTGGAGAGCTATGCGAATCAATTGAGAAGCTAATACCTATTGAGCCTGCACTAGAGCACTTAAGAGAGATGTCTATTGTAAAACACAGACTTGGTATTACGAATGGGTTCCTAAAGAATGTGGACTCTAGGGGATACGTTATAGCCGCAATACAGGGACTTACTAATACCTTAAGGTTCAAGCACAAAATATGTGTAAACTTACCTAGCTTACGAAAGCCATACGGTGCCGAAATCCGTGGCCTATTAATAGCAAGATCAAGCAAATCTGAACTATGTGGATCTGATATGTCTAGCCTAGAGGATAGGACTAAGCAACACTATATGTGGAAATATGATCCAGAGTATGTTACAGAGATGCAGCGTCCTGATTTTGATCCTCACATGGATATGGCAATGGCTGCCAACATGATTACACAAGAACAGGTAAGCTGGTACAAATCATTTAATAGGGAAGGAGCTTCAGATGAAGATAACAAAAAGTACAAGGCTCTGTCACTCATACGACATGCTGGTAAAGGCACTAATTACGCCGCTACTTATGGCGCAACTGGCCCTACTATTGCTAGGTCGGCTGGGGTCAGTGAGTCTGTTGGTGACGTATTACACGCTGCTTATTGGGATCGTAATTGGTCGCTCACTGCAATAGCAGATGCTTGCATTGTCAAGAACTCTCGTGGACACAAGTGGCTATGGAGTCCAGTAGCAAAACTTTGGCTATACCTTAAAGCTGAGAAAGACAGGTTCAGTACTCTTAACCAGGGCACAGGGACTTACGCTTTTGATCGCTGGGTATATCACATACTAGAACGCAGGCCGCAACTCACTGGACAGTTCCATGATGAGGTTATCTTGGAGTTGAAAACTGGGAACCGTGATGCTATGACTAAAATACTTAAAGAATCTGTTGCAGATGTAAACAAAGAGTTAAATCTTGACAGAGAACTAGACTGTGATGTAGACTTTGGTAAAAGCTACGCAGAAATACACTAGGAGGTAAGTGATGATGGAGCTATTAGTACTATCTGCTTCCTTCTTTTCTGTATTTCTGCTGGGGTTAAATAGTAAAATCCTACGTGATGACTACATATTCTGGGGTGCAGTAGTAAGTTGGTTTATAACTATATCCCAATACGCAATGACTTGGGCAGTACTGCATGCTGGATTGAACCCAATAGAGTACATACTCTGGGCAGGGTTGGGCGGCAGTATTGGAATTACAACAAGCCAGTACTTTTACATATGGCTAGATGATAAGAGAGAAATATGAAACTACCAACTGATTCACAAGAACGTAAAGATACACCAATCTTTAGTGGTTTTATGAAGTACTTCCCACTAGCCTTAGCAGAAGTTGCAAGGCTGTCAAAAGCTGGGAACGATAAACATAATCCAGGACAGCCACTACATTGGAGCAGAGAAAAGTCCAGCGACCATGGGGATTGCATAGTGCGACACCAAATAGACGCTGGAACCGTTGATGAAGAAGATGGATTCTTACATGATGCAAAAGTTGCATGGAGAGCTATGGCACAGCTAGAAGTAGCCTTAGAGCTTAAGGAACTTAAGAAAGATGTACCACCAAGCATTGGCAAACTTTTTGAAGTAAAAACATTGCGTAAGACTGAGTGGACACAGCACGATAGCCATGTGACAGATTTTAAAGCTTACCAAGTAGTTCCGTCCGCTAATGGTCTTGGTAAAGTGTTTAGAAATGACATAGGTCAATTATGCAATGCCGCTAGGTATAAGTGGGAAGACTTACCTGATGACAGCAGTAATGTTGTAGCAGGCAAGGGCGTATTTTATACAGAGCTTACAGAAGATTAATACTAAACATGAGAAACTAACATGGCTCTAAAAATTGATAAGAAGAAAGATGCCCTGCTTGCTAAGTATGCAGTGGGAATGCTAAAAGACTTCTACCTAAAGGATTATGAAGAAAGTCCGCAAGAAGGTTATGCAAGAGCATCAAAAGCATGGAGCAAATACCGTAATGAAATGGACGAAGGATTAGCACAACGCTTGTATGAATACGTATCCAATAAGTGGTTTATGTTTGCATCACCAGTGTTGTCTAATGCACCCAAGGATAGTGAAAATACTGGCGGCATGCCTATCTCCTGTTTTCTAACATACGTGCCCGATACACTTGAGGGGTTAATAGAACACTCTGCAGAGCTTAGGTGGTTATCCGTATACGGCGGAGGAGTTGGAGGACATTGGTCTGACGTAAGGACAGTATCCGATGTTGCACCTGGGCCAATGCCGTTTATCCACACTGTAGATGCAGATATGATTGCATACAAGCAGGGCAAGACTCGTAAAGGTTCCTATGCAGCATACATGGATGTGAGTCATCCTGATATTATAGAATTCCTTAACATGAGAATTCCCACAGGAGATGTGCAACGCAAAGCACTAAACCTGCATAATGCAATCAATATTCCAGATGAGTTTATGGAATGCATTGTAGAGGGTACTGATTTTGACCTGCGTGACCCTAAAGATGGCTCTGTTAAAGAATCTGTAAATGCTCGTAAATTATGGGAACGAATTCTAGAAACTAGGTTCCGAACTGGAGAGCCTTACTTAAATTTCATAGACATTGCTAACCGTGACCTACCCCAACCTCTAAAGGACAAAGGACTAAAGATACACGGAAGTAATTTGTGTAATGAAATTCACCTACCCACAAGTGCAGACCGCACTGCCGTATGCTGCCTATCATCACTAAACCTAGAGTATTATGATGAATGGAAAGATACAAGCATTGTTCGTGACCTTGTAAGAATGCTTGATAATGTATTAGAGTACTTTATTGAGAACGCACCCAACACAATCGAAAGAGCAAAATATTCGGCACAGAGGGAGCGCAGTATTGGGCTAGGGGCCATGGGCTTCCACTGCCTGCTACAAAAGCATGGGGTTGCATGGGAGTCAGAGACAGCACGAGATATTAATCGTACTGTATTTCAGCACATAAAAGAACAAGCAGTTTTAGAAACCAAACTACTTGCCACAGAACGGGGAGAATACCCTGATGGTGAGGGCAGTGGCCGAAGAAACTCACACTTGATGGCTATTGCGCCTAATGCATCTAGCGGAGTTATACTAAGCACAAGCCCATCTATAGAGCCATTGAAAGCAAATGCATATACACACCGCACTCGTGCTGGATCTTTTCTTGTAAAGAATAAGTACCTAACTGCATTGCTAAATGAGAAGGGAGAAAATAACGAGTCTAACTGGACATCTATAATAACCAAGAAAGGTTCGGTACAACACCTACCATTCTTGACTGAAGGTGAAAAGTCTATATTTAAGACAGCAGATGAGCTTGACCAAAACTGGGTAGTAACACATGCGGCAGAAAGGCAACAATTTATATGCCAAGGCCAAAGTGTAAACCTATTCTTCCCATCTGGTGCAGACAAAGCTTACGTCAACCAAGTGCACATAAAGGCATGGAAAGAGGGACTGAAGGGTCTGTATTACCTACGCACGGAAGCTAAGCAACGTGCAGAAAATGTGTCTGAGAAAGTAGAGCGAGTAGCACTACAAGGTGATGTTAGGTCTATAGTGTATAGTAAAGACAACTGCCCCTATTGCTCAATGGCAATGGAAGAGTTAAAACTAAGAGGGATACCGTTCGATAAGATTGATCTTAAAGAGATTGGTAAAACCGCTAAAGAAGTTACAGGGCGTGATGTTAAAACTGTTCCACAAGTTTACATAAGTGGGGAATATGTAGGTGGCTATGAAGAACTTATGGATTTCCTAAATAAGCCTACAGAAACAAAAGAAGACGACGAATGTCGTGCGTGTGAGGGATAGAAAATGGCACTATTAAACTTTAGCAAAACTTACAAACCTTTTCTATACCCATGGGCAGTTGAATTAACAACTAAGCATGAGGAAGTGCATTGGGTAGAGTCAGAAGCAGAGCTTTCAGAAGATATACAGGACTGGAAAACCAAACTAAGTGAGGGGGAGAAGGAGTTCATTACTCAGGTGCTGAGGCTGTTTACCCAATCAGATGTGCAAGTGGGTGAGAACTACCACGAATTGCTGATCCCTAAGTTTAAGAATAATGAAGTTCGAAACATGCTATCGTCCTTTGCAAACCGTGAAGGCGTACACCAGCGAGCTTATGCACTACTAAACGATACACTAGGACTGCCGGACGAAGAGCATTATGCATTCCTTGAGTATAAAGAAATGGCAGACAAGATTGACTTTATGAAAGAGGGTGACACCAACTCTCACACTGGGCTTGCCCTAGTGCTTGCACAGTCTGTATTCAATGAGGGGATGTCACTGTTCGCATCATTTGTAATGCTATTAAACTTCCAACGCTTTGGTAAAATGAAAGGAATGGGGACTATTGTAGAGTGGTCTATACGTGATGAAACTATTCACGTACAGGGCAATGCAAAACTATTCCGTGAGTTTTGTGAAGAGCATCCCCGTATTGTCAATGATGAATTAAAATCTAAAATATACGAAATGGCAAAGAATGCCGTTAAGTTAGAGGATCGTTTCATCAAGCTTACATACAAGTCTGGGGATATTGAAGGGCTATCTGAAGCAGATGTTAAGCAGTATATTAGGCATATTGCTGACAGACGTTTGCTGCAACTAGGAATGAAACCTAATTTCAAAGTAAAAGACAACCCACTGCCATGGCTAGATTGGGTGCTAAACGGTGCATCACATGATAACTTCTTTGAGAAGCGGGTAACTGAATACTCTGTTAATGGAATGGAAGGTGATTGGGGTTGGGACAAAGAATTAACATTAAATAAGGTAGAGAAATGACTCCAAAATTTATTAAGTTAGATGATAAAGCGACTATACCAACGCGGGCTACTAAGTCCAGTGCTGGCTACGACTTAACTTCAATGGAAGATGTAACTATACTTCCTGGAATGCGTAGGTTAATAAGCACTGGAGTAGGGTGGACTGACATGCCTAGCTGTGCCGTAGGTAATATTAAACCACGAAGTGGGCTGGCTGTTAGGTACGGTATTGCAACAATGGCTGGTGTTATTGATGCTGACTATGATGGAGAGATAAAAGTACTGCTAATAAATCACGGATCTGGAGATTTCTACATTAGTAGTGGAAATCGCATAGCACAGTTGGTGGTTAGTCAATATTTTACAGTAGATGAAGATGATGTAAGTGAAGAACGAACTGGTGGCTACGGAAGCACTGGTGTATAGGCAAGAGAGTACGCAATGACGTTACTTGAGCTGTCTACTCCTAGACATTAAAATGAGAGGGGTTGTGACCTACCACTACTTTATGATAGCAACGAGGGAAATCTCTACGCTGTCTAATTACTAACTATTGGAGAAACAATATGGCAACTGCCGAAAAGAAAGAAAACAGTATCGTAACACTAAAAGATGTAACATTCATGTACAGCTCTGTATCTAGATCTGTAGAACAGTTAAATACTGAAAACAAGCCGCCACTATCTGACCATGAGTTGGAAATGCACTCTTTTGAAGTTAAAATCCTTATTTCTGATGACCGATTTAAGAAACTAAAGAAAGCATTTAAAGGTGCTAAGAACTTCCCACATGCTAAAGAATTCAGTGCTGAAGATGTAGAAGAGAAGTTTGGCATGGAAGTTGAAGATGATATGGTTCTAATTAAGTTTAGCCAGTCTTGCTTAGTTGGCCCCGCTAATAAGCGTAGAGAGTCGTTCCCTATTAAACAAATTGGCATTAAGGGCAAAGTACAAGACCATTCTGGAAATACTGTCGACCAAGAAACTTCAATCGGTAATGGCACTACTGGGCACTTCCAGTTCCGCCCAGTTGAAGGAAAGAATGGATTATATCTATACCCACACTTACTGTGCATTACTCAGCTAGTTGAGTACGTATCTGCTGGTGTTGAGGATGACTATGATTCACTTGGCATTGACGAGCTTGATGAGACTGATGTAAAAGCTGCTGGCGAAGATGCTGTAGCAGAAGCTAAATCAGAAGTTGAAGAGCCTGCTGACGAGTTTGAAGACGAGTTATTTTAATTAAACTGGCCCTGCCTTAAGGTGGGGCTATTTTAGTTTAAGGAGTTTTAATATGTCTTTAGAAGATTTAGGAATTATAGGTTACGAACATGT
>Ga0114915_1001037_pt1 | contig 12131 bp, 17 predicted proteins | sample MalvirAntarct_55_FD_87288 | JGI IMG/M metagenome (GOLD analysis project Ga0114915, IMG submission 87288) | Marine viral communities from the Global Malaspina Expedition - Malaspina viral metaG Antarct_55 | ecosystem: Environmental > Aquatic > Marine > Oceanic | place: South Georgia Island...
AAATGTATTTTTAATAATATTAGAAAATTCTTCATCTGATACTTTAGGTTTATTACCAATACGTTTATCTTTAGATTGGGTAATAAATTCAGGATTTTTTTGGATTATAACATCTCTGATTTTTTTATCAGCTTGACCTTCTTTTACAATTTTAAATTTAAGAGGTGACTTTTTTTTTTTCTATACTTTCTTTAACAATTCGAATTTTTTTTTTTTTTGCTATTTTTTTAGGCTTGTCATGCCCCCAACCTTTTGCTTTTAATTTTAAGTGATCATCTTTAACCTTTGCATATTTGCCTTCACCTGTTTTAGGATCATACATCATATGAGGTTTAAATTCCTCTTCTTTTTTTGCTTCAGATAAATCTTCTTCATCACCACCTCCATCATCTGTAATGTCTACATCAGTTTCAGTTTCAGTATCTGTTATTGTAACATTATCTTCTTGTTCGTCAGGACCTTCTGCTCCTGGTGGTTTACCTAGAGTAAGTAAATCTGCAATTGCTTTAGTTGCGTATTCTTCTGCTCCTAAATCTAATAGGTAATATTTTTTACCTTGGATTTTAGCTATATAAGAATCTTTAGCATACATTAGGTAAAAAAATTGGCCATTATGGAGTAGGATTTTAAATGTAGTTGGTTTGGGAGCCATAACATATATTCCCATAACATAATCTCCAAAATGTTTAGTCATTAAATCAGTTAAAGTATCGTTAAGTGACGGATACTTTTTAAGAATATAAGCCATTGGATCATCTTCAAACGAAATAACTTTTTCAGCTTGTGTTTGAATGAAATCCTCTACCTCTTGTTCTAATAGATTTAATATAAATTTTTTACTCGCCATATGCTGCTTTAATAGCTCCACAAACACGTTTTGCAGTCTTTTCAGATCCGTATCTTTCTTCTTGATCTCTAAGACATTTTTCAAAAGGGTAAGAACCTTCAGCCATTCTTTTACCAAGGGCTTCCATTACTCTTTGTTTTTGCTCACCAATATTGTGTTTCTTTTTAAAATATCCTTTTTCCAAACCTTCATCTGTACTATCTAAATCGTTATAAAAATTCTCACGTTCATCGTCTGTCATTTCGTCATTCGATTTTGGAGTACCATCTGGGTTTGTTGGGCCTACAGCTTCTTCTACGTACTTGGAATGTGCCCCAAGATTATTTTCGTTGATAAAGCCTTTTAAGTCAAAGTTGTTCATAATTTTTTATATATCTATAAATATTTACTGTTTATTATTTCTTTTATTGTTTGTACGACTTCCTCCATTACTTGAACGACCTATATTAACTCTTGTTCGAGTTGGGGGGTTTGAAGTATTATTATTTGATCCTCTGGGAGTAGTATGTTGAGAATTAGGTTGAATTACAGGTCTTCTAGGTAACCGTTTTGGTTTAACCTTCGGTCTAATAGGTATGCTATTATTAATAATACTGGGATTATAATAAGTTCTATTGGAATTCCAGTTATTATTGGAGTACAACCACCAATTGTTGTATCCGTAATTGTTGTTGTACCTCCAACTGTTCCAGTACAAGCTAGTGTTGTAACTTGATCTTGTATAATCATAACTTCTATCTTTAATAATATCTTTATAAGGTACTTGTATAGTATCTCCAGTTTCTGTTATTGCTAACATACTTTTTATTTGAGGACGATACAAAGGAACAGTATAAGATCCACATCCTATGATTAAAATTAAGAACAATATAAATAATAATTTTTTCATTTTATTTTTACCTTTGCTTTTTTAGTATTAGGAACTACTTGTTTACCTTTAGATCCTGCTTTTTTCTTTTTAGAAGCTGTTGCTTTTCTTTGTGCCTGTGTTAATGATTGTGCCTTTTTTCTTGGGAGACATCTATCAGGGTTTTTTTGGTTTTTAGATGTACCACAAGGTCCTGCTATATTACCAGCAGAATCTATTCTTACCCAATCTTCTTTTTTAAACCAATCACGTAATGATTCACTAATTGATTCACTAAGTGTTTGTTTTTTTTCTTTTAACTCAGGATGAAATTTAATGTATACCTCATTAGCATCATCTTTTATAGATTCTCCATCTACTTCAACTTCAGCGGGATAAACTTTAACATCTTCTCCATACCAATAGTTAATTTTATAACCGCCTTCTTTAGTTAATTCTACAATTAAACCTCTTTTATAATCATCTTCTTCGGCTTGTAAAATAATTTTTTTACCTCGTGGTAAAATTAATGCGGCTCCAGGAACTTTATTTTCATTTTCTTTATCTTCCATTATTTTTCGTCTTTCCAAATATCACCTTTACGACAACGAACTACAGCACCACTAGCGTATGCTGAGGGCCAAGTGTCATATTTGCGTTTTGCTATTCTTGTGCAACGATCATCTTTTTTTTCACTTATATTATAATCCATGTAATTAACTAACCCTGTAGGTAATTTCATTTTCTTTTTATAAGCTACTTTTCCTGCTTTAGGAACCTTGCCTAATTTTTTTCTAACGATACCCATTGAAGGATTAGACTTTTTTTCATCTATTTCGTTTGTATTTTCTTTAAGTTGTGCGATTTTAGCTTTTACTATATTTTTAAACTCTTCTCCAGCTTCTTTTCCGAAGTTACCATCAACTATTCTAAGTGTTTTACGGTACTGATACATAAAGTCCTCAGCAGCAATCTTAGCTTTTAAAGAAGGAGATTCATTGTCTGAAACTACTTTTTCATTTACACTACCTTTTGATATAGAATCTGATTTGACAATACGGACTATTTCTCCTCTATCATCATCGTCTGTAGCAAATACTTCATATTTACCGAATTTTTTACCATGTAATTTACTTCCAAAATCTGATAGATCTTGTTGTGATCCACGTACATCAATTCTGTCTGATTGGTCACTTACATTAAATTTTAAATCTTCAAATTGTGATTCAAGGGATTGAGCTATTCTTTCTAAATCTTCTTTAGTTTCAGATAAATCAATAGGGTCATTAACATTTTGTCCTTTAGTAAAAATTCCAGATTGTGGGCCTAATCCAAGTTGAGCCTGTCTTCCTTTACTCCATTCTTCTTTTAATTTAAAATCAAAAGCATCCGCTATTGTTTTTCTAAAATCTTCTAACTCATCGTCGTTAAATTTTTTAAATGTAGTAGCTCTTAATTTATCAATAAGATCTCTAGCTACAGTATACCCTTTACTTGGTGATTTACCTGGGAATGATGAATCTTCTTTTAGTTTATTAAGTTTAATTTTCATTATTCGTTTATTAAAATTTTTAGACAACCACTACCTTTTATTACTCTATGCCATTGACCTTCGCGTATGAATATACGACCTTTTATTGGCTTAGGCAACTCATTATCAAATTGAATTTGCCAATCAGTTTCTTCAATAGGTGTTATATTTCTATTTTTCCTATCTCGATGCCACACTAACTCCTTACTATCAATATTTTCTGGAAAATGCCTTACATGATTTTCTTCAAAAGTGTAATCTGTGTAAGCTGCCATTCTACCAAAATGTGTTTTTATTAGCGCCTAAACCTAATGCTTTAGCATAACGTGGTAAATTACAAGACCAATAACCTGCTGTGGTTCTATCTTTTTTATTTTTACAATTATGACGTGCTGCGAATGCATTACGTGCTACTTTATTATTGATTTTTGCTCTTAAACCACCAGAACCAAATGATACTTTTTTAACTTTGTCTCCGTTTTTAACGTAAACATAGTATGCTTTTGAACCACCACGTTTTGGTTTATTTAATGATACTTCTTTGCCCTTAAATTCGGCTTCAAATATTTTCTGTGTAAAACCTTTAGCAGCTAACATTTTAATTAGTTCTTTTGTTGTAGCTGCAGGACCGATTTGATAATCGTTTTCACCCTCTATATCAGCTATAAACCCAACACGTGCTCTATTAATAGTAGCTGAATTTCCTTTGTTGTCATCATAGATACCTAGAGCATCTTCTCTTTCGTTAATAAAAGGAATATCTAAAGGAACGGGGCTACCATTAAGATCACCATACTTTCCAATATCTGTATTGTTAATCCAATATTTATCTCCTTCACTTATGTTTAATACACCTTCATTAAATAACTCTCTCGCCTCAGCAAAAAATTCAACATATGCATTTGAACCAATTCTAAAAACACATTCTGAAAGACTAATTTTATGTGTTTGATGGAACAATAAACCTGGAGAAGCATTTACTCCTTCTTGTAGAGAAATACCTTCTGATGTTTTTGCTATGATTTTTTCTTTATATGGGGCTAATTCAGTAAAACTAAAAGATTGGGTAGTACCTGTAGATTCTAATTCTACAGTATAAAATGGATGTTCTGCCATTGTAACTGTAGCTTTATCCCCATTTTTAGTAGTTACTACATCTCCTATAGAAAATTTACTTGATATATTAGCAATGTTTTCTATAGCCTCTCTAACTAAATATCGAAGCTTTAGTATATCCATAATAGATTTATTTCTTTTTAGCCTTCTTTATAGCCTTATCTTTAGCAGCCATGTAATCATCAGAATCAATATCACCATCTCCATCATGATCTTTACCTTTCTTTTCGTATTTTAAACCTTCAGCTTCTAATACTTCACGAAGTTTTTCAATCATTCCTTCTACTTTAGATAATTTTTCATACAAACCATCTGATTCAGTACTTAAAGATTCTCTCATGTTAGGGTTGGAAACAGCCTCAGACATATTTTTTTCAATTTGACCTTTAATTTCATCAATTGAACCTTCTAATTCTTTTAATTTAGCTTGGCCTTTTTTATAAGTTTCCTTTAATTGGATGTCTCTTTCTTTTATAAGTTTTTTAGCTACTGTTTTTGCTTTGTTTTCAGATTTATATACCCCGTAAACAGTTTCACGTTGTAATCCTTTTGCAACAAATTCAAATACATCACCTTTACCAACTAATTCTTCCATTGAAGATTTTTTAGAAGGTTTAGAAACGTAATACATTTCTCCAATTTGATCTTCTAAGGTTGGTAATTTTTCTTCAGTTTTTGATACATCTTCACTTTTAGGTTCTTCGTTAGAACGTTCTTTTAACCAAGAAGAAATGTCTTCTTTTATTAATTTTTTTAAGTCTGTGCGTTTCATATTATGTAAATTAGTCCATTATAAATATATAAAGATATTATAACGTAGTTTCCTTTGCTTTTTTAATTTCTAGTTTAATTTTTTTAATTAATTTGGGATCTATACTCCCCCCAACCCAGTTCTCCATATCTCCATCTTCAGAAATAAAAGTATCCTCAGATTCATTAACCCAAGCATCAACAGATTGTTCAACATCATCTAAATATGTATCTTTGTTTTTATTCATTAATGCACGAGAATATTTATAAAACTTTTCACCGCCATCTACTCTTAAAGTAGTTTCATAATCTATTTGACACTGAAAGCATTGTTTATGTATAACCCACATTTGCTTGTTTAGTTTATCAGCTTTCATTGCTTTTTTACAATTAGGACAAACTAGGGGCATTTTAACTAATTCTCGTATTTTATCGTGTTTGGTGATGGTTTGTTTTAGACCATTAAGTATAGTCCATGTTTTACCGTTTTCCTTCCATGTATCACCCTCACCATAGTTTAATTTTTTCTTTTCATAACCCGCAGTAATTTTAGTACGATTACTAGTTTGACCAGTAATAATATTTCTAGCTCTTTGTAAGTCTTCGGGTGAAAATTCTTTTTTTAATTGTGTGCTCATAAACCTAACTTTGATAACTCATTTATAACTTGGTTGGTTGATACAAATCTAATACCTATCCCACCAGCTGATTTCCATTTTTGTATGTTACTTTCTCTATCATCTATTAATATACTAGTTGGTGTAGCATATTGGTCTTTATTCCAAGATAATTTTAAAGGTGTACCTGGAATGTTTCTTTTAACCCATAACCCTTTTCCTATACGAGATGATTCATCCCTAGATGGAGATGATAATATTATTGGTTTAAAAGGTTTAACATATTTCCATAATTGTTCACCTTCAGGCATCCATGGCATACCAACCCAAAATCTAACTCCTATTTGTTTATCAATTAAATCCCAAAATTCTTCTTGTGCTTTTTTTCCACCATATTCTATAGTTTTTTGAGCAGTAAACTCTTCAGGTGTTACACCCGCAAATTGTTCAAAACGTCTTTCAAAATCCGTTAAAACCCCATCCATGTCAACATATAATGTATATGCATCCTCAATATCTTCTTTTAAAAGATCCATCAGATTACCCTTAATATTACTCATATATGTTCGTATTATCTCTACCATATTGTCTCATTATAACCGCTGCTAAAGAATTAGCTTCATTTTCTTCAGGTGAACCATCTTCTCCTGAATTGTCTTTTAACCCATCATCCATATTTTGCATGTGGTGTACTAATTCATGTGCTAATGTACGTAAGATATCTGCCATATTTCTATTATGTACTACAATTGAAATATTATTATTAGAAGGCATATAACCTCCAAAACTATGGTGTTGTTGAGTATACTGAGGGTCGGTGATTAATTTAATACTAGGTCTATCAATAGATAAATAATTTGTAGCATAATCAGTAAAATGATTAATAGTATGTGCTTTATTATTATCCCAACCTTCATTTAAAAAACTTTTATATCTAGCTTCTTGTAGATAGTTTTTATTTTTAACAATTGGTTGGTTATCATCACTACCACATTTATGACAAGTAAACATATCGTCTCCTCCATCTTTAATGTCCCAACTCCAACCACAATTATCACATACTATTTTTTTACCTACTACTGATTCTACTACATTTTCTTTATCAAATATAGTTACAAATGAATCTGGGTTAATTTCAGCTGGTATGATGGTTTGGATTTTATTTATATCTTTATCACGTATCGCTTGTCTTAAACTTGTAGCATTATAATCACCTTCTGTTCCAGCGTCATATATTTCTACATTAGGATATTTTTCTGGATCTTTTAACCTATCAAAACGATCACCTTCACCTTTTCCAAATACAGCTCTTATATCATGAGTTGAATTGTCCTTAACATAATCATAAACTGCTTTAACAGGAGTAGAGGTAGGAACAAATTCTACATTTTCCATACCAGGTATGGTTTGTTTATATAAATTCCATGTTTTAATAGATTCTTCTACATCAATATCTTCTCTTGATTTAGTAGAAACAAATACAATATATTTGTCTATAGATTCATCATTTGAACCAAGGATAGTTGCAACATGACCACGATGAGGAGGTTTAAAGGCACCAGGGTAAAGAACTACTTTTTCAGTAAATTCTTCAAATAGTATTCTTTTAGCAATATCTCTTCCTATTTTTTCTGCGTTCATGAAAAAAATTGTTTTACTTCTTGTTTAGCTTCTTCTTTAGAAACAGAACTCGATTTTATATCTTCTATTTTGTTTGAATCAGAAAAGGATTTAATTTGTTTATTTAATTCTTCTCTTGATTTATTTGACCTTTCTTTTTCTTTATCAGTTTTTGGTTTAGTATTAGTTGGTTTGTATGGATCGATATATTTTTTAATTAGATCTTCTAATGATGATTGCGATTCTCCTTTTTCGAGTGCTTTATCATTTACAACACTAATAAAATTATTGCCAAAAACTCTTTGGTAAGTGTCAAAATTTTGTGTAACTGAATTCCATGTACGCATTACAATAGCCGGGGCTAAACTTCTGTCTTTACCTTTGCTGCGTTCAAATCTTGTTTCATTTCTATCTAATGCTTTTTCTAATGAAGCAAACACATATACCATTAAAACATCATACCCTAAATCATCGAGTTGGTCTTTTAACAGTAAAGTTTGTTTAGTTGAAGCAGCTGTACCGTCTAATATAAAATTCTTTTTACCTAAAATTATTTCTTTAGTAATGTCCTTAAATTCTTTATTAGCACTTGCCATTGCTTTTGCAGCATCACTTCTATCCTGTGCATCAGAGTTTTTTAAATCTAAAGATATTTCTGCGTCTTTTAAATTACGCATAAAATAATCGTCAACATTTAAAACTAATGCATCCTTTACACCTTCAATAAAAGAAGATTTACCTGCACCCGGAGAACCTGCCAATATCATCGCTTTAGGATTTGTAGATTGCTCTAAAATTATATGTCTTAGTTTTATCACGGGATATACTTTACATATAAATATACGAAAAGTAAGTGAGGAAGCCTAGGATTTACGTGCTGATGTAGGCCATTTTTCTGAAATAGGTTTTAAAACAGGATTTTCTAAATCAAATAAAGCTCTTACATGGGAAAATATTTTTAAATTTTGGTCCATAGTACGTTTAGATTCATATAATTCCCATCCTTTACCTTGAATTTTTCCATCTTTTGGCATTCTTTTAGATGATTTTAACCATAAAATACCTACGTTATCTACTTTTTCATCATAACATTCTTCAAAACAACGTGCATAAGCCGCTGATTGTAAATCATATGTAGTTTGAAGATTATTAGAGGTTTTTAAGTCAATAACCCAAAGTTTACCATCAATTCTACAAACTAAATCACAAGTTCCTGCTATTTTTAGAGTATCACTATATAAGAAAACTTCAGTTTCTAATAATTCAGCTCCACTAGTTTCCCAAAAATCTACAAAACGTAAAAACATTTTCCACACTTTAAGGTCATATTTGGGATTACCATTATCCATTAAATTTATTTCTTCACCTAACAAATATTTTTCTGCTAAATTGTGGACAATAGATCCTTCATCTGCTGCTTTTCTAGCAATGAAGTCTGATGCATATCCTACTTTTTTTAACCAATCTTCAAAATGTCTACCTTTAGGATAATAAGATAAAACATATGTTATTGAAGGGTAGGAAATTTTCCCATTTTCATAAAAACGAGAATCATTAGTTGTAATTTGAGTAAAATCACGGTTATATTCCTGTTTTGGGAATATAGCTTTTTTTAATATCATAAAGATAATTTTAAATTAAAGAGTGAAGAAAAATTAAATTCTTCTGCATCTTGTATCTTATTTGTAAATAGAGAAAATCCCATATCAGCAGGATCTTTATTATCTAACTCTATCACAAATAATCTTTTACCTGCTTTTAATAATTGTTCTGCTATTTTATAAGTTGCCTTAATAGCATCACTGTCTAAAGCTAAATAAACTTTTTTAATGTCTGATATAACTAATTTTTGCATCAATTTTCTTGAAATATTCTTACCAAATAAAGGGATAGCATTTCTTTTAATGGCAATAGCATCAAAAGCACCCTCACATAATACAACGGGGATATTCCAATTTATCATATTTTCAAAACCTATTATGTTTTTATCCGAAGAAGGAGCATCATATTTCCTATGAGGTTCTTTTTCAAATGAACGCGCTACAAAATAATCTAGTTTTCCATCAGCATTATAAGTAGGAATAATAACTTTATTTGCATATCTACCTGTTTCACAATACCCAATTTGGTATTTAAGCACATCAATCATGGTTAAACCACGTTTTTTAAGGTATGCTATAGCATGTCTAGCGACTATATCGGATTTTAATATACCATGCAGTAATTTGTATTCTTTTGGCAGATCTACATTTGTAGAAGCTACTATAGTATCATACTTATCAGTTGTTCCTAATATGTCTATTAATTGAGAACGTTTTTCAGGGGATACCTTTAAACGTTTAAACATACTAAATAAGGTTTTTCCCTTAGCATCACAAACCCAACAATGCCATAAATTTTCGTTTTTTTTATTTGGAACTAAATTTACTTCTAATTTAGGAGTTTTATGATTACAAAAAGCACAAGTAAAAGAATGATTTCCTCTAGCAGTTGGGTTGCCTTTACCTAAAACTGATTCTACTAATCCTAGTAGTATTTGATTAATCATTAATTATAGTTAAATTTTCCTTTCGACACGGGTATATGGTTCCATCTTCACCTTTTACTGAATACCAAGTGTTAGATACAGTTCCGTATGAAACCGTTTCTATTGCTAATAACTTACCTATGCCTCTAGATATAATAAAATTGTATTTTACTTTATCTCCAATTTTAACCTGTTTCCTAGCCATAACCTGATTTGGGTGTAATATACGCTAAGGGTTTGGGTTAACCAAGTCTTTTCTGAAAAATTTTCCTAAAATGTTATCATTAATATATTCTGTATTTTCTAGAACATTATTACAAAATTGATATTTAGTTTCAAGGTATGTAAGGTGTTTTTTATCAAACGCAAATTCTAATATTTCTCTTGAAATTAATTCATGTTTACCTTCTGATAGTAGTTGTTTAATCTTAGAATGTGAACCATAATAAGTTTCCCAATCGGATTCTGTTACTACTTTTTGTTTAATAGGGGTTCTTCCTCCCATACCTTTAGATTTTCTTTCTAATCTAAGCTTATCTAATGCTTTTTTTCCAAGTTTTTTATTTCTTTCGAAATATAATACTTTTTTACCTAAATATTTTTCGTGAGTGGAAATATACGTAACTTCGTAAACAAATCCAAATGTATTTTGTGGCATCTGTTCGATGCTCTCTATAACTTTATTTTTATATAACCACATATTGTGTTTTTTATTGATCGTATCTAATAACGAAAGTTGTATCAGTATTATCTGATATTGGGGTTGGTTGTCCTAATTTAGCTACTAATAACAGTTCATTGGCATCATTATATAGGCCAATAGCTGTTGCATAAGGGTTAAAATTAGAACCAGTTGCAAAATCTCTTAAAGATCCTGATGTATCTGTAGTAATAGTTGGGTTTTGAGACATATTAAACTCCCCATCACTTATAGTACAAATAATTTCGTTTTCATATATAGTATATGAATTTTTAAAAGTTAGTAAGTTAATATCAGGTGCTAATGCCATAATTTATTTTTTAACAAGACAATGTAAAAGTGTCTAATATAAGTCCTCTATTAAATCTATATCCAACGGCTCCAATAAAGTAATACCTTGTTCCTAATCCTAAGGGAATATATGCATATCTTCCTGATGAACTATAGTATGTAACTCCAGAAGGGCCTAAATAATATTGTCTTGGTGTTAAACCATTACAAATTCTTTTTTGATTTCGTGGGTTTTGTAAGCGTGATTTTGTATAACCTGATCTTGAATAAGTTACTCCACTTCCTTCACTTCCACAAGTTTCATAAGCAATTACTTTTCCTCCACTTAAAATAATATTAGTGCCACCTCTAGCAGTGTTTGCTTTAAACCTTCCACTAAGAGAAGAACCTACTAATCTACCATCTTTGATAGGAAAAGATTGGGTACCAAATTCACTATCTTTACAAGCAGCTTCTTGGTCTGGATATGATCTTCTTGAAAAGGAAACACTAGGGAATGTACAATTCTCTGATGAATTTATTATATATCCTCTTTCATTAACTATCATATGTTTAGTAGAAGAAATTAAAATATAATTTCTAGAATTAGGATATGAAGTAAAGTTACGAGATATAGCATCATTTTGTGTAGCATATAGTGTGTTCCCTAACTGGAAGTAGGTTTGGCTTCTAGAGCTTGGAGCTGAACAAGCAGCATCTGCTGTTGAAAATGGGGATGAACCAAATCTAATTGTTGGGCTTGGTACATAAGGTGCGGATGGTGGTTGAACTACCGATGGTGGTGGTGGTGGGGGTGTGTTAACAGAATATGTAAAACGTATTGTTGTACTTGTCCCTTGTGGAATTGGGGATATTCTAGATAAAGAAGTAGTAAAAGTCCCATTATTAAATGAAATACTATTTCCACTAAAACCAGATATGTTAAAACTACTCCCATCACCTGTAAGTCTTTTTATTATGTTATTACCGTATGTGCCACTACCACCACCTCTAAATGTTATTTGAGTTGTTTCAGATATTAATTGTGTAAAAATTTGATTAGCTGCAATATTTTGAGTACTTGAACCCGCATTACTAGTTATTACAGCTGTAATAGGGGAATTAAGTGTATTTTGAATTTGGAATTGTACAGATCCCGGAGGGACTGGAGGTGGAATAGGAGCATAAGTAAATTCAACTAAATTACTATTTGGTGAACGTTCGGGACCACTACAACTTTGAAATGCTCTAAAATAAACAGTTCCACTTGTAAATGATGATGAAATTGGTAATAAAGATCCTATAG
>Ga0114915_1001039_pt1 | contig 12125 bp, 12 predicted proteins | sample MalvirAntarct_55_FD_87288 | JGI IMG/M metagenome (GOLD analysis project Ga0114915, IMG submission 87288) | Marine viral communities from the Global Malaspina Expedition - Malaspina viral metaG Antarct_55 | ecosystem: Environmental > Aquatic > Marine > Oceanic | place: South Georgia Island...
AGATATAAAGGAGTAAGATATGAAATTAAAAGATTTAGCCGCAAAGCCACAATTACAAGAAATGTTAATCGATGACGCAGAGATCGTAGAAGAATACGGAGAAGCATTATCGTTTTATGTCCACGATAGATTACCAATTGAACAATACACTAAATTAGCCAGTCTAAATACTAAAGACATGGGCGAAATGTTTGTTGCCATGAAAGAATTAATCTTAGATGAAGACGGAATGCCTGTCATGAGTGACGGTAATGTATTACCAATGAATGTGTTGAATGCGGCGGTAGTAAAGGTCACTGAGACGCTGGGAAAGTAGTAGAGGTTAACTCATTCGATACTAGAAACGGTCAATTATTAATGGCTATTGATAGTATGGCAGAAAAGTATAGTATGTTGCCCACCCAGATATTATCAACAGCAACAACTGTTGACCTCTCGATACATGTTAACGCATCTGTTTTAAGAATGCGTGAACAGAAGAAACAAAGGGGAGATGACTTATCAGACACTTACTCGCAAGAAGAAATTATTTCAAAATGGAATAAAGTTAAAGGATAACAATGGCATTTAAAGTAAACGACAAGAAACTTAGAAAAGTTAATAAAAAGATAATAAGGTTCATCAACGGTCGTTTACCCAAGTTAGTCCTTAAGGAGTTTAAGAAGAATACACCAATCGATAAAGGTAATGCTAGAAGCAACACTAAACTTAAACAAGGTAGTGGGCAATTTACTGTAACAGGTGATTACGACTATAGTGGCGTAATTGACAAAGGTAAGTATCCAAATCCTCCTAACGAAGGAACAGGTAAAACAGCAGGTGGGTATAGCACCCAGGCTAAAAAAGGTATAATTAAACCAACAGTTGATTATACAGAAAAAACTGTTAGAAAATATATTAAGAGGAACTCATAATGGCGATACCAATTAAAGCCGCATTAACTTTAACAACTAAAACATTTACTAGAGGGCTCAGCCTAGCAACAAAAGGCGTGGCTGGCTTTATTGGTATTGTTAGTAAAGCCGCACTCGCAGTAGCAGGTTTAACAACACTATTTGCGGCATTTGTTTTACGTCAAGCCAGTGTAATTGACAGGATAGGCAAGGTTAGTAAAGTTACTGGTATTGCGACCGACACACTACAAAAGTTTGGGTTTGCGGCAGAACTCGCGGGTGTAGGTGTCGATCAGGCTCAAGTAGCAATGAGACGTTTCTCAAGAAGAGTAGGTGAAGCACAACGAGGCACTGGTGAATTAGCACCAACCTTAAAACGTTTAGGCATTGAACTTAAGAACACAGACGGTTCATTCAAATCTGTTGAACAAGTATTATTTGAATTTGCTGATGGTATTAGAGACGCCGAAACTGATTCAGAAAAATTAAGTATTGCGTTTAAAGGTTTAGACAGTGAAGGTGCTGAACTAGTTGGCGTGTTAAACAAAGGCGGTGACGCCATGGCTGACATGTTTGATAGAGCAGAAGCATTAGGTGGTGTTTTAAGTGCTAGTGCTATACAAGGTGTAGAAAACTTTATGGATTCCGTGACTGAATTAACAACAGTCATTGGCGGATTGGCTAATTCCTTTGTGGGCGCACTTGCTCCAGCAATAGAAGTATTAGTTGACGAATTAGTCGACATGTCGATCGTATTAGGCAAAGAGTTTGGTGGCGTAGAAAACATTGGTGAAGCAATGGCACTTGCCTTAATTGAGGCCATTAAAACCATAATTGTATCATTTGCTACATTACAAGAAGCCACAATTAACTTTGTTAATGACTTTAGATTTTTTACTAAAGGCTTAGGCTTTGGTGACTTAGGTGCCCAAGCACAACATTTACAAGATGCTTTAGACTTAGTTAATGATAGGCTTAAAGAAATACCAGGTTCAGGTGGTAAACCACTAGATAGACTTTCAGCAAAGATAGCTGCATTAGAGTTTGGATTTGAAAAAATCGGCGAAGCAATAGATAACAACATTACTACATTAGATACTACAGATTTAAATTTATTAGCAGATGCTATTTTGCGAATAAAGACAGCATATTTTGAAGCCGATGATTCGTTAAGTGCCTTTGGTCAAAAACAACAAATTAAACATATCAATGATGATTTAATAATTGCGCGAGATTTAATTAGAGAAGGCCTAGGCGAAGGTATATTCGATGCCGATCAATTACAAGTAGACCTAGACTGGTTGAGTCAAACACTTCAAATGTTAGCAAAGATGAAAATTGCTATCATGAATAACGTAGACAGCAGTGAAGAAAATACTGACGAAGTTGAAAAAACATTTAATTTTTATAAAGCACTAAACAAATTAATTGAAGATGCCGGTGAAAATATTAAAAACTTTAGAGCAGACACGGTTGATTTTATAAAACTATTTGAAACTGTTGCTGAAAAATTAGGCACACCTATAGACAGACTACAAAAAACACTAGAAGACGGACTTATTAAAGGTGTTGATATGTTTGAAGACGCATTAACACAGGCAGTATTAACAGGTAAACTAAGTTTTAGTGACCTAGGAGATCATTTAAAAGCCACTATAGCAAAAGCCATGGTCCAAAAGTTTATATCAGGACCAATATTGGCATTGTTTGGATTAGCAGGTGGTGGACCAGCAAAAGCAGGGCAACCATACATTGTTGGTGAAGAAGGACCAGAATTGTTTATACCAAACAACTCAGGCACAGTTATACCAAACGATATAACAGAAGCAATGTCAGGTGGTGGTGGAGCAATGGCAATGGGTGGAACAAATGTTACATACAACATCAGTGCCACAGACGCACCTAGTTTCCAAGCCTTAGTAGCACGTGATCCACAATTTATATATGCCGTAACGCAGGCAGGTGCTAGAAGCATTCCAGGAGCAAGATAATGAGTTTTCAAACAATAATAAACGGCGCAACAAGTTTAAACATAGACAAACGTAAGACTACAGCAATGAGTGTTAGTAGAAGTGGACATATAAAAACAGCAGAACGTCAACCAAGTGTATACAGACTTACTGTATCACCAACACCACTGTTGAAGTATAGCACAAATAGAGGTTTGCTAGAAGACGTTGACACAGCAGATAGAGTAACAGAAGCAAACGTTAGTTTATCAGACAATGCTGGCATGGACTATATAACAAAGTATCAAGGCGACATAGTAACTGCTCAATTAAACAATATAACAATGAGAGGTGGTTCTGGCAAAGAACTATACGTTAACTGTAGTGGTGCTACCGGTTCAGGTAATCTATTTGAAAAAGGTGACTTTATACAACCAAAAGGTAATGTAGGCACATACAGATATCCATATCAAGTAACAAGTGATGTTTCATTTAGCACAGGTGCTAACGTAACAATACCAGTTCACAGACCTGTATTACCACAAGCAGGACAAGTAATCACTAGTGGCGGTATTAGAACAGGCGGGGATTGTAGGTTCCATGTGAAAGCAATACAATGTCCAACATATACTGTTATACCACATGACTTAGTTCAATTTACAGGTAACTTTGAGTTTGTGGAGATTATAACTTAATGGCAACAACAATAGTAGAAGTCCAAGGTGAAAGTATATCACCTATTACCTTAATTGATTTACAATTAGGTGCCACCACATACTATATAAGCAGTAATTGGAAGCCAGTCACAGTAGACGGTAACAACTATTCAGAACTAGGTGCTTTCTTAAGTGTATCTAGCATAGACGATAATTTAAAATACAACGCAAATGACTTAGCATTAACACTAAGTGGCATACCTAGTGGGGCAGACTACTTGCGTCAAATACTAGACAACCCAGTAAAAGGTGGTAATGTAACACTTAAAAGAGCATTTGTTGACAGTAGCACAATGGAACTTAAGAGTGGTGTTTACACACGTTTTAAGGGTGTTATAACCAATTATAAGATAGACGAACAAGTAAACATATTAAGTAAACAGATGGACTATGCTGTAACAGTAACACTAGCAAGTCAGTTAACTGTATTAAGTGAAAAGATTACAGGACAAAGAACAAACCCAGAAGATCGCAAAAGAATCTTCTCAGCAGACAAAAGTTTCGACAGAGTGCCAATACTGTTCAATACCGCATTTGACTTTGGTAAAGAATACACAGGTGGCAGTGGTGGATACGGACGTGGTGGCAGAGGTGGTAAAAGAAGAGAACAAGAACAATAAAACACTAACAAAGATATAAAGGATAAAGATATGATAAGACAAGCAGATGTAAAAGATTTTGACAAGATTAAGAAGATGTTCATCAACTTCGCCAATAGTGCGCCAGTTGATTACTTACATAACCCACAATATGATGATGCTCACATAGATCAAATATTGTTTAATTGTAGTAGAAGTGGCGTATTACTATACGCAGAACAAGATGGTAAACCAGCAGGCTTTTTTATAGCCATGCCAGCAGGTGACTTATGGTTACCAGCAGGTTCCCCAGTTATGCGTGAAGCCGCATGGTGGGTAGAACCAGCATATAGAGAAGGAACAGTTGGAGGTAAATTGTTTTTACAATATCTCCAAGTATGTAAGGAATTAAAGAAACGTGGTTTGATACAGGGTTATACAATGACACTAATGGATCAATCACCAAAAATCAAATTGGAAAAGTATGGCTTTAAACCAATTGAAACAATATATTACGCAGAGTAGGTAGTAGGAGTAAGCAATGGCAATATTCACAGCAATAGGAACAGCAATAGCAACAGCAATAGGTGGAGCATTAATCGCCACAACAGCCGCTGGTGTTATTAGTTTAACATTACTTGGTAGTGTTGTGGCAGGTGTTATTGCGGCAGGACTGGCGTTTGGTGTATCGAAACTTTTAGGAGTGTTTGATGTTCCTAATGTGGATATGAGGGCAAATGGGTCAAAAGTTCAAGTTGCCCCAGCCACGGATAATAAGATAGGGGTTGCCTACGGGCGTAACTTTATGAGTGGCCCTATCACAGATGTGGCCATAAGTAACCAAAACAAAACTATGCACTATTGTATCGTGTTAAGTGAATTTATTGAAGGTGAAACATACACTCTTAACCAAATCTTTTGGGGCGATAGAAAACTTAGTTTTAGTGGTGCTGGTGTAAGCAGTTACTTTGATGCTAACGCAACTACAAGAGAAGATTGGTCCGGCAAAGTAAGAGTTAGAGTATATGCTGGTGGAACTGCTTCAGCCAAACAGATATTCCCTACAAGCAGTAAAGTAGCCGCAACAACAATGATGCCACACTGGACCGACACAACAAACTATACCATGGAAGGTTTGGTATTTGTTATGATGGAAGTTGATTATGATGCTGAAAATTCATTAACAGGCTTAGGCTCAATGAGTTTTGATATAACAAACAGCATGAACAATCCTGGAGAAGTGTTATTTGATTACATGACTAACACTAGATATGGGGCAGGACTTGCCAATGCTGATATTGATATAACAAGTATACTAGGCACAGCAAATACAGACATGAAAGGTTATGCCAATGAACTTATACCGTATACAAACAAAGCAAACGTAAGTGCCAATATTGCTAGGTATCAAATTAATGGATATCTAAGCACATTTTCTAGTTGTATGGACAACATTGACATGATATGTCGTAACAGTTCAACATACTTTACCTTCGACGGTAAGCAAGGCAAATTTAGAGCAATTCCTAACAGAGAATACTTAACTAGTGAACTAGCCAATGCGTTTATTTTGAATGACGACAACATAACAAGTAAAATATCAATTAGTTCAACAGAATTATACCAAACACTTAATAAAGTAACAATAGAGTTTGCTGATCAAAACAGAAAAGACCAAACAAATACAACTATAGTAGAAACACCCAGTGGCGATAGAAACACTGGTGAGCCAGACAATAATTTAGATTACAGATTAGAGTTAGTTAACAATAATATACACGCACAACAACTAGGAAACATTGATCTAAATCAAAGTAGAAAAGGTATGGTAGTAGAATTATCTACTGATTTTAGTGGATTACAAATAGACGCAGGTGATGTAGTCAAACTGAACAACACAGATTACGGATTTAGTGACAGACTATTCAGAGTAATGAAGAACACAGAAGTATTAGGTCAAGATGGCATGATAAACTGCGGTTTATTATTATTAGAGTATGATGATAGTGTATATCTAGACGCACTGGTAGTAGAAACACCAGAAGAAGACGATCCTATTGATATTCCAATTATACCACCCCCACCGCCAATTATACCACCAGGCATATTAAGTAATTTCTTCTTTAATGTTAGTCAAACAGGCACTAGTGGTTCAGGCTCAGGTGCTAAGTTTATTGTGAGAGCAAACGTTACTAGTAGTGCCTATGAAAATGTATACGTTATACCAGGAACACAAGGAACAGGTTATGCTAATGCTGACGTCATTACTGTAACAGGCGATACATTGCGTGGACAAACACCAACACATGATTTAACATTCCGAGTAGCAGGTGTTCAAAGTGGAGTATTAAGTTTAGCACCTGGAGGCATACAAAACGTAGCCGGTAACGCACTAATATACAACGCAGATGCTTACAGTAACTCAATCGACAGATTCAACTTAGGTAGTTTTGCGGCAGGCGGACAAGTAGACTTTGCTCCTGCGGCCAATACCAGTTTAACAAGTAATGCTGATGTGCTTAGACAGATAGCACCAACAGTTCCAATTGACTTAGCAAACATTGAAAACGGACAATACAGTATCCTTACTAATGCTACTCCACTAGGACAAATACCTAGCACAGGTGTAGCAGATTATAGATTTGGATTTGGTATTGATGTTGCTTTTGCTAACGGAACAAACATTACTAACTTTGTTGAACAAAACTTTAGTTATGGAAACTACACACATATACCTACATCACTTGCTAGTCAAAAAGAGTTTGTGGTCACTGACGACATGATTAGTGCGGATATTCGAATGAATGGTTCTAGCACACTTGCTACGCCAGGAGGCGGTGTCCAAGGGTTCGATAACATGAAGTATGATATGTTTAAAGTTAACAAAGGAGACATACGATAATGATTAATTATGTTGTATATGATAGCACAGGTGACGTTAAGTTTCACCAATACCATGCCACTGAATCACAGGTTCAGAAACTATGTAATAAAAACAACTTACTTTATTTGCCAGGTAGTTGTAGTCAACGTTGGGGACGTGTAAACGTAACAGGAACACCTCATGTTATTGTTAATGATACACCCACAGAAAACATTATTGTGTGGATGAAAGAACGTAGAAGTATTATGTTAACAGCATGTGATTGGACACAAGGCGATGATTCACCTTTATCAGACAGTAAAAAATCACAATGGCAAACATATAGACAAGCATTAAGAGATATAACAAACACATACCCAGATCCCGCTACAAAAGACGATGTAACTTGGCCATCTGCTCCTTAATTAGATAAATACATATTAAATAAAGTCTATAGTGCCTCAGTATTATAGAAATACCCTTCAGGAGTAGAAATTATGAAAAGTATATTTCCCAGTAATCTATAATGTCAGGCAGGCTCCTTTCATTCTCTAAATACATATCTTCAGCAGATAATGTTCAAGTAATAGAAGTATTCAAAGACACCGCATCAACATTCACATATAACTTTGGCACAGATATTGTCAATTACAATTTTGAATTAAGTGCTCAAACACTAGTAGTGAATAGCATGAGTTATGATAGAACATCAGGAAATCCCTCGTTCTCAGATTCAACTATTACAGGCAGTTTTGCTAATTCAGAAATAGCCGCAAGTAACGTAAAGAGATTAAGTAACGTAGCAGGAACAGTCAACATAACTATTCCAGGTAACTTATACGCAGGTAACGTTTTACCAGACAGTAGAGGTGAAACACCTATTACTGTTGTAGGAGTAAGATGGACTAACACAGGCGTTACGCCAAATACGGTAGATGAACATAGATGGGCATTGATCCATAGATATTCTCCAGACAGTGGCTTAGGAAAACCTAGTAGTAGCACTGGATTTACCGCACTAGTAACAACTTAAGGAGACACTCATGGCAACATCCAATATAACGGTAACAGCAAATACCTCCACTATAAGTGTCAATGAAACAACAAATACAGTAAGTGTTACTGCTACACCCACTACAGTAACAGTAGGTGCGGCTAGTGAAGTTTCAAATGCTAGTATTAGAGCATCTATTAGTGTTAATGATACAGGCGGTGATGGCTCATTATCATATAGTTCATTAAATGGTGTATTTACATATACCGGACCAAGTGCCGCAGAAACAAGAGCGCATCTATCAGCAACATCACCAGTCGCATTTAACAGTAGCACTGGTAAAATAAGCATCGATAGTGCCGCATTGTTTACAGGCAAAACCACAGATAATTTAGCACAAGGTTCTACTAACAAATACTTTACAAATGCTACAGCAAACACATGGTTTGCCACACAATCAACAAGTAATCTATCTGAAGGCTCAAACAAATACTTTACTGATGCTAGAGTAAACACACGTTTAGCCGCAAGTGGTGTAACTATTGGCGGTGATAGTATAATTCAAGGTAATTTAAATGTTTTAGGTAATGTAGATCAAACACACGTTAACGATCTATATGTTAAGAACAATGAAATAATAATGAATTCAAATGCTTCTGTTGACACAAATGTATCAATCATAGTTAACAGACCACAAGCAGGTGCCAACACGTCTATAAGATGGAATGAACAAGTAGACAAGTGGCAATTTACAAACAATGGTAGCGCATTTTATCCGTTACCAACCAGCACTTCTGATTTAGCAGAAGGCACAAATTTATACTTTACAAATCCTAGAGCAGTTTCTGCCATGACAGGCAATGTTACTATAGGTAACTTAACAGTCAGTGGCAAAACAGTTACTCAAGGTAACATAGTAATGGCCAACAATACTTTTATTAGTTCCGCAGTTGACGGTGGAAGTATTACATTTGGTAATCCAAATACAGGCTCAAATCCAGTAGACAAGGCTAACGTAAGAGTCAACGTTGATTTAGGTCAGGGGCATGATACCATGCCAGCAGACGGATTTCCAAATTCATATTTTGCTGTAGGGCATGCCGCAGGTGCGGCTAGAAAACTCTGGGGCTTCCCGCCAGCCTTATTAGTTGAAACGAATACATCCTTTGGCGGCGACGGACAAGGTAATGTATACATTGACGTAGGTGGACATGGTCCTAACACTGATGGTAACTTTGCTGTTAGGTCAAACGAAACTAATGTGTTTTCAATTATTCCTACAGTTGGTAATAATAATATAGACGTGTTATTTGACGGAACTAATATACCAGGCGGAAGTTTTAAAATAAAAGGCCTAACAGCCAATATTAATGGTTTAAGAATTGATAGTTTACCAATAACTAATACCATGTTATTTAAAGCCGCCAATAACGCATTAAGGGGTTCAACTTTAACATATGATAGTAGTGGTGACACATTTACATATGGTAGTGGCGCTAATATTACTATAAATGGAAGTGTTCTTCAACAAGGCTCGCAACTATATACTGCTACAGGCACAGAATTTAGAACAGCATACCTTAGTGCGTATGAATTAAGAAATCACAAAGACAGATCATACGCATCAATGATTAAGTTCTCCGCCGCAAATGTTATTCAATTACAAAAAGAAACAACATCCGGCACTAATATTACAACCACAGCAAACATTCAAGGTGCGTATGTTAAAGGTAATGGTAGCGAACTATCCGGACTATCAACAACTCAAGTAGCAGAAGGAAATAAACTTTACTACACAACAGCAAGAGCAAATAGTGCCATTGCTGATTATAAAGGCACTATAGCCACTGGTAACACTATAGTTGGAACCACTATAACTGGAACCACAGTAACAGCAACAGTAAGTGCTAAAACAAACAAAATAGAACCAAACAGTGGTAATGATTTAGACTTATATGATGTAAACAAATTAAAATACAACGCAGACAAGCAAAATATACATTGGAACACTGGTAACGTAACACAAATAGGTAGTGTTCTACGTCAAACCACAGGTTCTCTTGTATTCTACAACAGTGAAGCAGTAACAACTGGTAGCACAAACCAAGGATTAATAGGTAGCACTAACGTTGGTGGAGCAATGGCTACTAGATTACAGGCTTGGAACGGTGGATCAACTGGTGGTGTTAGAGGTATTGGTGGTGAAGCAGTAATGAAAGCAGGCAGTAATGTTGTATCCTTAAGTGGCTTACAAACACTTGTTACAAATGGCAGCAACTTCTCATACCTAGGTTTATATAGTGCTACACCGAGATCAACAGTTGATTTAGCAACAGTTTTCTCTCCAAACATGGCACTGAAATTCAGTAATACCGCTTTAGCATCATTTGATGGACCATTCCCTAAAGGCACAGTTATTAGCAGTATTGCTAACAGTAGTGCCACTGGTGGTATTGCTAACGTTGTAATGAGTAACAACGCAGAAACCACAACAACATTCACACTTGGTAGTGCCTTAGATGCCTTTGGTGTATACCATACAGTAAGAGATACTTCTACTGGCGATTATAGATTCTTAAGTGGTGTTAGTGGTGAAGGTTTAATCACAATGACATCAAATAGTTTGAAGTCAACAGGACCAAACGATTTTGCCACAGAAGGCACAGCAGAACTAGGTGCTAACTATTTCCAAAGATTTACCAGCACAAGTTTAAGTAACATTAATGGTAGCATAACAGCAACTGACTTTACAAAAGCAAACTTATCTGTAGCAAATTCACCTAATTTAATTGAACACGAAAACGGATTCCACAGATTTAAGAATACTATTATGGTTGGTGACAAAAGTGATACTAGTAGTAGAAACTTACACACTGATTCTAACCCAGGCTTTGGATTAAATATTCAATGGAGTGGATTAGGCGATACTGCTGTATATGGATCAACAGTTCAGCCTGCTATGACATTCTCAAACTTCACAGATGGCAGTTTACAAAGTTCAAGTGGATTTGAAGACAAAGCAGGTCCAAGGATTATGCTTGGTAGTTTCAATGGTAACAAAGAAAACAACTGGACAGATTGGTATCCACGACAAGGTCAAGAACTTGGTAAGTATGCTTGGTATAGTAGTAGTGGTGATGCCGCAGGACTATCAACAACAGTTCCGCCAGCCGCAATCACAGCCATTGCGTCACATAATTGGGACGTATCATCAAACGTAAGTTTAGATATTATACATTACGCACAAAACAAAACAGCCAACGACCAAATTGCTTTCTTAAAACATGCTGAAGATACCAGTATTGGTGCTTCAAGTGGTAAGCAAGTCAAAATTGGACAAGGTGGTGCTATAGGATCAGATGTTAGAACTAGCAGTAACTTAGCCGCAACACATTTAACAGTAGATGCCACTGAAACAGAACTGTTTAACAGACTACAACTGTATAGTAGAACAACAACTGAAATAAACGCATTAGGTTCACCACAAGCAGGGCAAGTAGTGTATAACAGCACACTAAATCAAATTTGTGTTTATAATGGTAGTGCTTGGCAGAAATTAACGCAATCAGCAATGTAATGCCAGTAGCACCTAAATACATAGCAGATGCGGCAAAGAAAGCATTAGAAATAAGAAAGGATTTGCCGGCAAGTAGACAATACGGAACACTAGTAGGTTTAGCAAGAGCAAATCAATTAGCAAATGGTGAAAACATAAGTGAAGATACACTAGTAAGAATGCGTAGTTACTTATTAAGGGCAAGAGCAAATTATAGAACTGCTAAGAATCAAGGTAAGACAGCAGAGAATTCAAAAGCCATAGGAGCATATCTCTTATGGGGAGGACCTAGAGCATTAGCCTGGGTTGAACAACAACTTAAAACGAGATAGGAGATTACATACAATGGCACAAAGAGGCGGAATGAAGAAAGATAAGAAAAAGAAAAAAGGACAAAGAGGTGGAAAAGGCTCTAAAAGAGGATAACATAGATTGGCAAGGATACTATGCTAGTATCAAGTCAGTTTGTCCTTGGAGTTATAAGGCTTTTATGAATGACAATATACTTGTTATTAACTATACTGCCAACTGCTTTAAAACATGGGCTACTATATTTAGAGGCACTAAGTATGAAGC
>Ga0114915_1001041_pt1 | contig 12113 bp, 11 predicted proteins | sample MalvirAntarct_55_FD_87288 | JGI IMG/M metagenome (GOLD analysis project Ga0114915, IMG submission 87288) | Marine viral communities from the Global Malaspina Expedition - Malaspina viral metaG Antarct_55 | ecosystem: Environmental > Aquatic > Marine > Oceanic | place: South Georgia Island...
GACAGAAGCAGCCAAAGTAAAACTCACTTTGGCCATTGCCGATAAAGCTGAGCTGAAGGCTGCGAAAGAGGCGCTAGTTTGGGGCCAATGCATCGGTACCGGTCAGAACTTTGCTCGCGACTTGGGCAACCAGCCAGCTAATGTTGCCTACCCCGGCTATCTTGCCGAAATGGCTTTGGCACTCGGTGACGATGGCAACATGAAAGTCGACGTCAAAGGTGATGCCGAACTACGTAAAATGGGCATGCATTGCTTGCTGTCAGTGTCGGCAGGCTCGGCGCACGAAGCACAGCTGGTTACCATGACCTACTCCGGCGGCAAGGCTAAAGATGCACCTGTGGTATTAGTCGGCAAAGGCATCACCTTCGATACCGGCGGCATCAGCCTGAAACCCGGCGGCGGCATGGATGAGATGAAATACGATATGTGCGGCGCGGCTTCGGTCTTAGGCGTGATGGCCGCGATCAAGCTCGCCAAGCTCAAGCTTAATGTCATCGGCGTTATTGCCTGCGCGGAAAACATGCCCTCTAGCACCGCCACACGCCCCGGCGACATTGTCACCACGCTATCGGGTCAAACCGTGGAAATTCTCAACACCGACGCCGAAGGCCGCTTGGTGCTCTGCGACGCACTGACCTATGTTGAGCGCTTCAAACCTGCCGCCGTAGTCGACATCGCCACCCTCACCGGCGCTTGCGTGGTGGCCTTGGGCAAAGTCGCGACCGGCCTGTTCTCACCCAAAGATGAACTCGCCGATGAGCTGCTCGCTGCTGGCCAACGCGTTGATGATCGCGCATGGCGCATGCCAGTCTGGGATGACTACCAAGAATTGCTCGACTCACCATTTGCCGACATCGCAAACATTGGTGGACCTACCGCTGGCTCGATCACAGCCGCCTGCTATTTGGCTCGCTTCACCAAGGCCTATGACTGGGCGCACTTAGACATCGCAGGCACCGCATGGCTTAGCGGCGCTGCAAAGGGCTCAACTGGCCGCCCGGTGCCGCTATTGCTCGAGTTTTTACGCGCGCGTGCAGCAGCCTAAGCAGTGGAAATCACTTTCTATGTGTTACCGCCCGAAGCGCCTCTAAGCGCTCGGGCGACCACCGTCTGTCGTTTGACGGAAAAGGCCTTGAAACAAAAGCGCCAAGTGTTGATTGTTGCCGACACCAAAGCCGAGGCGGAAGCGCTCGATGAGGCCTTGTGGACATTCAAGGCCGAGTCATTTATTCCGCATCATTTAGTCGGTGATGGCCCAACGCCACCGCCACCGGTACGGGTGACATGGCAAGAGCCGCCAGCTGAATGCCGCGATATTTTGGTCAATCTTGGTGCTGATTTAGCGCCAGGCTTTGAGCGCTTTAATCGCGTCATCGAGATAGTGGCTGGCACCGACACCGAGCGCGAACAGGCTCGCGAGCATTGGAAAGCCTATAAGCGCCAAGGCTATAAAGTCGATGCGCACGAGTTGCCGCTCTAGCACTCACGCACTGAGCCGCTGCTGCAGGTATAATCACGCCTTTCGGTCACACCGCTGACCATTCGTTTTGCCGTTGCGAGAAATCTATGGAACCCACGTTTAACCCCGCTGATATTGAAGCCACTTGGAGCGAACGCTGGGAGGCCGCTGGCTGCTTTAAGCCATCTGGCACAGGCACGCCTTATAGCATCATGATCCCGCCGCCGAACGTGACGGGCTCGCTGCATATGGGCCACGGTTTCAACAACGCCATCATGGATGCACTAGTGCGTTTTCACCGCATGCGCGGCCACAACACGCTATGGCAGCCAGGCACCGATCACGCCGGCATCGCCACGCAAATGGTGGTGGAGCGCCAACTCGCGGCGCAGGGCATTAATCGTCATGACCTTGGCCGTGACAAATTCCTCGAAAAAGTCTGGGAATGGAAAGAACAATCCGGCGGCACTATTACCCGTCAAATTCGCCGCCTTGGCTCATCGGTAGATTGGTCGCGCGAGCGCTTCACCATGGATGCCGGCTTGTCGAAAGCCGTGCAAGAAGCCTTTGTGCGTCTACATGAAGATGGCCTGATTTATCGCGGCAAACGCCTGGTGAACTGGGATCCGAAACTGCACACGGCTATCTCTGACTTGGAAGTGTTGTCGGAAGAAAAGAAAGGCTCGATGTGGCACTTTCGCTATCCCATCGCGGGCTCGACGCTCGGTTTGCAAGGCGTTGAGGGTACGGATTATTTGATCGTTGCCACCACGCGCCCCGAGACCATGCTCGGCGACACAGCCGTGGCTGTGCATCCTGAAGATGAACGCTATACGCATTTGATTGGCCAGCAGGTTTGTTTGCCAATTACTGGTCGCTTAATTCCTATCGTGGCCGATACCTATGTCGATAAAGACTTCGGCACTGGCTGCGTCAAAATCACACCAGCGCACGACTTCAACGACTATGAAGTGGGCAAACGCCACGACCTGCCATTGATCAATGTGCTCGATCGTGACGCCGCGATTTTAGCAACTTTCGAAATCATGGCCGGCAGCACCTTTGCGCCATTAGCGCCTGAAGTCTGCCCCGCCGCTTACGCTGGCCTCGACCGCTTTGCCGCACGCAAGGCTGTGGTTATTCAAGCCGAAGCCGAGGGCTGGCTTGGCGAAATCAAGCCACACGATTTGAAAGTGCCCACCGGCGACCGCTCCAATGTTGTCGTTGAGCCATGGCTGACTGACCAGTGGTATGTGAAGGCCTCTGTGCTCGCCAAACCGGCATTAGAAGCGGTTGAAGATGGCCGCATCAAGTTCGTGCCTGAGCAATACCAAAACATGTATTACTCCTGGATGCGCGACATCCAAGACTGGTGCATTTCGCGTCAGCTCTGGTGGGGTCATCGCATCCCTGCTTGGTATGACGACACTGGCCGCGTCTATGTTGGCCGTGATGAAGCAGAAGTACGCGCCAAGCATAAGCTCGGCGCCGATGTTTCTTTGCGCCAAGATGACGATGTGCTCGATACCTGGTTCAGCTCGGCGCTGTGGACTTTCTCCACACTAGGCTGGCCAGATAAAACGCCAGACTTGACCACTTTCCATCCGACCAATGTTTTGGTCACCGGCTTCGACATCATTTTCTTCTGGGTCGCGCGCATGATCATGATGACCATGCACTTCATGAAAAATGACGACGGCACGCCACAAGTTCCATTCAAGACCGTGTATGTGCACGGCTTGGTGCGTGATGGCGAAGGCCAGAAAATGTCGAAATCCAAGGGCAATGTGCTCGACCCGCTCGACATCATCGACGGCATCACCCTCGATGAGCTAGTGGAGAAACGCACTACCGGCCTAATGCAGCCGAAAATGGCCGAGAAAATCGAGAAATCCACGCGCAAAGAATTCCCCGAAGGCATTCGCGCCTTTGGTACAGACGCTCTGCGCTTTACCAACTGTGCGCTAGCCTCGACCGGCCGCGACATCAAGTTCGACATGAACCGTGTCGAAGGCTATCGCAACTTCTGCAACAAGCTCTGGAATGCCACGCGCTATGTGCTCTCGCACACCGAAGGCAAGGACTGCGGCCAAGATGAATCGCTGCCGCTGACCTACTCGCTGGCCGACCGCTGGATTATCTCGCGCCTGCAAGAAACCGAAGCTGCCGTCATCGCCTCGATGCAGGAATATCGTTTCGACCACGTTGCGCAGACCATCTATGACTTTGTCTGGAACGAATACTGCGACTGGTATTTAGAGCTGACCAAGCCGGTACTGGCAGAGGGCACTACAGCCAGCGCCGAAGAGCAACGAGCCACCCGCCGCACCTTGGTGCGCGTGCTCGAAACCATCTTGCGCATTACGCATCCGTTAATGCCCTTCATTACCGAAGAGATTTGGCAACGCGTGAAACCGCTGGCCAATGTCAGTGGCGAGTTCCTTATGCTGGCCCGCTTCCCGGAGCCTGATCTGTCGCGTGTGGATGCCGAAGCTGCCGCCGAAGTGGCGTGGATTCAGCAGGTCATTGCCGGCCTACGCAACATTCGCGGCGAGCTCGGCATTTCACCAGGTAAGCCGCTACCGCTGCTAATCAGTAATGCCGCTGCCGACGACATCGCCCGCCTCGACCGCCAGGGTGCACTACTGCGCTTTATCGGTCGCCTTGAAAGCATTGCCGTAATCGCCAACGAAGCCGAGCTACCGCCGGTATCGACGGCGTTGGTTGGTACGATGACGCTAGGCGTACCGCTTGCTGGCCTGATTGATGTTAGTGCCGAATTGGCTCGCCTCGACAAGGAGATTGCGCGTCTCAGTCAAGAGGTGGCGCGCGTCGAGGCCAAGCTCTCCAACGAGTCATTCGTGGCGCGCGCGCCAGCCGACGTGGTTGCCAAGGAGCGCGAAAAAATTACCGACAACCAGCGCGCACAAGCCTCACTGGCGGCTCAACGCGAGAAAATCGCAACGCTGGGCTGATCAACTCGGCACCAGACCATTCGCTCACAAAAAAATAGACGGAAAACCGGCGTGGACTACACGCTGGTTTTCCGTCATTTCGGGTGCAGCTAAGGGCGATGTTCACTTCTACGAGCAGTTTAGCTTTCGCTCCCTTCCTACCACTGCCACGACAACCCTTATCCTTCTCGCTCAGAATTTTTCTGGCCGGAGCACGTCAATATCGCTCACGAACAAGATCATCGCGTAATTGTCGTAGTAATGCGTCTGCAGGTAAGTGGCGATTACTGCGGCTGTATCGGTGTCGCACACCACCTCAATGCGGATATTACTGCTTGCTTCCCAACCGGCATTGCGAACACCACGACCGCCTTTACCACGAGCGTCGGTGATGGTGTATCCGTTGGCACCTAAGCGCTCGATATCCCGGAGCAGAGTAGCCTCGACCGCTGCTTCGGTGACGATGGTCAACAGCTTGCGCGTATGTCCTTCCATTAGCTTCATCCTCCTACGAAAGTGTGCGCCCACACGGCGAGCGCATAATAGATTGGGATGCCCACCAAGACATTGAACGGGAATGTGACGCCCAGCGAAGCGCCCAGCGACAAAGTGGGGTTGGCCTCGGGCACCGATATGCGCATGGCGGCGGGCACTGCGATGTATGAAGCACTGGCAGCCAGCGTGGCAAGCATGGCCGTGCCACCGACAGACAAGCCCAGTGCCAACCCTAGGCCGATGCCCACAAGCGAAGAACACAGGGGCATGCCAACGCCAAAGACAACCAAGAATAGCCCGTACCTGCGTAGACCGCCCATCTGTGTCGCAGTCAGCAACCCCATCTCCAGCAGGAACAGGGCCAGAATGCCCTTGAAGAGATCAAAGAACAAAGGCTTGATCGAAGCCAATCCGTCAGATCCAGCGGCCCAGCCGATGAGCAGGCCGCCGACCAACAACACGATGCCTTTGCCCAGAAACACTTCATGGGCGACCTCACTCCAGCGTGTCTGCCGTGACACACCGCGGGCCAGAACGATGCCGACCAAAATGGCGGGGATCTCCAACATCACCAGAAGCAGAGGCATGTGCTCTTCGAAGGTAATCTGACGAGAGCCAAAGTAAGCGACTGCGACGGCGTAGGTGCCAACGCTCACCGAGCCGTAATGCGCGGCGATTGAAGCCGCATCTGCGCGCTTAAAGCGGCCCACGAAGCGCAGCACGGGAAAGGCGAGTAGTGTCAGGAAAAACCCCATTGCCACCACAGCCAGCATATCTGGCAGCAAGTCAGCAAACGGCTGTTTGGCAAGCTCGACGCCGCCCTTGAGACCGATGGCGAGCAGCAGCAGAATGCTCACAAACTCGTAAATAGCGGCCGGAAGACGCAGTTCTGAGCGCAGCAGGCCAGCGACGAGACCCAGCAGGAAAAACAGGATAATAGGATCGATTACATTCATTGCTGTTCTCTATTTGGTGTTTTCGATGGGGATACCGGGATAGCCATCGGTCAACGTGATGTCGCGGGTCTGAATCTCCATCTGCACTCCATTCTCCTTTAACTCCAATGCAAGAGTATATGGTGCGCAATCCTAGATTTGCTTTTGCATCAAGAAAATCAGATTATTCTTTGCGATTAGTTCGTCACAGACTGATAGCGAGTTGCACTGCCCATGCTCAACTACAAACAGCTTTACTACTTTTGGAACATCACCAAGGCCGGAAGCATCACGCGTGCCGCAGAGCGACTGCATCTCACTCCCCAGACGATTAGTGGCCAGCTCGCCGAGCTTGAGCGTTCATTAGGCACGGATCTGTTCCGCCGTATTGGTAGGCGTCTTGAGCTAACATCTGCGGGAAAGCTGGCACTGTCCCATGCCGATGAGATTTTCCAGATAGGCAACGAGCTCGAGCAATCGTTACGCCATGGTGCCGGCAGCGGAGAGCAGTCATTTCGGGTGGGGGTTGCCGACGCGGTGCCCAAATCGCTCGCTTATCAGTTGTTAGCGCCAGCACTGGCACTGGCTGAACCTGTGCGCCTCATATGCTACGAGGATAAATTAGAGCGCCTGTTCGCAGAGCTAGCCATCCACCAACTCGACTTGGTGATCGCTGATCGGCCACTGCCTTCTGAGTTGGGAGTAAAGGGCTACAACCACACCCTGGGGCGATGCACCATCGCTTTTTATGGCGTGCCGGAACTGGCCGAGCGCTACCGGCCGACGTTTCCACGCTCCCTAGATGGTGCTCCTTTTTTACTGCCGGGAGATAAAGCGGCAGTGCAGGCACCGCTGACGCGCTGGTTCAACGAGCATCAGATCCGGCCACATATCATCGGTAAGTTCGATGACGGTGCACTGATGAAAGCCTTCGGCAAGGCCGGTGCCGGCATTTTTCCTGCACCGGCAATACTGAGCGATGAAATTAGGGGACAGTATGGGGTCGAGGTCATCGGCTACGCTCATGAGGTCATGGTGCGTTACTACGCAATTTCTATTGAGCGCAGACTGACCCATCCGGCTGTCGTCGCGGTTACTGAGGCGGCGAAGCAATCTTTATTTATTGAAGGCGACTCTATCCGCTAGCCCAGCGCAGTAGCTTAATGAGCCTAGACTCACATTGGTTTGAAGCGTATTTCTTGTCACCGCTGCATCGCAAAAATGTGTCTTTTACTGCACTTCACTGCTTCACACTGATTTAGCTAAGATACTTTTTTGCACTATCAAGATGGTGCCGGAGATAGGAGTCGAACCTACGACCTTCGCATTACGAATGCGCTGCTCTACCAACTGAGCTACACCGGCTTAAGGCGGGATGGAGATTTTAACGGTGCCCACTGGCGCTGACAAGCCGCGAAATCATATCGCCGCGAATGCTCAATTCAATGCCTCTGCCAAGCGCTGAAAAAATATATTGGCCTCGCCCTAGCGAGCTAGCTTTGTCGTATCTATGCTTTTTAAGCACAGGACACGCCCACCCCGGGCGCATGGCAAGGAGGCCACCTTATGCGTATCTCATCGCGCGGTTTTAGCTTAATTGAGCTGATGATTGTTGTCGCCATTGTCGCGGTGTTGTCGGCGGTAGCAGTGCCGCAATACCAAGACTACTTAACTCGGGCGCGCTGGTCAGTGAATCTCACCCAGGTTGAGCCTTTTAAGCTCGCAGTTGCTGAATGTTTACAGCAAGAAGGCGGACAGGCCACCGCTTGCGACACCGCAGCAAAAATTGGTCTAACTGCACTACCAGCTCCGCAGCACAGCACAGGAGCGCTAACTTTAGCTAGCAGTGGCACCGACACGATAGTCGCCACCGTAACAGGCAATGCTAAAGCTGGTGATTGCATGGTGACACTCACCGGCACACTGGCCAACGACATGCTGAACTGGACATTAGCCAATGTGGCCAATGGCGCGATAGATGCTTGCACTCGCCAGCGCACCGGCGTGTAGGCAGTATATGAATCAGCGCCCAGACATCGCTCTACCACGCCAGGATGAAGATATCGTGCCGTGGCTTAGTACTCTGCTGCGCCAAGCAGTTAGCCTAGGCGCGTCAGATTTGCATATCGATGCGATGGCTGATGGCGCGCAGCTGCGCCTACGCATTCATGGTCTGCTTCACGACTGGCAACATATTCCCGCGCAATGGCAAGGTCGGCTAGTTTCACGCATCAAAGTCTTGGCCAGTCTTGATTTGGCCGAGCGGCGACTACCGCAAGATGGACGTCTCAACCTGCCCGATGTCGGCAGCCTGCGTGTCGCCAGCTTGCCCACATTGCATGGTGAAAAGCTCTGTTTGAGGCTTTGCGAAACAGGCGCTTTACGCAACCTTGCTGAGCTTAATTTACCCAATCATATCGGCGCCAATCTTGACCATGCTCTACAGTGCCCAGATGGTTTAATTCTGATCACAGGCCCCACTGGCTCAGGCAAAACCACCACGCTATATGCCTGCCTGCAAGCTCTGAACTCTCGCGAGCGGCATATCGCCACTGTCGAAGATCCCATCGAGCATATTTTGGCGGGCGTTAACCAAACCGCGATTACGCCGCGCATCGGCTTGGGCTTTGCGGAAATCTTACGTGCGCTTCTGCGCCACGATCCCGATGTCATTATGGTTGGCGAGATACGTGATAAAGCCACCGCCGATATGGCCGTGCAAGCAGCCGAAACTGGACACTTGGTGTTATCGACACTGCACACCGGCAGCGCTCTAGAAAGCCTAACGCGGCTGCGGCACTTGGGCGTGCCGGATTATTTAGTTAGTAGCTGCTTACGCTTGGTACTGTCGCAACGCCTAGTTCGCAAGCGCTGTGGCCATTGCGCGCCACTCAGCCGTTTCGGCTGCATCGAATGCATAGATGGTTATCAAGGCCGACTCGGGCTATATGAAGCGCTCGCACTCACCCCAGAAATCGTTAATGCCTGGGCCAATGGTGCCGATCAGCGCGAATTGAGCGCATTGTTAATAAAGCAGCGCTGGCACTCAATGCGCGAACACGCCGCCGAATGTGTGAGCTCTGGCTTAACGGAAGTGCGCGAAATCGAGCGCGTATTAGGCCGTGAACTATGCACACATTAGGGCAACGTTTACAGAATTGGCGCGAGCGACCACAAGCGCCTGTAGCCTCTGTTCGTCGCCAATGGTTAGCGCAATTGGCAATGCTACTGCGCTCTGGCATTGCCCTACACCCCGCACTAGGCCTTCTACAACTGCAGCAGCCCGTGCCTCAGCAACGCTGGTGGCAGCCGGTACTCAATGGCATTGAGCAAGGCCAGAGTCTGTCACACAGCCTTAGTCAGAAACAGGTATTTAGTGAGGCCGACACCGCGCTCTTGGGCATGGCTGAGCAAACCGGCCGGCTCAACGAACAACTCAGTCGCCTAGTCCATGCCCAGCAACGTCGGCAAAGCTTGAAGCAAGAGGTTCAACGCGCCATTCGCTACCCTTTAGTGGTACTCGCTGGCGCACTATTGGTGAGCGCATATTTGCTCACACAAGTAGTGCCAAGCTTTGCCGAGCTCTATGCCAGTTTCGATGCCGAGCTACCTTGGCTTACTCAGCGCGTGATGAACTTGAGCACTTGGGTAGCAAATTACGGGCTGCATTTGCTTGCGGCGGTGGCGCTTATCAGCAGCGCATTGGCATGGTTTTGGCGGCGATCAGCAGCGGTACGATCGGGGCTTTACCGCTTGCTCTGGCATTTGCCAGTAGCCGGCCCGCTCACGCGAGCGTATGCCCTTGGTCAATGGCACCGTGGCCTCTGCGAAACCTTGAGTGCCGGCCTATCATTTGTCGATGCTCTCGACTGCACCGCCAGCCTTATTGGGCAGTCGCCATTAAGTGGCATTCAAACACCTTTGCGCGATGCAGTTTGTCATGGCCAGCGCTTATCTGAGGCGCTAAAGCAGCAGCCGCTCTACCCCGCACTGAGTTGGCAAATGATCGCCATCGGCGAAGAATCAGGTATGCTCGCGACCATGTTAGAGACATTAGCTGCGCAATTTGAAGCCGAACTTGAGCGCCGCTGCGAACAATCGGTAAAGCTCATTGAACCCTTGCTCATGGCTTTTTTAGGCGTCATTGTTGGCACCTTGGTGCTCTCGCTCTACCTTCCATTATTTCAATTAGGTCAGGTGATTTAATGCTATTGCTGGTGGTCATTTTCGGTCTCATCATCGGCAGCTTTTGCAATGTCGTGATTCATCGCACACCTAAACAAATGGACGCAGAATATCGCGCTGATGTCATTGCTTACCTTGATGCCCACGACTTACCAAACCCGCTAAGCGATACCGCTTCAGTAGACACGCAAAGCGACGCCAGATTTGACCTCAGCCATCCGCGCTCACACTGCCCGCATTGCCACACACCGTTGCGTCTTCGCGATCTCTGGCCGGTGTTTAGCTGGCTATTTTTACGCGGCCGCTGCCATCATTGCCAAGCCCGCATCAGCGTTCGCTATCCCTTAGTTGAACTCTCAGTTGCCGCCATTGCGCTGGCTTCAGTGCTGAGTTTGGGTTGGCAATTGAGCGCAGTCGCTGCAGCTGTTTTTAGCACCCTACTATTAGTCTCTGCACTCATCGATTTTGATAGCCAATGGCTGCCCGACCGCCTCACGCTATTGCTACTGTGGCTGGGTCTGCTCGCCACAGCAATCGGCATCAACCCAATGCCTATTTCACTACACGAAGCCGTTATCGCCTGCGCCCTTAGCTACGGCGTATTTTGGAGTCTCGCAGCTGGCTTCAAACTTTTTACTGGTCGCGATGGCCTTGGCGGCGGCGATACTAAATTACTCGCAGCACTGGGCGCTTGGCTCGGCCCTTGGGCACTGCCTAATTTACTATTGATGGCCTCGGTTATTGGTCTCGTTTTTGCGCTTTGGCTGCGCTGGCGCAAAGGCGAGCAAGGTGCATTTGCTTTCGGCCCTGCCTTAGCTATTGCCGGCGCTGTGTTGTTTTGGCAGCCGCTAGTCGCTACCCTTGCCGGCTCATTTGCAACTCAGTCACAAACGCTATGGCCGCTTGGATTTTAGGTGTTAGTGGCGGCATCGGATCAGGAAAAACCGCTGCCACCGATCATTTTCAAACACTAGGTATCGATGTTATCGATGCTGATATTGTGGCGCGTGAAATCGTCCAAATCGGCGAATCCGCGCTCGCCGACATTGCTGAACATTTTGGCCAGAACGTTTTACAGGCTGATGGCACGCTTAACCGCGCCGTATTACGTGAAATCGTTTTCGCCGATCCAGCCCAGCGCAAAGCATTGGAAGCAATAACTCACCCGGCTATTCGCCAGCGTTTGCATGAACAATGCATGGCAGCACAATCACCCTATGCCATTTTGGCCTCGCCCTTGCTCTGGGAGTCGGGCCAAGCAGCGCTAACTCAGCGCAGCTTATTGATTGATGCGTCAGAGGCGACTCAACTAGCGCGAGCTAGTCAGCGTGATGGTGTTAGCGAAGCGCAGATTCGCGCCATCATGGCCGCGCAATGGACGCGCGAGCAGCGCCTTGCGGCAGCCGATGATGTCATCAGCAATGAAGGCTCAGTGGCTGAGCTTCAACAACAGATTAACGATATTCACCAAACCTATCTCGCGTGGCAACCATGAACGACAGCGTAAAACTTCCCGATGATGATGACGGCGTAGCCATTCTGAATTGCCCAAACTGCAAGCGCTTGGTGCGCTGGGAACCAGCATCAGAGTTTCGGCCTTTTTGCAGCGATCGCTGCCGGCTAATTGATTTAGGCGCTTGGGCCAGTGAACGCTATGCCATTCCGGCACAAACCCCACCCGATGAATTTGACGAGCACGAGTGATTTAAAGCTCAACTCGGCGGCAAACTAAAACCCGCTAATACCCGCTACACCAACGCCGCCATGGCTGCGCGCCTGAGCCACTTGTGACTGGCGCAGGCCGCCCAGCGCATACACCGGCAGAGTCGTTGCCTGCGCCAACGCTGCCCAAGCAGGCCAGCCCAAACCAGCAGCATCAGGATGCGATGGCGTCGGCAATACCGGCGACAACCACGCCCAATCAGCCGCCACTGCCTGAGCCAGCGCCAGCTCATCAGCACCATGAGTCGCTACCGCCAAGCAATATCCAGTCGGTAAAACATCGGCCTTGCTTAAAGCTTGCTGCTGCCACTGCAAGGCCTGTGATGAGCTGGCATGAAAACCAAACGCGCCAACCGAAGCACA
>Ga0114915_1001042_pt1 | contig 12096 bp, 14 predicted proteins | sample MalvirAntarct_55_FD_87288 | JGI IMG/M metagenome (GOLD analysis project Ga0114915, IMG submission 87288) | Marine viral communities from the Global Malaspina Expedition - Malaspina viral metaG Antarct_55 | ecosystem: Environmental > Aquatic > Marine > Oceanic | place: South Georgia Island...
CTCGAGTGAGCTGCTCTGGCCCGAGCTCCGCACCGCGGCCGAGGCGGGCCTGCTCTGGATCGCGCGGGTCGAGAGCGACGCGCCGCCGGTGGTGCTGGGCATCGACGGGCGCGCGGCGGCGGCCGACCGTTCGGTAGCAGTCCCGTTGGGAATCGGGGTCGCTCGTCGTTCGCGCGCTACTCGGGGTCGAATCGGGGTGAATCGGCCTCCAAGCCTGTTCGGCGCGTCATGTTGGGTCGCGACATGAGTCCGTCGAGGTAGACGTCGAGTTGTCGGTGGGCGGTCGCACGTTCGGTGGCGGGGTCGAGACCGATCGCCAAGGGTCGACAGAATCTGATGGTGGCGAGTGCAATGTCGGTCGCCGTGACGTCGGCGTCGATCGCGTCGTCGGAGCGTGCAGTCTCGATCAGCCGGTCGAGGAGTTGGTGCGCGGCGGCGTGCCGGTCGGGCCAGTTCGGCGTGTCGAGCAGTGGGCGGAGGATGCTGACCACGCCTAGACCGGTGTCGATAGCCGCATGCGCGTAGCGGCGTAGCGCCTCGCTTCCGGATGGGGACTCCTCCCGTGCGCTGTTGCCCCGCTCGATCGTGCGGTCGAGCACGTCGAGCACGACTGCACGCAGCAGCTCGTCTCGATCGGGAAAGTGCCGGTATAGTGTTCCGATACCGACCCCGGCTCGCTTCGCGATGGCGTCGCGAGACGGCTCCGTACCGACCTCAAGGATCAGTTCGATCGCCGCGTCGAGGAGTCGGCGCCGATTCCGTCGAGCGTCGGCCCGCATGACGCCAGATGTCTCGACACCTGTCATGAAGCGGAGTATATCCCTCCGCTTGAGGAGGGTCGAAGCCACATGCACGGAGCACGCATGAGCGATGACCAAGCACGCATGAACGGTGGCCCAGACGACCCTCGATCGAAGACCATTGAGGAAGCCATCGCCGAATCGGACGGCGTCATGTCAGTCCCGGTGACCTTCGAACGGTGTGATCATGTCGTCGGGCCCTTCTTCCACGGCACGAGGGTCGCCTTCGAACCCGGCGATCTCGTCGTCGTCGGCCACCCATCGAACTACCACGAAGGTCGCGTTGCGAACCACGTCTACTTCGCCGCACTCCTCGAACCCGCGGTCTGGGCCGCAGAGTTAGCCACCGCGTTCGCGGGGAGCAGCGAGCCTAGCCGCATCTACGTCGTGGAGCCGACCGGCCCGTTCGAGGACGACCCCAACGTCACCGGCAAGAGATTCCCCGGCAACGTCACTCAGTCCTACCGAACCAGGCACCCGATGCGGGTCGTGGACGAAGTGGCGACGTGGGACGCTCACACCCGCGGCCAGGTGCAGGAAATGATCGACAACATCATGCGCCTTCGTGAGCAGGGTCTCGACATCATCGAGGACTGAGCACACCGGACACGACATCAACCCTTGATCATACAGCGACCCTGCTGGCGGTGCGCTTCGGCCTCGCTCCCGAAGGAAGTCCCCTCGAGCTGACGCTCGCGCTCCTCGGCGCGTCGTAACTGTTCAGGCCCCGACGAACCTGGATCATCCCGGCCACTTACAGATTTGGGATCGACAAGGGAATTCAGGCGTGATCTTGTGAGTGCGTGGACGGCGCAGAGATTGAGGAGTTGAAGGCGCAACTCGCCGCCCGCGACGCCGACCTCGCCGGGGTCCTAGGCCCAAGCGCGGAAGAGGTACGGTAAGGTGTCGCGCGCGCTCGGATTGTATGCTCCATCCGCGATGACGATCTCGGCGCCCCATCTCATCTGCAGATGAGGCCGACACCGCTGGCTGAGCTAGCACCCGAATGACCCGCGACGAACGAAACCGCGACGCACGCAAGCTGCTGGCCTACTTCTACGCAGGCTACGAACAGGTGGGTTCGCGCAACTTCGGAATCTCCCCTCAGAAGCCGGGCGTGCTCGACGACGTGGAGCTCTCGATGCGTGCGTACAAGGGCGCAATGCACCGGCTGATTGACCTCGGTGCGCTAGAGGCACAGACCCTCGGTGGCGGCTGCGGGATCACACCGTTCGGCGTGGAGCTCAGCGAGGATCGGCAGCTGCTACAGCAGGAGTTGCCAGTGTCCCGTACTCCGTACACGTCAGAAGGATCCGACGAGCCCTATCCCGTTTCGCGCCGCGATCTGCGACGCCTACTCCGCGGCGTGATGCGTTTGAGCCAACAGGTCGCGGAGCGGGAGCAGTTCGACGTCGAGGAGACCACGGCTTGGCTTCAGCGTGTGGACGCCTCTGTCCCGCCGCTGCGAGCGGAGCTCAATGCCCCGTCAGAGCCTCTCCGGCGAGCGTGCGACGGGCAGGGGGCTACTCGTGCCGAGCTGCTAGATGGCCTGAGCGAGATTCGGGGTTCTGCATCGCGCGCTCAAGTGCGCGAACCACGTCCCGACTCTTGTCGGCGACGAGCCGTACCTTCGCTTCCTCGGAGCGCTCCTTGACCTCGAGTCTCTTGAGGTCGCCATCGGCAAGGGGCTGATGCTCAGAGACCTGAGGCGCCGCGCGCGACTGACATCGGAGGAGGCCGAGCGAGCCGTGTCACGCCTAGTTGATGAGGGCCTCGGCCACGTGGCGCATGATGAGCTCGACGAGGTGTTGATTGGCGACGAAGATCGTCTCAGGCTCCGCATTCACGAACTCGAAGACGAACACGAGCGACGCATGAGCATGGAAACGACGGTTGAGCTGCTCAAGGAGACCCGGCCGCCGAAAGATTGGCGGTCCATCGTGACTGGGCTCGCCCGAAAGCAGGGCCTATCGGTGGATCCACACCGAGCGGGGCAGACACTCCTGGTGGTGGTGCGGTGGTCCGAGTCGGCCTCGGCGGCACAACTCAGCGACGCGAGCCGCGAGGCGCTCGATCGCGCAGCGATGGCATTCGCGAACGAGGCGGAGACGGCCCTCCTGACGGAGCTGGAACGGGAACCGGGTCCGGTGCCTGCAACCACTGTGAACGTCAGCGGAGGTGCCGTAGGCGCAATCGGGTCCATCTCGATGAGCGAATCCGAGATCACCGCCGTCGGCGGTAACCAGGCGAGCCAGTCTGGCGCAGATCTCGGTGAGCTTGCCGATGTCCTCGCCGAGCTTCGGGAGCTACTCGTCGCGCGTGCGGCTACGGCCGACACCGACGAACTGGTCGTCATGGGGCGCGTTGCCGAGGCCGAGAAGGCGGCGAAGTCCGGCAGCCGAAGGGGGGTGCGCAAGGCCCTGGCATCCGTAGGCGACAAGGTCCTTGAGATCATGGTGAAGGCGGGCGCCGACGAGATGGCCGAAAAGCTCGCCGGGCTGCTGGGCGACGGCAGCTAGCGCACGCGAAGTAACTGTTCAGCCGCAGGCTAATCGGGGATCGACTCGGCCGCACCTGGTCGATGGTGAGGGCCTTGGGTAGCGTGGTGAGCGTGAAGCCGCGTACGTCGATCGTCCTGCTCGTGGTGCTGAACGGCTGCTACGCATCGCACCTGCTCGATGGGGAGCCGAGGGAAGAGGAGGTCTGCTTCATCCCCGACACGAGCGACCCCACGTGTGAGCTGGGCGAGGGCCCAATGAACCGGGTCTTGCCAGAAGGCGTCTGTCGCCTTGAGGACGGGACGATGCTGGCGTTCTCCGACGGGCAGCACCGTTGAACTGTCAGGGCGACGAGGAGCAGGACGTCTACGACCTCTACGCCGCTCGGTGCCCCGCCGGACGCGCGAAGCGGCGGGAACTCGCCTCCTGCGGGACGGGGGAGATGGACCTCGGCGCCTCGACGCTGGGCCTCGTCGAGTTCCGGGCGGGCGGCCGTCCTCCGTGGCCTCTGCTTCCCTACCGCGAAGACGAGAGCCGCTGCGTGCTGAACGGTCGGCTCATTCTCCCCAACGCCGAGCCCTGGCGCCCCTTCGTGGAGGCCGACATTCTCTGCGATGACCCCTACGCATGGTGCGGGAGCCCGCTCGTGATCGAACTCCGGCAGTCTGGCGGCGACCCATGCGGCGGCGGTCGCTTCACCCAGCGGTGCCAGACGTTCGTCACCGACTGGACGATCGTCGTACGAGCCCAAACCGCCGAGGCGGAAAGCTCGACCTGCCTCACCGTGGTCGGCGACCGCGTCGCCCGATGCGTCGTTCCTCCGCTGGCCGCTGGGCGGTACGACGTGGTGGCTGAGACCGGCGAGCCTCTCGGGGTAGTCGACGTCCCCGGGCGAAGCTCCGATGGGTGACCTCCTGCCGACGTGCACGCCTATTCGCTGATCCGCCGAGCTGCGGACGTCGTCGAAACGTCCCGCTCGGCCGAGTTCGCGACACCCATCGCGCAGGTCCTCAGGCCTGGCGCCTACTTTGCGCGTAAGCCGAAACCGTAACATCTGGCAGCCAAGTGGGCGCTCGTGCCGGACGCGTTGGACTCGATCGCGGCTCCGACGGTGGGGCGGTTGCCGCCGCACCGACGACAACGCCCGAACCTGCGGAGCAGCGATTGCGACTGTTCTTCGGTGAGGAGCATGGCGTCAGCGTCGTCCTCGTGGCGCAGCCGCGCAGCCAGAGAGGGGGTGCTTGAGCCGTTGGCGGCCCTCGGCTCGAGCACCCCGCGGGTCAGGGGCTACCGCTGGCGGCCGACGAGCTCGCGCCAGCGTCGCCAGATCCGATCGACGCTTTGGCGGATCCGCTTCCGCGCGGCCTGCTGCCGCTGGAGCACCGTCATCCGGTAGTAGGGGGGAGGAGCGTTTCGCTGAGTCATGTGCGTTCCTTTCGTTCGAGGCACGCAGCTCAGATAAGGGGGGTGGGCGGGTTCTCGACTCTTCGGGAGGTATCCCACGGGTCTCGCGAACTGCGGGCTACTCAGCCGAGCCTCGGGCACCACATGACTGCCGGTTCCGGGACGGCACACCGGAACTCGGCTCGGTTGCAGTGGATCGTCGTGCAGGAATGGTCCCAGCCGCAGGTTCCGCCGATCTCGATCTGAGGCTCGCAGCGTCCGTACCGAGCGGCCATGATGTTGCACCACAGCCCCGGCTCGCAGTCGCCGAGGAAGTCGATGCACGGGTCGCCCTCGGCGCCGAGCGGGGCGCACGTGCCGATGTAGCTCGAACCGGATTCCGTAACCTCGCAGCGAAGCCCTGCTTCACACCGAAAGCGCCCTAGTGCGCCAGGTCCGTCCACGCTATCGGGCGTGCAGCTCTCGCCGCTCCCCGCGTGTCCCCCTAGTACTTGACGGTAAGAGAAGGAGGGCATCGCGCCGCAGTCGAGAAGTCCGGCTCGCAGCGTCGCGATGATGCGTGCCGCTTCGGGCGCGTTCCACTCGAGGCTGCCGTCCCGCAATGCGCGATCTTCGGACTGGGCTCGGCAGCCTGCCGTGAGCGCGGACTCCTCGCACTCCTCCGGCGAGTACTGGCGGACCGAGTCTGAGCAGCAGGCCATGCTTCCTTGGCAGGCGAGTCGTCCTCTCTCGACGCAGAACTCGAAGAACAGGCCAGGTACGTCGACTCCGCCGTCCATGGCCGCGTCGGATCCGGCATCTCGTCCAGCGTCGCCACCGTCACCTGCGTCGAGGGGAGCGGCATCACTCACGTGGGCGTCGGCCGCATCCCCGCCGCCATGGCTCGACGAGCAAGCCGCGAGCAGCAACAGCCCCAGGAGGCAAGAGTGCGGATGGGCGAGGCGTCTCATGGTCCTGGTGGGGGGATCGGGTCGAAGGGATCGGGATCTTCGCGAATGGCAACGCTCATCAAGGGCTGACCGTCTGGGCGAAGCGTGACATCGGTGGCCCACGCGTCGAGCACTCCCACATCGTTCAGCGGACGCGTCAGGCCCGTCACGAAGCCGTCGTTGGCGAGGCGAGCGGCCCGCAGTTGTCTTCGACGTCCCGTCGTGTCCTCGAGGCTTTCACCCACGACGATGAAGTCGCCATCGGGTCCTGGACCGCGCGCGAGTCCGTGGGCGACCTCGTTCCATCCAATGGGCGGGATCAGTGCTGCGCCGGAGCCTGTGCCGCCTCCCAGGGGAGGCACAAACGTCGTGTCCAACGAGCCATCCCGCAGAGTCGCCAGCACGAACATCCGCCCGCCAAAGAGACCTCGGCCTGGACTGAATGCGGCGGCGGTCCCCGCCGCGTACGCACGAGTGCCCTCGACGACGACGGCCGCCAACCATGCGTTGTCGACCTCTCCTGGAAGGAACTCGCCGGGCGAAAACACTCTGACCGATGTGCCGTTGTCGCCGAAATCTGGATCGGGGGCGCAGGTGGAGGTCAGACGCGCCATCCAGGGGGCTCGCGCGTGAAAGTTCAATTGATGCAGGTAGCCGACCAGAACGATGCCGCCGTCCGAACCGATCGCCATGTCGGTAACCACCATGTCGTAGGAATCGACGGGGCCGGTGATGAACGGATTGGTTGTCGTCGTGACTTCAGGTCGCCAGACGAATACCCCCGAAGCTCCGCAGCTCGCGACGGGAGTTCCGTCGGGGGCGAATCGCGCAACCACAGGGGTCTCGTAGGTTCGCCCGAGCGTCGGGAAAGCTGCGTGGCCCGCGACGACGATCGACCCGTCCGCGGGATCGATGGCGACGGCACTTGCCGAGGCAGCGAGCCCGCCTGTGTCGACCGTGAGGAATCCTCCTACCCCGAACGCGCCGTCCCGCGCACCGCTACGGTCGTACTGAACGACGGCGATCTGCTCGGGCATCATCGCGACACTGACGCTTGCGGCGGCCACGAGCATCGGTTGCACCGTGAAGGTCTGCACCGCGAGGTCGACGATCTCTTCGCGGGTTGAGGACGGCTCATCGTCCTCAACGACACCAAGGGCGCCGAATGTCGCATCGACGAAGCCGCCGCTGTCGAAGCCGACGAGAGCGAAGGCGCGCTCGCCCGCAGCCGTTGTGACGAACCCTCCTGTGACCGACGAGCCATCGTCGAAGCGAACCACCGCCAACGGCTGCTCGTTGCGCGGTCCCGAATCCGTGCGCGTGAGCTGATATCCGCCCAGCGGCGGGGAGCCGAAGAGCCCCAAGCCACTTCGTGCAATCTGGGGTGCGTTCCGCAGCTCTGGAAGAAGCGGAAGAACGAAACGCATCGCGACGAACTCGTGGCAATCGGCGGATTCAGGACACCCCGCGTTCGAGTAGACGCCGACAATGTAGCCTTCGTCATCGAACAAGGGTGATCCAGAGCTGCCGGGCCGAAGACGTCCTTCGGCCGACGTTGGGAGCGGAGCCTGCCGCACATGGATGTTGTCGGGGGAGAGTGGCGCCGAGAGCACGCTCCCAAACGCGACGAGGTGATTTCCTGCGCCTCCCGGTGAGTGGATGATGGGTAGGAGCTGACCGGTCGCCGCAGTCCCGGCACGAACGCGCGCGAACCCTCGATCCACGACCGGGGTTTCGAGCCGCAGCACCGCTACGTCGAGTCGCGTATCCGGCACGGTGCATCGTCGCCTCCCACTGCTCGGGTCCACCCTCGACACCAGCGCGCCGGGAGGGACGGCGGCGATGCTCGTGGCAGCTACGGGCAAGGTGCCGAGCAACGAGTCTCGTTGGACCGGTGCGGCGGGCGCTCCAACGTCGCTGTCTTGTACCAGTTGCCGATCGAAGACGACGCGGAATCGGGCCTCGGGGGGCATCCCCTCGAAGCAGTTCACGCCGTCCACGTAGGTGTCCACGAGACAATGCGCTGCGGTGAGGACAAGGTCTGGTCCGACGAGGGTTCCGGAGCACTGTGGAGCGGAGCTGCTGGTCAGCGAAACGACGTGCCCCATGCGGGGGTTGACCCATTCGTGGTCGATACCGGCCCCATGCTTGAACGAGCGCAGCGCGTGGTCGGCGTCGAAGTTCTCGACGTGGACGCTCTCGCGTCCGCACCCCGCGAGCATGCCGACCACGACCACGACCGCAGCGACCGCTTCTCGCTGAACCATCGCTCCACCCCCTGTCACGACTCTACCGAACCTCGCTGGGCATCCATAGTCCCGCTGCGACGGACGCCTCGAGCGCGGTCCGACTGACGGTCCCGGAGCGAGGAGCGCGGAACTATTTTTCGCGAATGTTGGGACACTCGGCTCCGGTTCGCAGACTACTTAGAGGGAGGCAGTCGAAGCCGACGAAGCCCCCGCCGCGGCCCGGCAGAACCAGGGCGCGGCGTATCCGCGGACCGACGGCAGGGGCCGTCGGTGAACAGGACCCGTGCGCCCGCGCGGGAAGGGGGAGACCTGTGTCCCGAGCCTCGCACTCGCTCGTCTGGTACCCGCGCTCGCAGCGATTCGAGCGGCAGGTCGGGACGTACGCCCTCACGGATCTGAGCAGCTTCGTGCTGCATCGCACGCTCGGGCCCGAGCTGGGCTTCGGGATGGCGCACGCCCAGATCGGCGCCGAGCTGCTGCCCGAGGCGGAGCGACCGGCCTACGGCGGCAGCATCAAGCTGCTGTGGGTCCCGCTCTTGCCGAGCCGGTGCCTCTTCGTCGCCGAGGACCCGTCCGGCTCGCTCCGCATCGCCTCCCGCCACGCGGGCCACGAGCCGCTCGCGCTCACCCTCGAGCACATGTAGGTCGAGTGCGCCTGGGCCTTCGAGGAGCTGCGCAGTAAGAGGCTCCACTCCGCGGAGCTCGCGCGCCGCCTCGACGGCGCCCTCGCGCTCGCCACCGACGCGGTCCTGCTCTTCAGCGAGCAGGCGGGCGAAGCGGCGTTCTGGCAGCGGCGGGCCGCATCGTGAGCACGCGCTCGACGCTCTACGCGTGCCAGGGGTGCGGGCATGAGGCGCGCAAACGCTGGGACCGCAGCCCGGAGTGCTTCGCGTTCGGGACGTTCCTCGAGCAAGCCGCGCCGCGCGGTCCGCGCTCGAAAGCGCGACCGGAGGCGGTCGAGGCGCCTGCGCCGCTCTCGGAGGTCTCGATCACCCGCCACCCGCGGCGCTCGACCGGGCTGCGGGAGCTCGATCGCGTCCTCGGCCGGGGCCCGAACGGCGAGGGCCTCGCGGCGGGCCAGGTGCTCGTGGTCGGCGGCTCGGCGGGCGTCGGCAAGTCCACCCTGCTCATGCAGGCGCTCGCAGGGCTGTGCGGCGGCGGCAGAGGTGCGGAAGGGCGCGCGCTCTACGCGAGCGGCGAGGAGACGAAGGCGCAGATCGCCGAGCGGGCGCACCGGATGGGGATGGCGTCGGTGCTCGAGCGGATCGACGTGCTCGACACCCGCCAGGTGGAAGACGTCGACCGGGCGCTGCGCCGCGGGGGATACACGACGGCCGTCGTCGACAGCCTCCAGACGTTCACGGCGGAGGACCTCGGCAACGCGGGCTCGCCGCGGACGGTCGCGGTGGTCGCGGAGCGGCTGACGCAGGCGGCGAAGTCGCTCGACGTGGGGCTCTGGCTCGTGGGGCAGGCGACGAAGGACGGCCGGCTCAGGGCCTCGGGGCTCCCGCACCCGCGGGATGGACCCACGACCTGGCTGCATGGGGGTGGGGGCCCCCGCACCCGCGGGGATGGACCAATCCCCAGAAGTTCCCGCGGGGATGGACCGGCCCGGAGCCGTTGAGTTCCAGGTCGTAGACGGCTCCCCCGCCCCCCGCGGGATGGTCCCCGGTGGGGTGCGCCGTCGATGTTCCACGCGCCGCGCGTTCATTCGGAAAGACGCCGACGCGGCCAACATGACTCCCGTTCTGACGCTCCAAATCCAGCGCCCCTGGCTCACGAAGACGCGGCGCTCGTCGGCGAGGAGGAGGTCGAAGTGCCCGGCCCCCTCGAGCGGCGCGCCCAGAGGCGTCGGCCGGTCTGGAGGTCGAGGGCCGCTACCCGAGCGGTCAGGTGCCGAATGCCCCAGCTCTGGGCGGCGTCCGGGTCGGCGGCGGCGGGGGTCACCCACCGGAGGGCGCCCTCCCCGCTCAGGACGGCGACGTGAGGGACCGGCCGATCGTAGTCGTCGGGCAGGCGAAGCTCGACGACGTAGTGATCGCCCTCCGGGGAGCGCCACGCGCCGCGGACCTGCTCGCGCGGCCAGGGAAGACCCCTCTCCGGTCGCTCGCGATCGTAGTCGGGCATCGAGTGCGAGAGGCGGCTGCGGTTCTCGCACTCGATGGGAATCGCCTGGCAGCCGTCGGGGGCCCGGATGCGGGAGAAGGAACCCTCGGCGAGCGCGATCCGGTAGGTGGTTTGCCCTGTCGTGGTGAGCGCGAGTGGCCCATCGTCGAGCACCTCCTCGGCGCCGTGGACTCAGAGGACCGTCGTATCCGCGCCGCTGACGGCGTCGTCGTTGTCGACGTGACAGCCATGTGCGCTCCGCCACCCTCGCGCTTGCTTGACCCCAATGGCGAGTTGCTATGCGTCGATGCGGTGCGTCCAGCGCGGTGTGCCGCTCCTGGACAGGTACCGGACGAGGTCCGGGGTTCCGTAGAAGCGGGTTTGTGAGCCCTGCCGGTAGGCGAGGGCCGACTTGTCGACCCGAAGCCCGGAGGCGCGCGCCCGCGCGGTAAGCGTGGCGAGAGCGTCGGCGCGGGAGGCGTCGGTGTTCCTTGCGCCGTTCGCCGCGAAGACCGCGACGTTGACCCCCTGGATGTTCACGTGAGCAAGCTGGATCGTCGCCATGAGCCTCCCCTCAGTCGAGGTTGTTCTTCTTGTTGCCGTCGGGGTTGGACGCGGGCGTCCGCTTCCCGCCGACGTTGCGGATGTGGTAGTCGGGGAACTCGCCGCGCTCGATGCGGTTCGCAAACTCGCCACGGGTCATCTCCTTGCCCGTGTTCGGGTCGCGGAAGCGCTCGTTGCGGCCGCTGTCCGACTCCCTGGTGACTGTCACTGGCTTCTTCGCCATCACTACTCTCCGTTGTGGCCGACGATGCGCCGGTGGGAGAACGATAAGTGGGGCTTGGTCGCCGTCCACGACTCCTCCATGGAATCGAACTGAGTTGATCCTTGAGGGATCCTATGGATCCCTCAAGCGGTGGCGAGAGCGCTCGAAGAATCTGTCCGTGCACCCGCTCGCCGGGCCTTCCGCCTCATGGATGCGCTCCTGCGCCGCTCGAGGCTCACGGTTAGCGAGGCGCGGGAGTTCACCTTGGTCGGACCGGCCCGAACGCGCACGATCATGAGGGATCTTGTTGAGGAAGTTGGATGCGCGGAGCTCGCGCCGGGGTCGCCCATGCGTGTGCGGCTCTCGGGGATCCGCCGTGGCGTCCCCTCGCACGAGATGGCGATCGCGGCGTGCTTCGCGGCAACCCTCGCCCCCCTGTTCGAAGGCACCAAGCTCGAGACGGGCATGCGGGAGGGGCTACGGTACGTCGTGGACGCGAGCCCTCGCCCGGAGAAGTTCGATCACCTCGAGCGCAAGTTCTTCTTTGTGAGGGGTGGCGGTGAGCCGGCGCTTCCGGGCAACGCGAAGCTCCTCGAGCGACTTGCGAGAGCGATTCTCGAACAGCGAAGCGTAGCGCTCACGCATCGCCGGTTTGACGCAGACGGTCCGTCCTCGAAGGCCACCTACCAGCCACTCTCCATCGCGATCTACGACCACCAACTCTACCTCCTCGGGAGGCGCGAATCAGACCAGGCGATCAGGTTGCTGCGATTCTCGCGCATCACCGGGGTGCGGGTTCTGCGGCGTACCTTCGACTACCCATCGGAGCTCGAGTTCAGCCCACGACAGCTTTTCGCGCAGTCGTTCGGGGTCTACCTGAAGGAGCAAAGCGAGCCCGCCGAGCCGGTGGAGATCCGTCTTCATCGCCGCTGGGGCGGGTACGCAAGGGATCATCGCTGGCACCCGAGCCAATCGGTGGACGTCGGAGACGAGTACGTCACGGTGCGTCTCACGGTTCGTCTGTGCCCCGAACTCGTGGGGTGGGTCCTGAGTTTCGGCGACGAGGCTGAGGTGATCTCACCGGCATCGCTTCGGCGGGATGTCGCGGGTCGCGCACAGAGACTCGCAGCCCTCTACCGTTCCCCGAGCAAGAGCAAATAGGACGGCGCAGGTCGCCCTGCATCGGCGTCCAGACCAGCAGCGGCCCAGGCTTCGGCGAAGGCAAAGCCCCCGTGCGAACCAGCGCACCCGGTTCTACCGACGCTCGTTCGGGAAGACGCCGATGCGGCCGATGTGTCTCCCGTTCTGACGATCAAGGACCTCGAGGGCCCAGTGGCTCACGAA
>Ga0114915_1001046_pt1 | contig 12058 bp, 17 predicted proteins | sample MalvirAntarct_55_FD_87288 | JGI IMG/M metagenome (GOLD analysis project Ga0114915, IMG submission 87288) | Marine viral communities from the Global Malaspina Expedition - Malaspina viral metaG Antarct_55 | ecosystem: Environmental > Aquatic > Marine > Oceanic | place: South Georgia Island...
CATAATATATATATTTAAAGTTCAAGCCACAAAGGGCTTGACACTTAACTAGAACGGAAGTACATCAGGTGTTGTGTTATGATAATCAACCCAATTAATAGAATTAATATGTTCTATTTGTTTGGATTCTGTCATACCTGATAGCTTTCTATACAATAGAACGTCTATCTTAATTAGATAATGACTTGCGCCATTGTCGTAATAAGAATAGTATTCTTTTGCTTTATGAAAATCTTCTAAGTTCTTGTAACCTCCAAGTTGAACCATCTCTAATGGTGGAGATTGGTGGTCTGTTGAAATAAGTACTGAATGTATCATAGTTATAAAGTTTAAAAGTTCAGAACACAACGGGAAAAGTAAAGGCTTTAGCCGTTTGTTCTGTTACTTTACTTAGAATGGTCTATTGTAATCATAGACTAATCTACATTTAACAAAATGTCGTGTGTGATATAAATAGTTTTCCGCTATACGTAAATCATCTTGAAGTTTAACACTTGCTTTTATACAACTGTTATCATCATTATGAAACTTATAACGTAACATAGCTACATCAGCAATTGCTTCTGAAAGTTTTGCAATTGCTTTATTGTTTAACCATTGAGCTGTTTTAACATCAGCTTTTTTGTAAATTAAATTACTCATAATATAAAGTTTTAAAGTTCAATGCACATTGGGAAACGTACATTGAACTTTGTTTAGTCAAGGTCATTGTCTATAAGCCATCTTTTAAATGATGGTTGACAACCACTACAACAATAAGAACAATATTCAAGATATTGTTCTACTAATTCTTCTTGATAAGATTTACCGTCTTCATTTAAAGACGATAAATGTTCTTCACAATAAATACCTGTGTTATTCATAATATAAAGTTTAAAAGTTCAGAGCACATTGGGAAATGTACTCTGAAACTTTTAGAATGGTAAGTCATCCATTACAAATGGTTTGTTATGTTTACCATGACTGTTACGCAATGGTTTAACATTATTAATACCAAACTTTTCTTCAAATGAAGTTAACAGGTAATGAAACTTATCGCATTCTGATTCATTAAAAGAATGCCATTGACTATCTTCATTACTTTTATTGCAATGACTACACTCCATACATGGATATGTAACATTATCATTAGGACAATACTCAGGACTAATACAATTTGAGAAACACATAATTAAAAGGTTTAAGTTAATATTCAAAGCACATTGGGTAAACAATTACTTGACATTGTCAATTTAAATGACTAACTTCTCCGCTCTACAACGAAACACAACGTACTTCTTTCTGCTATAAAATACTGCAACCAAACACTTCGATTACTACATAGTAAACGTAATGATGACAGCTTACTCATACAGACTGCAATACTCGCATGAATATGACGATAGATATAAAGAAACTTCAGTACGCATTGGGAAAACTTGAGGCGAAGACGAAGATGGCGGGCTATAGCAAGCTATTAAAGACCCTACGGGGATTTATTTAGAAAGACTTCTCGCTCGGCATCCACTATAACAAACAATGCTGTCATTGAAACGGGGTAGGGGGTATTGTTTATAAAAAGATATACTGTGGGGGGCTTGTTGTGTGGTATTAAATAATTATATTAGGGTACATGGAAAGCTTGTCTGTGTCGTACTTAATAGTAGAAGATAATAATAACAGTTATATAAAAGAATATGATTGTTTGGATATGGAGTTAGGTCATGTGCCTGGTTACAGTGAAGAACATGAGAGCGTTTTAATACCTAATAAGGAGGTTTAGTTAGTGAAGAGGGGTCTTACTTGATTGTAGGGCTCTCTTTATTTTAGTGCATATAGTAACTATCTACTGCTCCAAAGCAATACTGTGTTATGTATGCTTCTGTTTCCTCGTCAGGTTGTTTAACTCCTGATATTCTCATAATAGCTTTAGCCATGTGTACGGATTCATGTACAAGTATTGATGAGTTGTGATATTCTGTGAGTAATAGAACTACATACGATCCTTCTGTTTTACTATCTACTTGAATAGTTTTAGCAAACTCCATAACATTCATTATGTTTTCTTTATGAATACCAGTAGAATGTTTAAATGATTCAGCAATATCTTTTGCATCATCTTTAATAACTTTTACTAATACATTGTATAGGGGAACTTTAAACTCAAAACTATCTTTCTTCATCTTTTATGTTTTCTTATGAACTGAGTACATTGCTTTAACACTAGAGTGTATTCTAAGGTTTCTAAGTATGTATATAAACTCCTCGCTATACTTTATATTCTTTCTACCAAGTAACCTCGTTAGATGGCTTATTTTTAAATCTTTATTTACAAACTCATTTTCATCATTAAGAAGAATACTCTCCCTCATAACGTGTAAAGATTTAACAAACTTAATAGCATACTCTTTTTCTTTTTCTGTTCCTAAAAGCTTTTGCTCATACTTCTTAGGAAAGTACTTTATCGTGTAGTCAGCAATACACACGTTAGGTACGTAACCTTTGCTATAATACTTATCATTGTTATTCATTGTTATCATTGCTTTCAACTAGTAGAATTTCCATAGGAAATTAGTTTAGATTAAACTTGTTTGTTAATGACGACCTTTACCCCCCTATAATCCCCCCGCAAATATATGTAATGTATTTTGCTTACACAAGGCTTAATTCAATTAATGTAATTTTTTTTTACATAAATAATTTTTTGTATATTTAAAGTATATAAGCTATAAAGATGAATAAAAATATTAAAGAGCAAGGTTTAGTTAAGTCGCCATACAGTAAATCTCTAGGTGTAATTAAGTTTGAAGAATTATCAGCTATAATTTCAATGAAGGATAGCGGTAGGGATTTGTATATGTTCTTATTACAAAATCAAGACAAGTTCTTAGCACATAACGGAATAGCTTATATTAACCCTATTGAGTTAGTATTCTTTTTAGACGTTACTAGAAAAACAATATACAATGGTATCAATTCAATGATATCATCTAACATATTGAAAAGATGTAACGTAGTAGGAGAGTACTACTATAACTTTAAATATTTTCCAGAATGATACTAAAAAGAATAACAGAAGAATCTGTTTGTATTGACGGTGAAGTATTATCATTACAGAATGATGGTCTATACGGTACAGAAGAACAAAGACTAAAGCCTAGAGTTGTTAATTGCTTATTAAAGCTTTTAATGGCAGAGGTAGCTACTGATGAAGGTCAGTATGTTAATCAGATTAATACATTGCTAAAAGAAAATAAAATAATAGGCTCACTAGGAATATGTTTGGAACTCTAATAGATATTGACACAGATGGTAACATTTTAATGAAAGATAAAGGTGTTGCATTGTTGCCTAATTTATTTAAAGTCTATAAGGATAAATACCTTGGCTCTAAGGCAGTCAAATGGATTGTAGCTATGCATGACTATCGTTCTCCTTATAGGTCATTACCGCAAGGGCAAAGAGAAACTATGATTAACAATATGTTTTTAGAAAAAGACAAATGTACTTTTAAAGGAAAGCAATTAGTTATAGATGCTATAAAAGAATATAAAGCTATTAATTACGACCCCGACTATGAAGAATACCGTTCAATGGTAGATAAGTCTTCAGAAGTAATACAAGTGTTTAAGCAACTAAAAGTTGATGCTGAGAACATTAGTACAATAAACGATCTACAAGTAGAGATGGGTAAGGCTGCTAAATCACGTAGAGAACTTAAAAACGCTATTATAAAAGAAATAGAAAGCGGAAATAAAATGTCAGGTGTAGGTGGTGATGATGATTTATCTATTTTTGAACAAGAAGAAATGTTTAAATAATGATAGAAGGAAATAGATATAAGCCAGTCATATATGACAAGAATTTAAAAAACTATAAAAAGTTTAATCCTGATACTTTAGAATATGCTCATTTTTGGAAAGAGCAAAGAAAAAGAATTTTAAATGGTTATAAACCAACAGGAGGTGTATGGATTCCTGGCAATTATTATTTCTATTTAAACTTTTCTAAGATACATGGACTTGCACCTAACGCTAAACGTAAGGGAATGATTACTCCTGTTTATCGTGACCAAGACCACGAGTATTTTGGCGCTGTACACGATGCAAAAGAAAACGGATATGGGCTTATTGTTTTAAAAGCAAGACGAAAAGGTTTTTCTTTTATGAACGCAAACTTATTATTACATGAGTGGGTTTGTTATAGTCATTCTGAAAATGGAATAGGTTCTCAAAAAGAAGACTACGTACTTGATTTCAAAAAAAAGATGATGCTCTCATACAATGAGCTACCTAAACAACTACGACCTAAAATACTTAGAGATAATGAAGACATTCTTATGTCAGGTTATAAAGTAAAAGAAGACGGTGTATGGGTAGATAAAGGTATGAAGTCTATGGTACACTTTAGAGTTATGGATAACCCAGGCGCTTTTAGAGGTACTTCTCTTAACTATATGGTATTTGAAGAAGCGGGAGAATTTTTAAAGCTTAAAAAAGGTTATCAAGCTAATGAAGAATGTTTTAGAGATGGAGCTATTCAGTTTGGTACACCTATTATTGGAGGAACTTCTAACCAAATGGAAATAGAATCTGATGATTATATGGATATGTTTATTAATGCAGACAAGTATAATTTAAAACCATTGTTTATACCTGCAGCTAAAGTATATCCTGGTTACTTTGATATTAAGTTTGGAGTAAGTGATGTTGTAGGAGCAACAAAAGATATTGAAAACAGAGCAGAAAAAAAAAGACAATCAGGAGATATTTCTGACTTATACGCTTTTAGACAAGAGATGCCTTTAAAAGTAGAGCATGCTTTTTTAAGAACAGGAGGTTCACCATTTAGATTAGACTTATTAAACAAACAAATAGCAAACATTAAAACAAACAATAAGTTTGATGTAGTAAGACGAGGTAGATTAGAGTGGCAGAAAAATGAAAGTGGTAAAGAAATATTTGGTAGTTATCCAATATGGGTAGAAGACTTAGGAAATAAAGATGATTACGACAATGATAGTAATCCATTTCCATTTGAGATTGTTGATATGCCATTAACAGATTTAAAAAATGCAGATATAGCAGCAGTCGATCCTTATCATATTGATGATGATTTAGAAGAAATAAAAAAGAACGGAAAGGTAGGTAACAAAAGGTCAAAAGGCTGTATGTGTGTTTACAGAAGATTTATTGGTGTAGAAACGCCTGGTGAATATCCTGTTGCATTTTATACAGACAGACCCGAGAGTAAACAAGCTTTTTATGAAAACTGTTTGAAATTAGCTATCTTTTACGACAGTAAGATATTAGTAGAATATAATGATGACAACTTTTTTAAGTACTTTATAAATAATAAAGTTTTTAGATTTTTAAAAGAACGACCTAGAAGTGCTGACAGCCCATATAGTACTGTAACTAATAAATACGGTATTCATATGAAGAGTCATCAGAAAAAAATGATAACAGAGTTCTTAGATGAATATGTTAAACATCATTGGGAAGATATTTACTTCTTACCTTTGTTAAACGAACTTTGTGTTTATGGAACAGCCAATACGGATAGAGCAATGGCTTTTGGTATGGCTTTAATGCACGATGCTGATAATTTAAGAACAGTAAAAGCAAAAGAAAAAAATGATGGAGATAACGCTTTGTTTATACCTCATTTTAAAAATGTAAATGGTAATATTGTATCAGTTAATGGTATTGAAGGTTCAAGCAAAGCACCAACCTACGATTATAAATTTGATTAATAGATAAATGAGATTTCCAAAACAAAATATTCCAGAAGAAAAGAAAACAGAAGAATGGCACAAAGAATGCCTTGACGCTGTACTAGAAAACAACAAAGGCTCTAATAAGTTTACTCAAGAAAAAGTTAAAGACTATGAGAACTATTTATTAGTTCATGGTCAATTTGATGCTAAACAGTTTAAGTACGTTACAGACATGTACGGTATTACTGCTCCCGCTAGATTAGTTAACTATCCTATTATAATGCCTAAGATTGATTTATTAGTAGGTGAGGTAGTTAGTCAACCTTTAAGATGGAGTGTCAATGTAATTAACAAAAACGCTATTAGAAGAAAGAACGAAAAGAAAGTTCAAATGGCGGCTGAAGTTTTACTTAGACCACATAGGAGAGAAATTGAAAAAGTTTTAGGTTCTGAAATTTCTGACCAAGAAGTTGGCGCAGAAGTTCCTAAAGATATAGAAGCTTTTCAGAATATGAAGTTTCGTGATGCTGTAGAAGAACAAGTTCACGTAGGATTACAATACATATCCCAAAAACAAAAATTAAAGTCATTATTTAAAAGAGGGTTTTACGATTTAGCAATTACTGGTAAAGAATTTTACAGAGTAATGATTAAAAACAGAGACCCTCACGTTGAGCGTATTGACCCAAGAACAGTTATATATGATATTGATAGTGATAAAGAAACTTTACAAGATTGTAAATATGCTGGGTTAGATAATTGGTACACAGTAAATGAAATTGTAGATAGATTTCAATTAGAAGGTTCTGTAATAGATGAACTAGAAAAATTGGAGAAAATGGAAAGCAGTCAAATTTTAGAATTTAATTCTGCTTATGATGCTTACATGACTTCGGAGAGTACAGCTTTAAAAGTAAGAGTTGTAGAAATAGAATGGAAATCTTTAAAAACTATTAAATATAAAGTTTCACCTAACAAATACGATGAAGAAATTGACTATTACAAAATGGTTAAAGATGATTACGTAGCTAAAGAAGGAGAGAATGTAGTTAAAAGAGTTATTAATGATGTTAGATATTGTATTCAAGTTGGACATGAGATTATATTAAAATTTGGTAGAAGACCAAACATCATTAGATACGAAGACAATTATGCTAATTGTAAATTAAGTTTCTTTGGTGTTATTAGAAATGCTTTTAACCAATCAACACTTTCTGTAGTTGATAGTTTAAAGAATATACAAATACTATACAACATAGTAAATTATCACATCGAATTAGCGTTAGCTCGTTCAGGAGGTAAAGCATTAGTTTATGATGTTGCTCAAAAGCCTAAAGGAATGAAGCTTAACGACGTTCTTTATCATTTAAAGAATAGTGGTTTAGCTGTAATTAATACTAACGAGGAGGGTATGCAAACTCGTTCTTTCAATCAATTCCAACAAATAGATTTAACACTATCGCAATCAGTAGGACAGTTAATTAATCTAAAGGTTATGCTTGAACAAACTGCTGACCAACTTACGGGTATTACTGCAAGTAGAGCAGGTATAACAAAGTCTAGTGATGCTGTTGGAGTAAACGAAAGAAGTGTTATGCAATCAACTTTGATTACTGCACCTTTATTTGACATACATTATGAACTAGTTGGAGAAACATTAAATGCTGCAGCTAACTTATTTAGATACTGTTGGGCTGATGATGATAGAATGATGAACATATTTGGAGACATGGGTATTGAAGTCTTTAAATGGAACAAAACTTCTGCATTAGATGAAATAGGTTTGTTTGTAGAAAACTCTGCTAAGGAACTATCTAAGAAACAATCTATGTACTCTATGATGGATAGAATGGCTTCTACTGGTAGTCTTGACCCTTTATCTACTATGAAAGCTTTAAATGCTGAAAGTGCTGTTGAGGTTGAAAAGATATTGACAGAAGGTATTCAAGTAATGCAAGAAAAAGAACAAGCAAATCAAGAAGCTATGCAACAAATTGAATCTCAGAAAAATGAGATTGAAGCACAAAAAATGCAAGTGCCTATTGAAGTTGCTAAGATTAATTCTGAAACAGATATTAAAGTTGCTGAAATGAAAATAAATGCAACTCAAGGAAATTTAGATCAAGAGCAAGAATTTAATTCAGACTCTCAAGATGTTGCACAACAAAATGAATTAGATAAAATGATGTTACAAAATTCTAATTCTGAAGAAGAACAAATAATGCAACAAGGTATGCAAGACGGCTTACCTCAAAGTTTACCTGAAGATGGACAAGTGTAATAACAATTTTTTTTTATAAATTTATAAGCAATGAACGAAGAAGAAAAAGTAAACGAAACAGAAGTGGTGCAAGAATCTACAACTGAACAAGAAGCAAATGAGTCTGATGAAGAACCAACTCAAGAAAAAGAGTACACGTTTAACCCTAATGCTTTTTTTAATGAAAACAATAAACCCGAATCTAACGAAACTAATCAAGAGTCAAGTCAAGTAGAAAATAATAACTCTACTGAAGAAAATGATGATAGTGATTTTAGTTGGGATAAGGGTTTAGATTATATAAAAGAAAGTAATCAAGAAGAAATTAGTAATTCTGAAGTTTCTGAGAATAACGAAACAGAAGTTGCTAATAACACAGAACCAGACTTTGAAAACTTTTTTAAGGAAGTTGGAGTAGAAGTAAAAACAAAAGAAGAGTTTAAGGAATACTATAAATCTTTACAAGAAGAGAACGAGCTTTTGAAAAAAAGTTATCCAGAAAAGAATGAAAAGATTGATAATTTCCAAAATCTTATTAAATTAGAGGATAAGGAACTTGTTACGCAAAGTTTAATTGCTGACGGATTTGAAGGTAGAGAACTAGAAGATGCAGTAGAAAGAATGTTGGACAACGACATAATTGATATTGAAGCTAAGAAAGTTCGCAACACATTAAATAAGGCAATAGCTTCTGAGAGAGAAACTATTATAGATACAAAACGAACTGAAACTGCAAAGCAAGACAATGATCGTGAAGAATCTATTAAAAGCCTTAATGACTATTTAAATTCAACAGAAAAAATGTTTGGATTTAAAATAGCTAGTACTATTGAAAAGACTAACGAAATTCGTAAAAGTCATCAAGAGTATATTGTTAGCGGAAAGTTTTTGCAAAATATTACTGAATCAGAAAAGAATCTAGCGGATTGTGCTTGGCTTTGGGCTAATAAAGATGTTATTTTGAAAGCAATGCAGACAAAAGGTTTTAATAGCGGGAGAAAAGATGTGTTAAATCAAATCGGAAACCCTGAAGTTGACGCTAATTCTAGAACGTTTGCAGACCCTAAAGGTGATGGAGAATTTAATGCTGGCAAGTTTAATATGTAATTTTAAAGTTAAAAATTTAAAGAAATAAAAATGAAATATAATAAAGGTACTTACGGTAAAGACACCGTACAATCAAATGCTTTAGTAACTAACTTACTAAAGTACCCAGAAATTGCAACAACATTAATTAGACAATACCCACAGTATTCTTTGAATTACTTTGTAGATGGTACGTCACGTTTTGCAAAAGAAGAAGTTATTGGAGACAACTCATTTAAGTGGGCAGTTTTAGGTCGTACAAACAGACCTTCTACTCTTACAGGAGTATCTACAGGTAATGGTCTAGCAAATGGTACATTTACTTTTGATACAGAATAAAACTTTTTAAATCCAAATGATATTGTAAGATTTCAAGATGGAACTTCTGCAATTCTTATTGGAGAGCCAACAATTATTGCTGCAGGTTATAGATTTTCTGCAAAGCTACAAACTAATGATGCAACTAAAACAATAGCTGCTTCAAACTTTACTGCGGGTAAAACAGTTAACGCTGCAGGTTCTGCATTTACAGAAGGTTCTGAAAGAGGTTACGAAAACTCTGTTTACCCTGATTGGTATGTTAACTATACTAAGATTAGTAGAAAAGCAAAATCTATTACAGGTTCAGCTTTAACTGATATTACTTGGATAGAAAACAACGGAGAAAGACTTTGGTTCTTTACAGAACAAAAAATCATGGAAGAAGATTTCTTGTATGAGAGAGAAGTTTCTGATTGGTATTCTCAATCAACAATGGATGTTAACGGAGTAGCTAAAGTTTTTGATAGCAACGGAAAACCTATCATTAGTGGTGATGGTATTCTAAAGCAAATCGATTCTGCAAATGTTGATACTTATAGTGGTGTTTTAACTGAAGAAAGAATTACTGATTTCTTAGCTCAATTATCTCTTAACACAGGAGAAATGAACTCTCATTGGATTGTTTACACTGGTACTGCTGGTAAAGTAGCTTTCCATAAAGCAATGAAAGAATTAGTATATCCATCAGGTAACTTAGTATATGATGCTAAAGTTGGAGCAGAAACTGAAATTGGAGTTAACTTTACAACTTACAATGCGTTAGGAAGTAGATTAACACTTGCTCATTGTCCTATCTTTGACGATCCAAACTTACATACTGACATTGACCCAGCTTCAGGTTATTTAAAAGAATCATTTAGAATGGTATTCTTGAACTTTGGACAAACTGATGGTGTTTCAAACATCGAAAGAAAAGTCAAAGGTGCGGGAGGAATTAATCGTTCAATGATTATTAAGTATTTGCCTGGAATGGTTGACCCATTTAATCAAGCGCAAATGATGGCTGTATCTTCAAGAGATAGTTTCTCTATGGAAATACTTTCAGAATCAGGAATGGTAGTTAGAAACCCATTATCTTGTGGACAGTTAATTTTTGCATAAAAATCTAAAGACTAAAGAAAAGGAAAATGGAAAAGTTAGCAAAAGCAGAAATAAAGAATTTGACAAAAGGATTACCTATATCAGGAATAGTCGAAGTACGTTTAGTTGACCCTAAACGTACTGGTACTATTACAGTAAGAGGTTGTAATCAAATTGACGATTTTGGTAATCATACTTGGCGACCATTTGTAGATTCAAATGGAAGTGAAAGAATAGAAAAGATTACTAAAAAAAGATTACTAAGACTTAGTATTGAGAATGATAGACTATTGTATGGTCAACTAATACATCATCCTCATTATGTTAATAGTCCTAGTTCTGTCATAAAGTTGGTTAATTTAGAAGAAGGAGCAGTTGATTTTATTAGTAAACGTGAGTTTAAAAATAAGGCTGAAACAATTATTTCTAAATCATCCGATAAAGAATTGGTTTCACTTGTAAGGGTTCTAAGAATTAACATTAAGCCTAATAGTAGCTTTAACGTGATTAAAAGAGAGTTATACGAACATATTGACAACTATGATAGTACAAAGCGTAAGAGTAACGCTGAACTGTTATTAGATGAATATAATTCTCCTGATTATCCAATTAAAGTTCTTTTAAGAAATGCGATAGCGCAAAAAACTGTAATTGACTCATTGAATCGAATGATGTTTGGTTCTGTAAACATGGGTACTACATTTGATACTGCTGTTACATTCTTAAAAAACAATAAGGACATTGCAAACGAATTAGAAAAAACTGTAGATTAAATGACTATTTTAGAAATGCACAAACTAGCCGATTTGCTTATTGATAAAGCAGATGCACCTTGGTTTACCTCGGATGAAAAGGATATGTTTATTAACCTTGCCGTTAATCAGATTGTTGATGTAAATTATCGAGTATTTGAAAAAGACGAAGAGGCGCGTGCAAAGCTAAATACAATAGTTAAAACTACAAATCAAGGTTCGGTTGATGAAGTTAATTTAACAGCAATAAATGACTTTAGATATACATTAGCTTTAAAAGGTACTACTCCTGATAAATGCGGTAATTTAGTTACTAGAAAAATATCTCCTGTACAATGGGATGATGAAGCTGGAAATCAAAATGACCCATTTAACAAAAACAGTAATACTAATTTAGGTTATGTACAAGAAAACAAAGAAATAGGTAATCCCGCTGTAAAAAGTAGTGTATTAAAAATACTTAGCGACACAAAACCTACTAATGTTATTTTAGTATATTTAAAAACACCAACTAATGTAAGCGCTTCAGGTACAATTGTAAATTGTGAGTTACCTGATAGTGTACATGAGGAAGTTGTTAATTTAGCTGTAAAAAAAATGTTAGGTACTATTGAAAGTCAAGTTCAATATCAAATGCAATCTAATGAGATAGCAAGTGAAAATGAAAATAAAAGATAGAATAAAAAAAAACAATTTATTTAAAAAAAACAATAATTAAAATTTATTACAATGGCAAGAGAAACATTAGCAATCGTAACAGGTGCAGTACCTACATTAGTAGGGAATGACATTCAACTATCACCAGGATATTCTATTAATAAGTATGCATTAAAAGGTGTAACTGCAATTAACCAAGTAGGA
>Ga0114915_1001048_pt1 | contig 12050 bp, 19 predicted proteins | sample MalvirAntarct_55_FD_87288 | JGI IMG/M metagenome (GOLD analysis project Ga0114915, IMG submission 87288) | Marine viral communities from the Global Malaspina Expedition - Malaspina viral metaG Antarct_55 | ecosystem: Environmental > Aquatic > Marine > Oceanic | place: South Georgia Island...
AACCATTGAGTGGTAAAGCTTTAGAAGTTGATCATAACTTTGGTGCATATACTGGAGGCAAAAAAGAGGGAAGAGCTGCTAAATATGGAACAATACCTAATTCAAGCATAAGTGGATCTAGAGGAACTTATGGACTTGTAGCAGATGCTTATGCAAGAGCCGCTAATGACAGAGGTGTATTACCTAGGCAAATGCAATCCATTACATGGGAAGCAATAAGAGGGTTATACACAAACACATTTAAATCTAATCCACAAAAAGTTGCTCAAATTGAGAACATATGGAACAGATATAAAGAAGGAAGATTAACTATTGACGAAGCTAGACAGGAGGCTATAAATGCAACGCCAGCAGGATTTGAAGAACCAAGTTGGGCTAGACCCGATAATACAATATCTGAATTCAGTGGAAATTCCAGTTACGAGAGAGAACTATCTAGATCTAATTTATCCGGAAGGGATTCCGGAGATGACAGCGGAGTTGGAGGAATCTCTCCCAGAGAATCTGAGATCAGACGATCAAGCATAAGAGCAAGCACTTTTGGGGCAACTCAAAGAGAAGGCATAGCAATTAAAAATGATATTGCTATAGAAAAAGCACAACAAAATATTAGATACGATAATCTTTCAGGAATTATAGCTAAAGGATTAGGAATATTACCTGAAAAAATTAAAACTCCATTTGGTGTAGTTAAACCTCTTTTTGGCAGAACTGCTACACAAGCTGCTGACAGAATTGTAACAAAATATCAAGATTCTTTTCAGTCTATTGGAAAGATGATGGATGAGTTAAGAAATAATGGCTATACAATTGCTGATGCAGCCGATACATTTTTGCAAGAAAAAAACTCTCATGGTATTACGGGTTCTAAATTAGATGAAGTTGAAAAAACTTTAATTAAACCATTAATGGAAGAGATTAAACAAATTAATGTTACAGAAGATCAAATAAATAATTTGTCTGCTCTATCTGCAACTGCAGCGAAGTTAACAGGACAGGATGGATTTGTTAAATCTGATTTAGAAACAAGCATTAGTCCATTAATGACAATAATAGATTCTATTCTTTATGCTAGACACGCTAAAGAAAGAAATGCCAAAATAACTACAGATTATGGTAAAGGCATGGGATCAGGTATGTCTTTTAATGAAGCCACAGCGATACTTAATTGGGTTGCAAGTTTAAATGAATCAAATAGAAAAGCTGTTACTAACTCAATTATGATTGTGAAAGAAATTACAGAAAACACAAACGTTCAAAGATACGAATCTGGGTTAATTACAAAAGAAACTTTTGAAAAAAGAAATGATTTTAAAAATTATGTTCCATTAAGAGGTGACATGGATTCTGATCAAGAGTTTAAAGATGACAAAAATCAATCTTTAAGAAAAACAACAAATTTATTTGGTGCTATGGGCAATGAAGATAGATCTGCTAAAGGTAGAGGTCTTAAATATGCACAAAATATATTAGGCTCTGCTCTTGCTCAAAATGTAAGAGCAATTGATAGGGGCGAAAGAAATAAAGTTGGATTGTCATTTTTAAAATTAATTAAAGGAGAAGAAACACAACCAGACGGAACTGTCGCTATAAACGAAGCTTTGGCATTAGATATGTCTAAAACTATTGCTTATGAAGCAAAAAAAGATGCAATGAACGCTCAACAATTTACAATTAAAGAAGATGGACAAGAAGTTCACGTAAACATTTACAGCAGTTCTATAGCTCGATCCTTAAAACTGCACTCAGAACCACAAACTAATAATACATTTATTAGAATGGTAGGTAAATTAAACAGATGGCTATCTAGTGTTAACACTACTTATAACCCAGCTTTCGTATTACCTAACCTTGCAAAAGATTTAGAGACAGCTCTTGTTAACGTACAACAATACGACATGGAAGGCATAACAAAAGAAATAACTTTAAATACAGGAAAAGCAATTCTTGGCATAAGAAATGTTTTAAGAAAAACAAAAAGTAATACGCTTGACGACAATAGTTATTGGGCACAAGAATACATTAAGTTTGTTAAGTCTGGTGGTAAGAACGCCACTAACATGATGTCAACTGTTCAAGATCAAATGGCAAATATGAATAACTTACTTAATGAGATTGGTGGGACTAAAAATCAGGGTCTTATTAAAGGCAATTTTAAAAAGATGTTGAGGTTTTTAGATGATTACAACACAGCAGTTGAGAATGGTGTTCGTGTCGCTACATTCACAGCTTTGAAAAAAAGAGGCTTCTCTGATGCACGAGCTGCCGAAGCAGCGAGAGATGTGACAGTAAACTTTGCAAAAGGTGGAGAAGATAAAGTTGCTATGAACTCTTTGTATTTATTTTACAATGCATCTTTACAAGGAAGTATGGCTCTACTAACAGCTGCTAGACGATCAAAGAGAGTAAGAAAACTTTGGTTAGGTATGGTCGCTTATGGATTACTACAAGATCAATTTGTATCTTTCCTTAGTGATGATGAAGATGATAATGGCAGAAAACAATATGATGATTTAGATGATTACACGTTAGAACACAATTTAATTTTCCCATCACTTGGTCTGTCTGATGAAAAATTTATAAAAATACCTTTGGCATACGGACTAAATATGGCTGTTAACTTAGGAAGATCGTTAAGCAGGTACACTAGAGGAGAGTATACACTTGGTCAGACAAGCAATTCAATATTTAACACAACTATGGAAACATTAAGCCCATTTGGAGCTATAGAGAATTGGCAAACATATGCAACCCCTACATTTCTTGACCCACTTGCTGAGTTAGCAATTAATAAAAATTATAGACAAGCTCCTATATATAAAGAAAGTCCTATGTACGCATCTTCGCCTAGACCTGATAGCCAACAATATTGGGGCAACACAGGTGTAATACCAAAAGCTGTCGTTGACATCATCAACACAATATCCGGAGGAGATGAAGTAGAGAGTGGATTTATAGATATGTCTCCGGATGTTTTGGAGTATTGGATAGAGTTTGCCATTGGTGGTGCTGGTGCTACAGTCAATAGACTTGGTAATTTAGTATTTTCAACTGTACCTGAAGTATTAAGTGGAGAATTTGAGGGTAACTTAGAACAAAGAATACCTTTTGTAAGGAAACTTATCGCATCACCATCAGAAAGAGTGGACACATCAACTTATTTAGAAAACAGAAAAGGTCTATATAGGATATTTGCTAGGTTGGAATTGGCTAGTAGAAAAGGCGATGCTAATGAAGTAAGAGGTGTTAGGGCTAAATACGCAGATGAGTTAAGTATATATGGAAGATTTAAAGCCATAGACAATGCTAGAAATAGATTGTTAAGGCAAATTCGTGAGTTGGAAAGAAATTTAAGAATACCGGATGAAACTAGAACAAAACTTATAAAACTTAGAACTGAAAAGATTCAGGGTCTTATGAAGACCGGTGTTGTTTTAATGAGGCAAGTTGGTTTAAAGGAGCAGTAAAGCTCTATCTATGATAGTAACGGCACTACTCCTATTTCAAAACTTTACGTATTTTTTTTGTCCATGGCTTCTGATGCCAGAGCCGAATAGCCACATATGTCCACATAGCTATCTTCATGATTTGGAGTTTCAATTAGTCTAGACAACTTAACTGCTATCATACATTGATAAACTTGTTCTACAGTAATATCCTTCGTCAACAGCACAGACCATATCTTTGCTATCCTTGCATGGTTCTCATAAGCATCTCCGTACTCGATTGCTCTTTCCCCAGTAATTATAGCACTAGCCTTAACCAATGTATTTTTTCTATGTGCTTTTTTATCTGTCATTCTGAATCATCCTCTAAATAATCTTCTATTGTTTCTATTTGATGTTGGTTAATAAATACAGGAGTGTCATCGCCCACCCAAGAGCCAATCACGTTGTAATCAAAGTACTCCATAGCTTCTTCTTCCGTCATGTCATGATCGTGAGCAAGTATAAGAATACATTTGTTGTAATCGTATAAAGCAACTTGCTTTCTGTCGAAGGCACTTATTGTACTGCCTATAAAGGCTTTCTCTAATCCATCTGCTAATTTCATATTTTTTCCTCTCCTCTTATTTTGGCTGCCGAGACAATAGAGTAAAACTTTACATAAAGTTTTTTGTTTCAGCTATTATTTTAAATTGATTTATATTGAAATGGCAAACAGGTTCTTGATCTTGCCAATCATTTCTATCTGATCTTCCACCTTGTTTTATTATAAATTCACTTCTTAGGTTTATCCAGCCCGTATAATCAGACCAACAAACAATTAATAAAGATTTTGTGTTAGTCATATCTGCTAATATTCTAGCTTCTTTTACTTTAGATAAAGATAATATATATGTTTTGTAATCGTTTAATCTGCTGGTTCTACATTTGACTTCTGTAAACCCTATATGTGTACCATTGCGATACATCGTATAATCTAATTTGTATGATATTGGTAGTTTGGCATAAGATACACCCCACTTTTGTGAGATGTATCTTAAAGCATTTTGTTCTTCTCCCAAGTTCTTTGGGGATTCGTACATTACCCTAGACATAAAAGTTTATGTAATGTTTTCGGATCGTTGTTTTAACAGCCAATCCTTTACTTCTTGTTTATCCCAAAGTCTTTTCTGCCTTTGTTCAGACTTAGTAATGTTAAAGGACTTAGGGAATTCTCTGTCCTCATTGTTTATCAATCCATAAACAGACATTTTGCTTATAGACAAATATTTAGCGACAGCATCTATTGTTAAAAAATCAGCACTAACATCAGCATTGTTTTCAGATTTCCTTAATGTCATTATCTTTCCTTTCTTCCGGTGTACCATCGTCATTTACTTTAACCATGGCAACCACATATCTAGAGCCTACCCAATCCTTGTGCAGTTGCTCCGGAACATCATTAGGATGAATAGTAAGTTTAATGTTTGTTCCATTTTTGTCTTGCATCATAGATGTTTTGACAGCCTCAAAATTTATATTAGGTATTGTGCTTTCCATTAATATCTCCCTAAAATGGTATTTCATCATCATCAATAGTACTCGCTATCGCTGATGTATTTCTGTTAATAGTGGTGTTGTTATTAGAGCCAAAGCTATTGCCTTGAGTCTTGTTTGCATTGTATTCTTCAAATACATTGCTACGAATAGAAAGAAAAGCCTTTCCACTTTTTAAACTCATCTTCTTCCAACCAACAAGATTAAACTTAGGTTTAGAAACCCCATCATTTTTTTGTTTGATAAGATCGTCTATAACCTCATTAGACAATTCCATGTATCCTGTGTAGTCCGGACTTTTATCTGATTTCTTATTTCGTGCCTCGAATAAAGAGCCACTTGGTGGGTATTCAGTCATATATCTTCTCCTTGTTATTTATTTTTTAATTTATCTGCTCTTTCAAGAAATGCTGTAGACACTTCTCCAAAGGCATCGCCACTTAGATTTTTAAGTTCCTTTAATGCTTGAGCATTTTCGTTCTTAAACTTCCTAAGATTATCTATATTGTCATCCGGCATAAACGTAAGGAAAACAGTTTTGATAACTTCAACACCTTCTTTTACAGGAATACTTTCAACTTTATCTGAAGACACATCTTTGACAGATATAGTTTCTTCTTTAACTTCTTCTTCTTTTTTAAATCCTTTCTCTAAAGTTCCACCATTTATTTCTACAGGTCTCTCTTCTTTAAAGGCATCTGCCTCGTCTTCTGCATAAACATCCCCATGTAACCCAACTAGCTTTAAGATAACCCTGTCTTTGGCTCTCTTTTCAGCCATGGCATATGGATAGCTGTTCTTGTTGTTGGATGGAGATGCCTCTCCTATAGACCACTCTGATTTATCGCCCATCTTTCCTGTTACTAAAAGACTTACGATCCTATTTTCAGAATTACATTCCAATATAGTAGGCTCATTAAAAACAATCCCTTTTTTAACAGCGACTTTTTCCAATGCCTTATGCAACAGAACATAAGTTCCATGACAATTCCATCCGGCTTGATCCGGTGTCATGCCAATTTCCCTCAATGTTTCTCCAACATTTTCCGGTATATCACTTTTCATTTATTATTCCTTTCACTTAGTGTTAAAGATTTCTGTTTTATAAGAATCGTAATGGCTTACTTTCGTAAACTTTCTTTCAAATGTTGTTTTCTTAATGCCACCTTTTATTTTTTGATAGGTAACTAATTCTTGACTAATTATATCTCCTTTGTTCTCCGGGAAATAACTATCGTCTAGAACCTCATTAATTTTACATAGATTATTTGTTGGCAAATAACATAAGTCTACTTCTCTATTACTTTTCATTTTTTCTCTCTTTCTCTTTCTTTTCTATTAGCAAACCAAATTCATATCCTTTTCTGTAATAAGCTGAACTCTTATTCTGTTCGTACTTATCTTTATAAAAGATGCTATCCTCTATCCCTTGCTTAAATACAGAGAGATAGTTACTTCTTTTTGAATCAACTATGCTATTCATTGTTTAAGCCAATTTCTTATTTTATCTCTTATATACATATAAATTTTTATAGGCATACATACATAAGCACCCTTACCTTTGTTTGTTGCCTCAATTATATGCTCAGATATTAAAGATGATTTTGGCGATCTAGTACCCATTATTTTTCTAGATTTCAACTTAACAACTCCACTCTTTTTTCTTACTCTTACTACCTTTGTTTTTTTTATATCACTTGGATATTTTATATTATCTTCTGTCATTTTATACCTCATTGTATTGATCGCAAAATTTAGCAACTGAACAATAGTTGCCCTTACATCGTGTGTATTCTCCACCACGAAATTCTATTTCTGTAGCATCACTAGGATGCAGTCTATGTTGATGATAAACTTCTTGATAGTCATGAGCTGATTGTTCGTTATCAAACACTTTCAAAGCTCTCTTTAATTTCTTTTTCTTTAATGCCCAAGAGTTTTTCTTTTGCCATCTTTCATCGTTTGTACATAGAGGAAAAGAACCATTTAAATCATAATTTACTTGAGCCTCTTGATGAATTGAAATTCTTTCAGACACATAATTTTTTGCATCTTCTTCATTCCAAATAGGAATGTCTACGTAAACTATAGGTGCTTGTGGATAATCTTCTCTTCTCTCTGCCTCTCTTCTATTCCAATCCCTAAGTATTGCACATATTTTTATAGAGCCAACTTTCCATTCTTTAAAAAAATGCTTTTCTCTGAACAGCCAAGCATAGCAATTTAATTGCTTTTCCCACTCCGGTTTGCCATGAATTACTGACCAAACTGATGTTACTTTGTAATCTATTATTGTTGCTATACCATCTTTGATTTCTTGCCTATCCATAGCACCGGATATAGTCCATCCATTAAGATCAGAGTACAATCTTTCTTCGTTAATAATTTTATCTGATGGATGACCTACCCTTGGGTAAGTGTTAGAACTTTCTAACACAGAATGTACAGCAGTTCCAAACAATGCCCAAACCATATCGACAGCATCAATTTCTATCTTGTCATTATAAGAATCTTTCATTACTCTGACCCTTGGACTGTCAATTAAAGAGGTTACAGAAATATCTGCTTTACCCTTGCTGTACTTATCATTTATGGCAAAATCTACGAAAGGTTGGGGCATCCCAAAGTTGTTGGTTATTTTCATTTTAATCTCCTACTACACACATTTCGTTATACAGAAAGGAAAAACTATGTCAACACAATTACACACAAGCACAAATTTTATTATCTATGGAGAGCCGGCAAGCAAGGCAAACTCTAGAAAAATAGTTAATTTTGGGAAAAGATTTGGAGTAATAAAATCTGATAAAGCTAGAAATTATGAAAAAGAATTTGCCCCACAATGCCCCACATTAGAAAAACTTATTGAAAAAGATGTGAAAGTAGAGTTAATTGTATACTATGCTTCACGTAGACCGGATTTAGACGAAAGTGTTATCTTAGATTGTATGCAAGGAAAGATTTATGTTAACGACAGACAGGTCAAGCAAAAGTTTGTATATTGGGGTTTGGACAGAGATGCACCACGAACTCACATCCGAGTCACGACTTTGGAAACATGTGATGTGCCAAGCGATTTCTGATTCGTATCTAGGGGATAACAAAGAAAAATTATCTGTAGCAAAATGGGTAAAATCAGATGATTTTATTTACGTTTGTGACATGGCAAATTTTAATGCTGAGAATTTACAAAAAAAAATGAAAGAGATTTTAACTAGCAAACCTGTTGTGGCAAGATACATTGGGGAAAGGTTAAAAAAAGCAATTCAAAGCAGAGCATTTAACATGTAGTTATAACCATCTTTAGGGTTATAACCATCTATATGGTTATAACCATCTATATGGTTATAAATATATATAATATAAATATATATAATATAAATATATATAATATAAATATATAATATAAATATATATATATATAAATAAATAATTTTTCTTGTTGACGAATATTTTTTTTAGATTTAACTATGGGTTGTGTAGTGAGGAGAAATTAATGGAAATAAAACACTCAATTAGAGATGTAGGATTACGTCTTGGTAGTGGTCAGCATAAGATTGCTTGCCCTTTTTGTTCTGATTCAAGAAGAAAAAAAAATCAAAAAACTTTATCATTAAAAGTCAATGAAGAGGCATTATTTTATAATTGTTGGCATTGTAACGAGGATGGTGGAATAAAATTTAATGACAACAGCTTTAGAATTGTGAGGAGAGATAATGTGAGTAACATAAGCAAGCCAATACCTGTTGAACAGAAAAATGGATGGGGGGTTATTGGCGATGGGAATGGTAGCTTACAATATTTGCAAAGCAGAGGAATATCAAAAGAAACAGCAGAAAAAATTGGTGTAAAATTTACAAGGCAATACATCGCAACAGCACAAAAAGAAGTTCCCTGTATAGTTTTCCCTTATCAAAATAAAGGCATATGTAATTTTGCAAAGATCAGATCATTTCCGGAAAAAGGTTTTTCTAGTCAAGGTTCAGCTTTAAACTTTTATAATATTGATAACGTAAAAGAAAAAGATTGGGTCATTATTTGCGAGGGAGAAATGGACTGTTTGTCTTTCATTGAGAGTGGTTACGATAGTGTAATATCAATTCCTCATGGTGCTGTTATGAAAGTTGTTGATGGCAAAGTTGATCCCCATGACGATGGCAAATTTAAATTTATATGGAACTCAAAAAAAATATTAGATGGATGCGATAAAGTCGTCATCGCTATGGACAATGATGCATCCGGTGTTGCTATGGAAGAAGAAATAGCTAGAAGAGTAGGCAAGGATAAATGTTACAAGGTAGTTTATCCATCAGACTGTAAGGATGCCAATGAAGTTTTGGTTAAGTATGGGAAAGAAAAGCTAAAGGAATTAGCTGAAAAGCCAATCCCATATCCTGTTTCCGGATTGTATGATGCCTCTCATTTTTATGATCAAGTAGATGATATTTATGAAAAAGGAATTGGAACAGGGATATCCACAGGATATAAAGAAGTTGATGACCTATACACAGTCGTAGAGGGTCAGTTAACTGTTGTTACAGGGCATCCATCATCCGGTAAATCTGAATTTGTAGATCAAATAATGGTAAACATAGCAAAAGAAAAAGGATGGAAGTTTGGCATATGTTCTTTTGAGAATGAACCAAGAATACACATAGCAAAACTAATAAGTAAGCACATGGGAAAGCCATTTTTTGATGGGCATACACCTAAATTAAATAGACAAGAATTAGAACAGGGCAAGAAATTTGTTTTGGATAACTTTTGTTTTTTATATCAAGCTGATGGATCGCTATCTACGTTGCAAAGTATATTAGATAGAATGAAAGTTGCTGTTATGAGACATGGTATTAGAGGTGTAGTTATTGATCCATACAACTATATAGCAAAGGACATGACAACCTCTGAGACAGATTGGATATCTGATATGCTCACTAAGTTAAGAGTATTTGCACAGGCTCATGGGATACATATTTGGTTTGTTGCTCATCCTACAAAAATGATGAGAAAAGATGATGGCTCTGTACCACCACCAAAAGGATATGATATAGCCGGATCAGCATCTTTCTTTAGTAAAAGCGATGTAGGTATGACAGTTCATAGACCTAATGCATCAACATCAAACGTCAGCCAAATATTAATTTGGAAATGTAGGTTTTCTTGGGTAGGATCAATTGGGGAGTGTAATTTAGAATTTGATAAAATTACATCAAGATATAATTCTATTTCTAATATACAAAGAAGTAAGAGGGATATGTTAACTCCATATAAAGCAAAGGCAGTTAGGAATTGGCATGACAAAGATAATGAAGAATACGATGGGATCAAGTTCTAATAAAGATAATAAAAAGGACTATGGTGCAGAACTATTAGGCAAGCATCATAGTCTTAAAGCAGAGTTTATAGGTAGCTCTAATGAAGTAAGATTTAGAGTGGTTGATCAGTCAACCTTAGATAAGCTACTTATGAATGATAGTATATCTCTTGACCAATACAAATGCTTAGACAATCTTTATTCCGATTTTCATAGAGCCGGATTGATTGGTATAAAAGCATCAAATTATAATCCTAGGATTAACTCTAGTTACGAGGCTAAAGGAGAGGCTGAAGTTATTTTAAGAAGAAAAGTTTCTAATTGTTTGTCTGCTATTAAGAGTTCAGGGGGGATAAGGTCATACGATATTCTAATAAAGTTATTGCATGACAGAAGTCTTGTAGAGCAAGACTTGAAATGGATAAGTGTTTTGGGGAATTTTAATTTGATATGTGAGCCAACAGAAAAGTTTTATGAAACTTGGGGAATTAGTTGACACAGTTTTAAGGTGGGATTATGTTTCGTTTGAGGGTATTCATATTCTCTTACTACACACACACTAGACCGGCTACATACGTATAGCCGGTCTTTTTATATGTGAAAGTTTACGTAAAGTTTTACTCTAAGGAATACTGCACCCCCACTAAAGTAGAGTTAAACCTTTTTCTTTTTTCTTTTTTTCATAGTTCTCATTAGCTTTGTTACTTCTAAAAGAGTAAGTGCTTGGAGACATTACGTCTGCAAGCGATGAAACACCTCTTGCCATTGAAGTTTCAGCAGTAAAAATTCTTCCTTTAAGTACTTCATTTATAGCTTTAGGATCGTCTTGAAAAGCATCTGAACTTATTTCCAAATCTTCATTTGTCATTTTACTATTTCGTAAAGACAAATTGGTTGTTAATTCTTTTGCTTTAGAATTAGTTCCTATGTAACCACCTCTGCAATCATGACATAATGTGGCTTTAGTTCTTTCATGTTTAGTATTTTTAAGTCTTACCTCACAGTCTGAACAATGATCTATACTTCCTTTAGGCATCTAGTCCTCCATTTATATTTAATGCTACAAACAGCATATTATTTTTTGTTAGTTTCATACAAGGGATAATGCAATATCCCTTGTATGAGGCTCTAAGAGCCTTTGTTGTGGCTTTCCATACATTAACTGACCATAATTTTAAAGAGATCGCAGTTTTGCCCATAATCACTTCCATTGAAAAATCTTTGAGGGGAAAGTAATTTAGAGATGTATAGCTTTGAGGTTAAGGGGAATATCAAATAAAAACCCTTACGAACCCACTTTCTCGCACCATTTGGAGTGATCTCTCCCCCTATTCTTTAATAACTAATTTTGCTAGACCAACTGCCATAACTGTTATGCCAACTGAACCAAAGAGACATAAAGACATAAGCCTACCAAATGTCTGTGTCCAATAACCATATGGATCAGATATTAAAGCCATAGCCATTACGAATATACAGCAACCCATAGCAAATATTAAAAAGCCATCTGTTTTAGTCATTCTCCCTCCTCCTGTGGTTCTTTATAAAAAATTACAACATATTCTATTCTGTCACTTTTTGGACTATCGCCATATCTTTTTGACATAATAGTTTCAACAGTTTTATGAAGTACTATATCTGCAAAACCCCAATTTGTATGACCAAGTATTGCATCGCAACAGTCATCAATATCATCAGTAAAATCTCTACTCATCTTCATCCTCCCATTTTGATATTTTCGTTCTCAATCGATC
>Ga0114915_1001052_pt1 | contig 12046 bp, 15 predicted proteins | sample MalvirAntarct_55_FD_87288 | JGI IMG/M metagenome (GOLD analysis project Ga0114915, IMG submission 87288) | Marine viral communities from the Global Malaspina Expedition - Malaspina viral metaG Antarct_55 | ecosystem: Environmental > Aquatic > Marine > Oceanic | place: South Georgia Island...
ATTAAATGCACTACCAGTTAAAGAAACATCAATGATGGTCTACTGTACAAACGGTAACGCAGGCGCTGCTTGTGTTGCAGTATATGATGGATCAAATTGGAAAGTTGTAGCACTAGGCGCAACAATAAGTTAAGGAGTCTCTACCATGAGTGAAAATGCGGACAACACTGAAACTTCACAGGACAAAGAAGACGCACCAAAAAAAGGTGCACCTAAGAAGCAAATAGACAAAGACGTATTGAGAAAGTTGTGTGAAATACAATGTACACAAAAGGAAATGGCTTACGTATTAGGCGTAAGTTCAGATACGTTAAATAGGAACTATAGGGAAGATATTGACATTGGTAAAACAATGGGTAAGATTGCCCTAAGAAGAGCACAATGGCGCAACGCTACTGAGAAGCATAATGTTACCATGCAAATTTGGCTAGGTAAGAATATTCTTAATCAAACAGATGCACCATTGGATGATGATGCAGGAACTATCCTGCCTTGGACAGACTAATAGGAAAGCTATACATGAGCAAACTAGACCACAAGTGGACAGAGGTTACAGAACAAAACGCTAAAGATATTGTTGATATTAAACATAGTATTGATACTATCAAAGATAACCACTTGAGTCATCTAGAAGCTGACATGTGCAAGCAATCCAAAGCAATTGAGAAGATTGACCAACGCATTTGGGCAGTGTTAATTATCTTAGTTGTATCAACAGTAATAGGGATGATAAAAAATGGCATATAGTACTAAGAAGAAACCAAAGAAGAAAAAGAAAACTAAAAAGTGAAGCTAACTCCCAATCATTTGGATCAATGGCGTATAATCCCCAGGTTGCTTATACTCAGCTACATGCTGGCATTTTACAATGCTACACAGTGGTTTATGAGTTTACCAGACCCAACTAACGCACAAGCAGGCTTTGTAAGTACCATTGTAGGTGCTGGCGCAGCTTGGTTTGGTCTATATGTATCAAACAGTAAAAAACTAGACAAGGAAAACAAAGATGAAAAAACATATTAATGATGCTCTAAACAATAAACATTTAGATCAGCACAGAGAAGGATTAAAGAGACAAGAGTTCCACAGCTTTGAAATAAAGGATGGGAGTTTGCGTAAAGAAACCATAACAAGAACATTCTTTAGCAATGGTGAATACATGGACAGCAATAGCTCAGAGACAATATGTAATGTCTCTTAGTGAAGTACAATCAGCTGTTAGTAAGAATACTAGTAGATTCAAGGTAGTAGTTGCTGGTAGACGTTGGGGTAAAAGTTATCTCAGTATGCATGAAATGGCCAAAGCCGCTAGGTTTCCTAACAGCAAGGTCTTTTACATAGCACCAACATATAAAATGTGCCGTCAGATTTTGTGGGATGATATTAAGGAAAAATTTATAAGAGCCCGTTGGGCTAAGAAGATAAATGAAAGTAATTTAGAAATTACTCTAGTTAATGGAAGTAGAATATACTTACGCAGTGCTGACAACCCAGACAATTTACGTGGTGTTAGTATGAGCTATATGATAATGGATGAAGCGGCTATGATATCACAAAAGATGTGGACAGAAGTATGCCGTCCAGCATTATCAGATCAACAAGGTGGTGCAATGTTTATTACAACACCACAAGGTAAAAGTAGTTGGGTATATGACTTATGGCAAGGAGCACACACTCAAAAGGATTGGAGTGCATTTCAATATACTACACTAGAAGGTGGTAATGTTCCAGACCATGAGATTGATAGTGCTAGAGGTGAACTTGATGAAAAGACATTTAGACAAGAATATGAAGCCAGCTTTGAAAGCTACATGGGAAGCATTTACTACAACTGGAACACTGAATTACATTTAATAGCTAATGACAATACTCTAGCTAGAAATGAAGTACTACACGTAGCAATGGACTTTAACGTTAGTCCACTAGTAGCTGCAATATGTAGAATAAGTGGAAATAATATCCACGTAATAGATGAGATTAAAATGGACGGTGCAAATACTTTTGAAATGGCAGATGAATTAAAACGCAGATATCCTGACAATAGACTATGGGTATATCCAGATGCTAGTGGGCAAGCACGTAAGACAAGTAGTAATACAAGTGATCATCACATACTACGTCAAGCAGGCTTTACACTAAAAGTAAGAGGAGTTAATCCTGCAATTAAGGATAGAGTAGCCGCAGTTAATGCTAGTTTATTATCTCAAGATGGAAGTGTTAAACTAACAATTGAACCCAAGTGTAAGCACTTGATTAAATGTATTAGCAGTCAAACTTACAAAGAAGGAACACAAGTTCCAGATAAAACAAGTGGATTGGACCACTTTAATGATGCATTAGGTTACCTAGTACATTGGATTAATCCAATAAGACGTCCAGTTCAAGAGAACAAAGGACAGCCTCAATTATTTGGCATGTATTAAGAAGATAAATAATAGGATAGCAACTGATTGATCACGGTTGTGTAACCTTTAAAGGACAAAAACATATGTTAACATTAGAACAAATTCAAAACGTACACCCAGGCTATCAAGAAATAGCTGAACAAGCTAACTATCATTACAGAAGTTTTGTAGGTGGTGAAACATACAGAGACGGTGCTTACCTATCACGCTATATTGGTGAAAACCAACAGCCAGGTAATCAATATCAAAAACGGTTAAACTCAACACCATTAGACAACCATGTACAAACAACAATAGACATTTATAGAAGTTTCTTATTCCGTACATTACCAAAACGTAACTTAGGACTGTTAATCAATAACCCATTAGTAGAACAATGGATGGAAGACACAGACCAAGAAGGACAAGGCTTAGACAGTTTCTTAAAAACAGCAAATGATCTAGCAATGGTAAATGGTAGTACTTGGATTCTAGTTGATAAAGCAAATTACAAAGTAGAAACACAAGCAGAAGCAATTGCATTAGGCATACGTGCTTATGCCGCTGCATACACACCACAGAACGTATTAGATTGGTATTATGAGCGTAACGTTGCTGGCAAGATGAACTTAGAATATATTAAAGTTAGAGAAAGTGATAATGATCAATACACAGTCTTTAGCTGTTGGCATACAGATAAAATAGAAAGATACAAAGTAAGCAAAGGTGAATTAACTGGAACTTATGAAGCTATCATTGAACATGATGAGTATCCAAACCCATTGGGCTATATTCCTTTTGTGTTTCACAGTCCATTAAAGAGTCCTGTTAAAGGTGTTGGCGTTAGCTTAATTGCAGACGTAGCTGATCAACAAAGATTCATCTATAACTGTACAAGTGAGATTGAACAACATTTGCGTATTGCAAGTCATCCTACACTGGTTAAAACACCAGCTACAGATGCTGTTGCAGGCGCTGGTGCTATTGTTACAATGCAAGAAGATATGGATCCATTATTAAAGCCATACTTGCTACAACCCAGCATACAAACAGCTGATAGTATATTAGAAACTATTAGACGTGCAGTAGATGCAATTCAACGTATGACACATACCAGTGCTATACAAGCTACAAGTGGATCACCAATGAGTGGTGTAGCAATGCAAACTGAACGCCAGCTACTTAATGCTAAACTTGGTGATATTGCAGATACACTAAGAGAAACAGAATTATTGATGTGGGACATTTGGTTAGATTGGCAAGACCTTAACTATCCAGAAGACTTCAGCATTGAATATCCAGATACATTTGATATGCGTGATGAACATTTAGAATTAGACTTCTTACTGAAAACACGTAGTTCAGGTGTAAACAATACTATGTTCCAAAATGAAGTAAGCAAACAAATTGTTGCACTAACAGTTGATGATGCTGAAATACAAAGCAGAATCTTAGCTGACTTGGATACAGGTGAAGATAAATTTGTACCACATGAGATGATGGACCCTATGAGTGGAAAGATAGTTGCTGTTACTAGTGAAGAGCAACACCTAGCACTTGAAGAGATGGGTTTCAATATGCACACAGACGGTGACATTGGAGAATATTAAAGTTGGCCTTCTCAACAAAGCAACATGATACAATACTTCAAAGTACACTAATAGATGTACAAAATGGAGTCTATGATTCAGCTAAGGCATTGGAAAATGCTATAGCAGACTTGGTAAGCTCAGGCTTATCAGTAGAGATGGTAAGACCACAGGTTGTGCAAACCTTTAATGAATATGCACAATCCATTAGGACAGTGGCAGAACCCCTAACTAATTTAAGTGCTGATTATATTGCACAAAGTAGTTTAGGACCTACGCAGGCGGACATTACTGCTAAAAATACGTTATTGACTTTGAGTCAAGACAATCTAAGTAGTATGGTGACTGGACACACGGAAGATGTAATGCAAACTATAGTATTAGGTACTGTAGCTGGATTAACATTAGCCAGTCTTAATGGACAAGTAAGAGGAAGAATTAGCGGAGTGTTAATGGATTCAAGTGATCCTACAATACGCCGTATACAACGTGATCTAAGGCGTGCAATGCGTGAAGGTGCTAGTGCTAGACAAATAACTAGATACAGAGCCGCTATACGTGATAGATTACCAAAAGATATTGCAACTGCTAATAGCCTAGCTGTTAAATTAAGTAGTGAAGCTGACAATAGTATTGGAAGCTATGATGGAGCATTTCTTAAAGCAAGAAGTGATGAATTAGGAACTACACAGTGGCGTTACGCAGGTGGAATAATAGAAACATCAAGACCTTTTTGCATGGCACACGTTGGTGATGTCATGACAAAGGAACAGATGGAAAGAATATGGCTGGGTGAAAGCTGGGCTGGCAAGGAGCCAGGTGATCCGTTTGTAGTAAGAGGCGGATACAACTGCTTACACTATTGGGTACCCATAGAATCTGAAGAGGATTCAAAAGGATAAATAAACATATACAAGTAGATGCTATTATGCATCCAACCCTAACTATAAAGGAATATTGACATGACAATTGATAATCATGGTGCAGAAATGCAAACTGAAACTGTAGACACTGGGGATACAGCAACAGGCCAAACAAATGACTCCCAGGTTGAAGCCGCTAAGTCTTTTACTCAAGAAGAAGTAAATGAACTTATTGGCAAACGTGTTGCCCAAGTTAACAAGAAATTTGAAAATGTTAACGTGGAAGAATACAACGCACTCAAGAGCTTGAAAGAGCAAGTTGAGGAAGAGCAACTGATCAAGAAAGAAGACTTTAGTGGTGTTCTTAAGAAGCAGAAAGAGAAAGCAGATAGTGATATCAATGCACTCCGTTCTGAACTTGAAACTATTAAAATTGACGGCGCACTAATTAATGCTTCTAGTAAAGCAAAAGCAGTAAGCCCAGATCACGTAGCTCAACTATTGAGAAAGAACATTACACTAGGTGCAGACGGTAACGTAATGGTTACTGATAATGACGGCAAGCAAAGGTACACAGATAATGCGGACCCTATGACTGTTGACAACTTAGTAGAAGAGTTCCTATCAAGCAACCAGTATTTTAAAAGTGCAGGACCCAGTGGTTCAGGTAGCACAGGCAATACTAACAATGCAAACCAACAGAGTTTGGACCTTGCACAACTTGATTTAAACAAACCTGAGCACAGAAAACTCTATACAGAGATGAAGAAGCAAGGGAAAGTTTAATTAATATAACCATTATTAGGAGAATATAAAAATGGCATACTCAGCACAATTTGGATCAGGCATCAACTTAGAAGCCCTAATGGTCCCAACACAAGCAGCAACAGTTTACGCTGCACAGGAAAGTTCATTGTACCTACCAGGTTCAATCATTCCTATTCAACAAGTAGCAGAAGGTTCAGCAACAGCACAAGTAGCTGTAATGGGCACATCAACAGTACAAACTGTAACTGGTGACGGCGCTACTCCACAAACAGAAGATATGGATCCAGGTGTAGACTTTACAGCTTACCTACCTTCTAACACTAAGACAACTATTGCCTTAGATCTAATTGCTACAAGAACTGTTATCCGTGATTTGGGGGGTGCAGATTTTAATGATTTTGGACGTATACTTGGAAATGCCATAGGAGCAGAAGTAGATAAACGCTCAACAGGCGCACTTGCAGGCTTAACAATTGTTGCACCAGGCGGCAGTCCAGCTACATTGCTTGATGATCTTTATGACGCAATTAGTACAGTACGTGCAGCTGGTGAAACTGGCCCACTTAACTGTGTAGTAAACGCAGCAAAATACGGTGACTTCATGAAAGTTATTGGTTCATCTGCTTTTGCAGGTGGTGAATTCCAAAACTCAGCAATGAGAGCGGGATTCTTAGGTACAATAGCAGGCGTTCCCTGTTTTACCTCAGCGTACATGATTGGTGCAAACTTACCTGGTATGAACTCAGCAGACTTTGCAGTGTTCTCAGCAGATGCAGTTAGAATTGCAATGCAAGGCGGCGTTAAGGTAGAATTTTCACGCCAGAGTGCAGCTGTTGGTACGTCTATCACAGCTAGTGCAGCATACGGAGTTGCTACAATTGATGCAACACGCGGTGTTATTAGTGGTGTTGTTACACCATAAGACAGCCTAATTATTTAGGTAGTTAGTGGGTCATTTAGGCCCACTAACACTACTACTATAGGAGAAGATTACATGGCATTTGCTACAAATAATAATTTACAAGAATACGCACCAGATGTGTTTGAACAAGGCATTGATGACTGGACTGATGAACTAGCTAAAGCGGAAGTTGATGTTATTAATACAATTCAGTATAAATGGTTTAACAAATATTACTCTAGAAGCCAATTCAACAGTACTTTGTTAGTTGAAGCACAATGGACTAAATCTACAGTATATCAAGCTCTTTATGCTTACATACTACCAAGACTGAGTACATTTAGACCAGAGGGAGATCCCTTCAGAGAACAACTAGTATTTTACAAAGAACGTTTTAATGAAGAAATAGATATCCAATTTGGTATAGGTATAAAGTATGACTTTGAGAATGATGGAAGTATTGATACAAATACAGACATCAAACAAGCAAGTCAACAGTGGTTGGTCAGATAATGGCTAGAAGAGAAGATATAGTAAAAGAAATAGTCAGCTTACTTAAAGCTCAAAGAAGCGTTAGGCTTGGCGTAGTTCAAAGGGATCCAATTGATCCTACACAACTTGCTAAAACAGCGTTTCCAGCAGTTTTCCTTGAGACTACAAATGAAAACATTGAAGATATTACAATGACAATGGGTTCAATTGGGTTGATGAGAGAAGGCGTTATGGAAGTAAATGTAGTGTTGCTAATAGGTGGTCAACAGCGTGATACACAGCGTAATATAGCTGTGGAAGCAATTGAGAACACACTAATGGCAAACAGACAATTGCCAGTTAATAACGTTCCATTAGTAGAAGACATTAGGCTCTCAAGAGTAGAGACTGTTGTAATTGGGGAAAGTGCCCCATTTGCAAGTTGTAGAATGGTATTCACAGTTGAATATTGTTATACACTAAATCAAACATAAGGAAAAACATTATGATATGTTATGCAGGTAAAGACGGAGCTCTCTCAGTAGGGGGCGTAAATGTTGCCATGTTAACTTCATGGACAGTATCACAATCAGCGGAAACGCTAGAGTGTGCTTACATGGGTGTTAGTTGGAAAGACTACAAAGCAGGACTAAATTCTTGGGAAGGTTCAGCGGAAGCTAACTTCACAGATTTGGCTTCAGCTGCGGGTTTAACTCCAGCAGAAATAGCAGCAAATACATTAGTTATTGGTTCAACTGTAAGTTTAATATTCTATCCAGTTAAGGCTGGAACTATGAATTTTACAGGATCAGCAATTGTAACAAGCATAGACAATAATGCAGCTTTAGGTGACGTCCAAACAGTGAGTTTATCATTCACTGGTACGGGTGAGCTTACAACTGACATTACAGTTTAAGTAAATACATTATAGCTACTTCAGGGTTATCCTTGGAGTAGCCGTAATTTGTTAGACAACCTCTAACAGTTCTAACAACCAGTCATACTATATGACAAAATGAAAGTAAACAAGGAAAAACATTATGACAACAGAAAACAAAGGCAATGTACTAGGAAATGCAAAGAATCATTTTAGAAGTGCATTAAGTCAAGAATTAATTAAAATTGAAGTTCCAGAATGGGACACTACTATCTACTTCAAAACTGCAACAAGTTTTCATGTAGAGAAAAAGATCCTAGAGCTACATGGCAAAGGACAAATGGTAGAAGCATTAGTTGAAACGCTAATTGCTAAGAGCTTTGATGCAAGCGGTAATCATGTATTTACACCAGCAGACAAAATTGTACTGATGCGTGAAGTAGATCCAGAAGTTATTATCCGTGTTGTATCAGCAATGCAAGAAGCAAAAGAAGAGGCAAAAGCTAGCCTGGGAAACTAGGAGATGATCTGGAGTTGTTGTTTATCTTCAAGGTAGCAGCAGAACTAGGTCATACAGTTGAGTGGATAATGAATAATATGAGCTACATAGAGCTTGAAGCTTGGGCAAAGTATTATGAATATCTACACAAACAAGCAAAAGCTCAACAAAAGAAATAAAGGAAAAGTCAGGAATATGAAAAGTATAAACGCTGTAATTAAAAATGTAAAAAGTCAAATTGATAGTGACTTAAATTTTTATGTTGCTGACTTAACCAAAAACTTACGTAAATTTACCCCAATAGATACAGGTGCGGCAAAATCAAGATGGGCAAAACTTGGTGGCACAGTTGGTATTGAAAACAAAGTTCCAGTAACAATTATTACAAACAAAGTAGGATACGCAGGTATTCTAGATGGAGCTGAAGGACGTCCAACAAGTAAACAAGCACCAAGAGGTATTGTTGAGCCAGCACTAAAGCACACAAACCAGAGATAAGGACACAACACTATGGCAGGTACCAGCACATATAACATTGATATAGTACTCAATAATAAAGCCGCAGGCGCATTGGGTAAAATGAATGGTCAATTAAAGAAGATTGAAAAGGGTGGCAAAAGAGTAAACGGCACCTTTGATAAAATGAAGAGCTTGGCTGTTGCAGCCGCTGGTGCGTTTGGTTCATTTAAAATTGCATCATCACTAATTAAAACAGCAGTACAATTTGAAAACTTAGCTATACAGTTAAACACTCTAACAGGTTCAGCAACAGAAGGTGCTAGAGCATTAAAGGTAGTTGAAGACGCAGCAGCAGACAGTGCATTTGCATTTGAAGATATGGCTAATTCCAGTGCTTTACTATTAACAGTAGGTGACGTAGATCAGTTAGCTAGTAGTTTAGAAATGGTTGGAGACATTGCAGCAGTTAGTGGATTAGAATTTGATGTAGTAGCAGGACAAATACAACGTGCATTTAGTGGCGGTATTGCGTCAGCAGATATATTCAGAGAAAAAGGTATTAAGAGCATGTTGGGCTTTCAAGAAGGCGTACAATATAGTGCTCAAGAAACAGAAGACATTATTAGAAAACTATTTGAAAATGGTACAGCATATGCATCAGGTGGTTCAAAACAATTTGCTAAAACTTGGACAGGTCAGCTAAGTTTAATTGGTGATAAAATAACAAACTTTAAAAAGACCATTATGGATGCTAGTGCATTTGCAGTTCTTAAAGAACAATTAATGAAAGTTAATGCATTTTTAAAAACTAATGAAGAAGCTATTAGCAGAGTAGCTGAAAGTATTGGTAACGCATTAGCAATGGGAATTAACAAGTTAGGTGAAGCAGTGGTATTTGCAGCTACACACATTGGCTTCTTTGCAAACGTAGCTAAAGTGCTAATTGGACTAAAATTAGCAACATATATTAATAAAATTATACCAGCCTTTAAAGCACTAAACATTGTTATGAGAGCTAATCCAATTGGATTAGTTATTACAGCGGTTGCAGCTCTTATAGGTTATTTAAGTTTTCAAAACGGATTAGGACGTACAATTGTACAAATAGAAGCGGCATTTAATGTATTAGGTAGCGTCCTTAGTTACTTTGGGAAATTCCTAGGTGAAAAACTTGGTGTAGTAGTTGATTTTATCACAAAGAAGTTTTATGCTTTTGTTGATAGTTTAATTGCTGCATTCAACTGGGTTGCTGAAATTATTCCTGGAATGGAGACATTTGATAAGAAAGCTAAAGATGTAGGAGCTAGTTTAGGTGAATTAGGTAAAAAAGGCATGGAGTACGTGGGTACTAAAGCTACTGAAATGGGTGAAGCTATCAAAAACGCATTACCAGAAGAAATTGGACAAGTAATTGATATGGTAGCAGTAGCAATTGGAGATGCTGGCATTGAATATGATAGAGCTGCAGAAAAAGCTAAAAAGTTTGCTGATGAAGCTATACGTATACGTGACATGGAAAAAGCAATGGCTTCATACGGAACTAGAAGTCCATCAGGCACAACTACTACACCTGTAATAAATCCAGCAGAACAAATAGCAATAGACAAAACAAACGCTAAAACACTTGAATGGTTTAAAAAGCTACAAGCAGGATTATTTCCACTAGAAGCAGCAGCAACACAAGCGGCAATGGAAATAAAAAGAATCAATGACGCTGTAGCAGCTGGTATTATTCCAGCAGATCAAGCAAAAGTGGCTATAGAGGGAATAAATCAAGCTCTAGCTGATATGCTACCAGAAAATACACGCTTACTAGAACTTACGGATCAAATGACTGCATTACATGATAGCATGTTCCCAATGAAAGCTACAGTCAAAGAGTATGAACAAACAATAGCAGATCTAAATGAAGCATTAGACATGGGTATAATTAGTCAAGACAAATTTAATGACATGCTAAAACAAGCTAAGGTTAACTTTGATAAAACTGTTGATGGCATGACTGAGAAAATAAAAGAATTAAAAACAGCAGGTGAAGTATTTGTTGAAGACTTCAATAAGAGCTTTAATGATAAACTAGCAGATGGCTTAGTTGAAGGTAACTTAAACTTTGATACATTTGCAGACTTATGGAAAAGCACACTAAAAGACCTAATATCAGATACACTCAATCAAGGAACATTGTTAAATGATATACTTGGTGGATTTGGTAAAGGCGGCGCAGGAGGCGGACTTAACATAGGTGATATGGTAAGTGGTATTGGCAGCTTTGCTAGTGGTATTGGCAGTAGTATAATGAGTTTCTTTGGAGGCCCATTTGCAGACGGTGGTAACCTACCTGCAGGTAAGTTTGGATTGGTTGGAGAACAAGGACCAGAACTAATTACAGGACCAGCTAAAGTAATAAGCAATGAAGAGAGCTTTGGAAATGGCGGTGGTCAACCTGCGGTAAATATAACTATACAAGCAATTGACACACAGACTGGAACTGAATTCCTTCTGAAAAACAAAAAACAAATTACAGGTATTATACAAGGTGCGTATAATAAACGTGGAAAACAGGGGATTTATTAATGTTAAGTATTTACACATACCCAGATAATAGTGGAACAGGTTACATTGATCCACTTTATTATGGTGCAACAACACCGGGTAGTGAAACCGGATATTTCAAAAGAATAACAGATTTAAAAGCGGGCACTAACTTAGCTTGGCCTACTGGTTCACTAATACCAACTGACACTGTAGTAAATTTAATTACAGCAACAGGATTGTTTCACAAGGGCGTAGATGCTGAAAATGGATTAGAAAATATATCAATTTACAGTTATTGGAATGAACCACTAGCTACTATAGATGCAGTATTAATTACTGAAGCTATTACTAGCAGTGACACAGCAGCAGTTCCAGCAGTTAGATTAACAGTTGACACTAGTGACTTATTGGATAGTGATTTAGTTCAATTAACAAACTTTGATGGAACACTAAATGAACAAAACAATAACAGTTATTATGTTGACGTTATCAATGCTACAACAGCAGATTTATATTATGATAGTGCGTTAAGTAACCCACTATTTTATCTTGCATTAATTTCAGGACAAGCAGTATCCAACATTGACTATGATAGTCCTACTCCAGAGTCTAGCCCAGTAAAAGTTACACTAACAGGATTAGGTGCAGCTCAAGATGGTAGTACTATTGATTTTATAACATCAGGTGGAAGCAACAAACA
>Ga0114915_1001055_pt1 | contig 12029 bp, 10 predicted proteins | sample MalvirAntarct_55_FD_87288 | JGI IMG/M metagenome (GOLD analysis project Ga0114915, IMG submission 87288) | Marine viral communities from the Global Malaspina Expedition - Malaspina viral metaG Antarct_55 | ecosystem: Environmental > Aquatic > Marine > Oceanic | place: South Georgia Island...
ACATAAGCCTCGATGCAGTAGATGTGAAGGGCAAAGTGGTGGCGCTGGAAGCCAATCCGCAGGGAATCAACGCCCATGTTTCGCTACCTACGTGGCGGTATGGTCGCTCCATATTTGCAAAGTATGGTCTGCCTTTATTAAAAAGAGGCGCTGCGGCCGTCATTTTTGTAGCGGACGAAACCGCCGAGAAAGCTTGGGCGGATGCCGTCGAAAATTATAAGCTCGGTAGCTATGATATCGATGGAGGAGCCAATGAAAATGTGACTGCGACGGTCCCGGTGATCTGGCTGCACGCCGATGCCAAAACGGTATTGCAGCAAAACAATGCTACTATCAAGGCCAACCTTTTTGTCAAAAAGTACCCCTACCCCTCAGTCAACATTTTGGGTGTGGTCGAAGGTACTGACCCCCAGCTGAAATCGGAGTACCTGCTGTATAGTGGTCATACCGATGCGCACGGAGTCAGAAACGAAATAAAGAATGACTCCATCTACTACGGGGCCGATGACAATGGTAGTGTAGATGTGGCTTTACTAGCTAATGCCCGGGCCTTCGTCAAATCTCCTGGCAAGCGTTCTGTAATCTTTGCCATTCACGGAGCTGAAGAAAGAGGGCTGCTGGGGTCAAGGTACTTCACTATGCATCCGACAGTACCACTAGCCAACGTAGTGGCGGTACTCAATGGTGATATGATCGGACGAAACACCCCGGATAGCGCCGCTGTGCTGGGGATAATTCCTCCGCACCGCACTTCGCTCGACCTGGCCAACATGGCGCTGGAAGCTAATCGGGAAGGGCCAAACTTCAAGCTGGATACGGAGTGGGATAAAGCTACGCATATCGAAGGCTGGTATTTTCGGAGCGACCACCTACCCTACGCTCGGTTAGGCATTCCGTCGCTGATGTACACGACCCTACTGCACCCAGACTACCATACTCCCCAGGACAACGCCGAGAATATCGACTATCCCAAATTGAAAAAAATGACTGACTGGATGTACCGTACGGGTTGGAAAGTAGCTAACACTCCTCAGCGCCCGGCTACCGACAAAGATTTCAAGCTGGAACGGTAAAATCTCCGAATTCTTTCTCTGATTAATTCACGTGGCTACTAAAAATCCCGTCAGACAGGATACAGCTTCTGTTTGACGGGATTTATTACTTTTTTCTAAAAGAGCTTTATTTTACTTCTTCGTAGTCGACGTATTCCCCGCCCTTAAAACGAGAATCAGGCTTGTTGGGGTCCGCATCCACCCGGATACTACCCTCACGCTGGGGCGGACGGCCTGCATTCTGGTACTTACGCTGCTCCTTCATCAGCTGCCTTCCCACTAGCAAGTGAAACAGGAATCGCCGGAAAGGAGGTACAAAAGCAATCATAAGTACTAGAATGAGGAATATATTGAATACAATTTTCATGGGTCAAAGGAAGTCTGGTAGGCACTAAATTTTAAATACTTCTACGAATATAACGAAAAATATTCTTTTGAGTTTCACCAATTGGGGAAGAAAGGTTGCCGGAAAGTACGGGCGGTTCCTGGGCTCCCGGCACTAGCCTGCCACCAGTTGTCCCACTACGCGAGGGTAGTGTTCATGCTCCAGGGCCTGTACTTTTCGCGCTACATCATCGGGCGTATCGGTAGGTAAAAGTGCGCAGGTAGCCTGGAAAATAATTTCTCCTTCGTCGTATACTTCATTCACGTAGTGAATCGTGATTCCTGACTGCGCTTCCCCTGCGGCTACTACGGCTTCATGCACAAAGTGCCCATACATGCCTTTACCACCGTACTGGGGCAATAGCGCCGGATGAATATTAACAATACGTTGAGGAAAGGCCCGTATCAGATTTTCGGGGACAAGCATCATAAAACCTGCCAGCACCACCAGATCGACCTGCTGATTGAGCAGCAATGCTACGACGCGCTCGGATTCATAAAGCATTTTTTTACTAAAAACTACGGCTGGAATGTGGAGTCGCCGGGCCCGCTGGATGACACCCGCCTCGGGGTTATTGGTTAGGATAAGGGAGACCTCGGCCTCGGTGCGATCGGCAAAGTACCGGGCTATGGCCTCGGCGTTGGACCCCGATCCCGAGGCAAAAATGGCAATGCGTTTCATTTGGGACAAGTTCTATTCTAGGCAGATTGGACAAAAAACGGCTCCGGCAAAGATAGGTTGCCGGAGCCGTTTCATTCCTTTTATAACTTCCCGATTTAGAATATTTTGCTCAACTCGGTAGTACTGATCAATTTGCCTTTCCGGTAGGTTTCGGTCTTTACATCCCAAAGTACCTTATCGGATCGGTAGGATACCGTATTGAAATCAAAGCCAATTTTCATCACAGTCTTGGAAGTTACGTTCATATCCGAGCTTACCTTGTAGGTATCGAAGGTACCTGCTGGTACGGTGATGGTTTCTTTACTCTCGACCTTACGATTGGTAATAGCCATGTCGGTAGTCATAGACATAGGCCCGCTACTGCCTTCTCCGTGCATGGACGCGTCGGGCAATGTCTGGCCTACCGACAGCTTGGCGGGAAATACGATGTCTTTGGACGTAAACTTCATGTCGAAGGCTTCGTACTGCTTATTCTGATCCTGCATCATCATGCTGCTGGCATCCACGCGCAGCTCGTTGCCACTGCAGCGCATCTGCATGGAGTTCACCATCTGGGATTTGCCTTTGCCATCAAACGACTCGAAGTCTATGTCGATTATGGTATCCGCCCCTTCTTTACTCACTTTCTTGATTTTGTACACGACGCGCCCGGTCTGCTTTCCATTCCCGTTGGAGGTCACCATTTCAAAGCCACTTCCTTCCTTAAGAACAATCCCCATACATTCCTGAGCGTGCAGGGCGAGGGGGGTAGATAGGGCTATCCAAAGTAGCAAGATGATCGATTTTTTCATTTTTCAACGTATTTGATTGTCATAAAATAAAAACTCGGCCTAATATACCGACCCGGCATCTAGGTGACAATCTCAATCCAGTAAACGGTAGGTTCAGCCTAGCGAATTACGCCCAAAGCATAGTGGCCAGGCCTAGCAGCATGATCGTTTTACAAAGACTGCTAAGCTGGGCAAATTCCCGACGGGTATCAGAAAATACCAGCCGGTAGACAAGCCAGGCAATAGGAACAAGTAGTAGCGTGAAGAGCCAACTGAGCGCGCTGTTGTCCAGCGAATGAGCCATGAGGTACAGCGTGCTAATGAAAGCCGCTACCAGAAAGTATACAAATAGCTTGGTACGCCGGACTCCCCAGACGATGGGCAACGTACGGCAGCCGTGGGTCTCATCACCTCGCACGTCTTCCATATCCTTGATGATCTCGCGGACCAGTGTAATGAAAAATGAAAAGAGCGCATAGATAAGTACCAGATGACGGTTCTGAGGATAGACGATCGTGACCACGACCAGGCTTAGGGCAGTCAGGAGCGATACGACCAGATTACCAATAAAGGGCGCCCGCTTGAAGCGCTCGGAGTAGAACCAGAGTAGCGTAACACAAAAGACATTCAGCAGAAAAACCCACTTGCTCACCAGTAAGCCCAAAAAAACACCCGCCACGTTCAGGAACTGGTGAGCGCCCATAGCCACACGCCGCTTGAGGTACCGGCCAATGATAACCCGCTCGGGCTTATTGACTATGTCGATTTTGACATCAAAGTAGTCATTGATAATGTAGCCCGCTGCCGCTATAAATACCGTAGAAATACTAAGCACCAACATGCGCGGATCGGCCAGCAACTGCTGCCATTCGCTGCGCGGCCCCACCAGCAGAATGCGGGTCAGGTACTGCGTAAGTACCACGATGAGCAAATTACGGACCCGGATCAGCCGGAGGAATCCTTCGGTATAGTTGCGAAGCGTGAATTTGCGCTGAGTAGCCACAGGGTCAGAGAGGATCAAGGAGCAAATTTAGCTGGTAAACCAATTCAAAAACGACATCGGGCCAGTTAACAAAATCTTTATAGTGCAGTTTGGAATAAAAACGCTGCCTTTTGGTGTTACTAATCCAAAACCAAACTAACTAGTTCGACATACGGAAGAAAATTTGACATTCCGAGCGTGTCCTTTAACTTTTAACTATGAAAATCGGTATCGTTTGTTACCCGACCTTCGGGGGTAGTGGCGTAGTAGCCACCGAACTGGGTAAGGCTCTGGCCAAAGTAGGGCATCAAGTGCATTTTATCACCTACTCCCAACCGCAGCGGCTTGATTTCTTCAACGAAAACCTCTATTACCACGAGGTCAATATTCCTGCCTACCCGTTGTTTCAGTACCCTCCCTACGAGTCGGCACTGTCAAGCGAAATGGTACATGTGGCCAAGTACATGAAGCTGGACTTACTGCATGTGCACTATGCCATCCCCCATGCGTCATCGGCCTACCTGGCCAAGCAGATTCTGGCTGCGCAGGGCATCCACATTCCGGTCATCACCACGCTGCACGGTACTGATATTACACTTGTCGGGAAAGACTCTTCCTATGAACCCGTGGTGACGTTCAGTATTAATCAGTCGGATGGCATCACGGCTGTTTCGGAATTTCTAAAAGCCGATACCTACCGGCATTTTGCCGTTACGAAAGACATTGAGGTTATTCCTAACTTTATCGACCTCGAACGCTTCAAGCGGCAGAAGAAAGACCATTTTAAACTGGCGATTTGCCCTAATGGCGAAAAACTGATTGTCCATACCTCCAACTTCCGCAAGGTAAAGCGTATCGACGATGTGATTATGATTTTCCATAAGCTGCGCCAGCAGGTACCTAGCAAACTGCTGCTGGTAGGCGATGGACCCGACCGCGCCCGCATTGAAAAGCAGTGCATGGAACTGGATATGTTTCCTGACGTGCGGTTCCTGGGCAAACTCGATGCGATCGAGGAGGTACTTTCTGTCGCGGATTTGTTTCTGATGCCTTCGGAAAGTGAAAGTTTCGGGCTGGCGGCTCTGGAAGCCCTGGCTTGTGAGGTACCCCTCATTACAACCAATGTAGGTGGTCTGCCTGAACTCAACGTACAGGGTGTCACAGGTTTTCTGAGTGATCTGGGCGATGTAGATGATATGGTAAAGAATGCCGCTATCATCCTGCAAGACGAAAACCTACCTACCTTCAAGGAAAACGCACTGGCCCGAGCCAAAGAATTCGATATCACCCGCGTTCTGCCACTGTACGAAAAATACTACGAAGGTATTCTGGAAGCCAGTAAAGCAGTCGTTTGACAGGGTACGCTGGCATGAACCTTTTGAGTATACAGGTTGTGTCCTATACAGGATCTCAACTTTAAACTCAGAAGCTCATGCTACCCAATATTCCTCAGACTGATAAGAAACGAATTGTCATCGTAGGGGCCGGATTTGCTGGCCTCGAAATCGCACAGCGGCTTTCCAAACGCTCCGATGTGCAGATCGTGCTACTCGACCGAAATAACTACCACCAGTTTCAGCCTTTGTTCTACCAGGTGGCTACGGCTGGCCTGGAACCTAGCTCTATTGCTTTTCCCCTGCGGAAAATATTCCAGTCGTGTAAAAATGTCCATATTCGAATCACGGACGTACATCGTATCCTTCCCGAACAAAAAGCCGTAGAAACGGGCCTAGGCCTTATTGCCTTCGACGAGCTGATTATTGCTACGGGGGCCGATACGAATTACTACGGTATGAAGGAGATCGAGAAGCGGGCTATTCCTATGAAATCGGTCTCTGAAGCCCTCGCCTTGCGCAACCGCATGCTGCAGAATTTTGAGGAAGCTGTATCCGCCGAAACTCAGTCCGAACGCGATGCCTTGCTGAATGTAGTAGTAGTCGGCGGCGGCCCTACGGGTGTAGAACTCGCAGGTACCCTGGCTGAAATGAAAAAATTTATTCTGCCCAAAGATTATCCCGACCTGGATTTTGATTCCATGCAGATTTATCTGCTGGAAGGTAGCCCCGATGTGCTGGGAGTCATGTCAGACGAAGCTTCAGCCAAATCCCGTAAGTACCTAGATGAGTTGGGAGTGATTGTCATGACCGAACAAATCGTTACCAGTTTCGATGGACAGGAAGTGATAACCAAGCAGGGCCTAAAATTGCACACAACCAACCTGGTGTGGGCAGCTGGTGTGAAGGCCTGCCCCCTGAATGGATTTGCGCCAGAAAGCCTGGGTCGGGGTGGTCGCCTGAAAGTCAATGAATTTAATCAGGTAGCAGGGTATGATACCGTGTATGCTTTAGGGGATGTAGCCCTCATGAGTGGCGATAAAAAGTACCCCGATGGACACCCACAACTAGCTCAGGTAGCCATTCAGCAGGCCAAGAATCTGGCTAAGAACCTTAAACGGAAGCTAGATGGAAAATCTTTTGAGCCTTTCGAATATCGTGATCTGGGTACGATGGCTACCGTGGGGCGGAATCTGGCGGTAGTAGACCTACCTTTCTGGAAGTTTCAGGGCTTCTTTGCCTGGCTTGTCTGGATGTTTGTCCACCTGGTGTCTATTGTAGGAGTCAAGAACCGCTTGATGGTATTCATTAACTGGATCTGGAACTACATTACCTACGACCAATCCCTGCGTCTCATTATCCGCCCTAAGCCTTTACCTTCGGAGATAAGCGAGACAGAAAACAAGAAAGAGCTGGAAGAAATCCAATAACTGTACAAAAAGGGTTGAGTGTGGGGCTTTCTTCCAGGAGAAGGAGTGTAGTTTTGGGGCTATTGCGGTAATTTTGATTTTGTACTTCTGTATATTTTAGTTTCTATTGCCTAAAATTAGTTGCTGTTTTATAACCCAAACAGCGCACTACTGATTTTACGGCTTACCCAATGCTCTACTTTCTTCTTTCTGTTGTATTTACAGTAGCCCTCTATCTGATCATGCGGGCTTACCCCCGCTATCGGGTTCAGTCTTTCCACGCGATTGTGTTCAATTACTACTCCTGCGTAGCCACTGGGCTCCTGCTATCGCCGGATCTGGGACAGTATGCGAAAGTAGAATGGACTTCCATGGGTACCCTGCTTACATTGGCGTTAGGTACCATGTTCGTTTTGGCCTTTGTTCTGATTGGTCAAACGACCCAAAAGGTAAGCGTGACGGCGGCTTCTCTGGCAGCCAATATGTCCCTGGTCATTCCTGTACTATTCGGGTTGTTTGTTTTCAAGAATGCCAATAAGGTATACACCCCCTGGAATTATATGGGCCTTATACTGGCTCTGATAGCGCTAGCCTTAGGAGCTATTCAGAAAAAGACAGAGGATCGTTCCGGCTTTTTTGAAGCTCCACTTTCTAGATGGGTACTGCTGCTTCCCCTGCTTACATTCGTGGCAACGGGAACAAACAATACGCTCATAAACTTCCTGAGCATGAGTTACTATCAGCCCCAGGAAGTCACAACTTTCATGGTACTTTCCTGTATAGGAGCCGTACTCGTAGGGACATTCCTACTCATAATTCGGATTCTTTACAAAAAGGAGCTTGTTTCCAGTCGAAGCCTACTTGGCGGACTTATTCTAGGGGTACCTAATTTTCTGTCGTTTTATTTTCTGCTCAAAGCGCTAGGTACATTTGGCAACAGCGCCGCCTTTGTTTTCCCAATTTATAACATCCTGACCATGATGGCTTCGGCCGCAGCGGCCTGGCTGCTGTTCCGGGAAAAACTCAATACCCTGAATCGGTTAGGATTAGTCCTGGCGGTAATCGCTATTATCCTGATTTCTTATCAGGAATTAGGACTACATTAAGGTAGGTAGTAATACTGAGCTAACTAGCTGCGGACGGCTTCCAGATTGAACAGGTCGTTTAGCACGTCGATGAGAGTTTCGGCTTCGCCGCGCTTGCAGGCAGCTTTCAGTTGTAGTACCGGAAGTTTGATGATCTTCTGCATCATACTGGACGTAATACGGTCCATTTTAGCAGCTTCTTCCTCAGAAAGAGACTTGGTAAAGCGGGCCATTTCCTCCTGCCGTATTTGCTCAAGCGCATTTTTGAGTTTATTGATCGTGGGAGACACGATCATTTCCTTCGACCAGTCGTTGAATTCGGTGATAGATTCCTCAATAATAGAACGCACAGCAGGAACGGCATCGAGTCGGCGAGCTAGCGCAGCGTTGGCACGGGCGCGGATCGTGTCGATGTTGTAAAGCATGATACCCGCTACCTGCTCTACCTCAGGCTCCACACTACGGGGTACCGACAGGTCAATGAAGTACTTATAGGTAAGGCCACTCAGTGACTTCACCATCGTTTTGGTGAAGAAGGGCTGGTCGAGTTTGAGAGAAGAAATTATGACATCGGCTCGCCGAAGCTCTTCTTCTATATTCTTAAAATCAGCTACCCGGAAACCCTGCTTGCTGGCCAGTCGCTCCGCCTTGGCACGAGTACGATTGACCAGGGTGATGTCTACATTTTCTTTTTGAGCCAGGTTTTTACATACATCTGTCCCGATTTCACCCAAACCTACAACCAAGATTTTCGGATTTAGGGTCAAGGTCTCAAGAAGCTCCACCGCCGCGTAGGATACCGAAGCCGCTCCGTCACGAAAGCAGGTCTCCTGCGCTACGCGCTTGTTGGCGAAGAAAATGGTATGCATTAAACGGTGTAGAAAGGGCCCCGCCATATTCAGATCAGCCGCCCATTGGTAGGCTTGTTTGATCTGATTAGGAATCTGCATGTCGCCTACTACCTGTGAATGTAGCCCCGTAGCTACCTCGAACAAATGCCGAACGGCCTCTTCACCAGAAGGGTAGTGTTCAAAGTAAGGCGTATAACGCTCTGTATCAGTCAACCCTTTTTGAATAAGTAAAAGGGAAATAAAATCGGTATTCAAGTCCTGAGGAGAAGTATAGTATATCTCGGTCCGGTTACAGGTCGATACCACCAGTACATCGGACACCTCGAAGAAATCCTTGAGACGTAGCATCAGCGCTTTGGCCTCTTCTTCGTTTAGTGCAATTTGCTCCCTAATTTCCAGGGAAGCGGTTCGGTAGGAGATACTTACGGACTTGAACTGATTGTACATTAGGCTATACGGAATTCTAGGGGCAAATTTACGCCACAATCTTTACAATATGAAACGGGATATAAAACCGATAAGTTTATTTAGAAGCTATATAAATTGTTCTAAAATATTTCTGCTAAATTCACCCGAAAAGGTAGCCTGAAATATGACCTAGGTCATCTACCAAGCTGATGAAGCGACTAAAATTGAGTTTAAAAACAGCATTTCAGGCATTTAATCGTTATACAAAGCAAAGTACTTTATTTGCCTTTTGTACTCAAAAGCCAGCAGCTGACATTACTCATTTATGAATGAACCCCACGTCAAACGCGAGCGCACGGGATTTCGTATGCAGCCCGTGGCCTTGCTGAATAGCTTGAAACTGCGACGCTCGCTGCTGGACTCGTATGGACAAAAAAACATCTATAAGGTCGTTATTGGTTTCAATCTGCTATTAATCAGTATCGGTTCGCTGTTCTACACCAATAATCTTGTGGGGAAGCTGGAAGAGCGAGAACTTCGGCAGGTCAAACTTTTCGCTGAATCGTTGCGGTATGCCATCAACAGCGATTACGACGAGGATTTGAACGGCATTATGGAAATGATTCGGGAGGCCAATACCTTCTACGAAATTCCAGCCATCTATGTGGATGAAAACAACATGCCAGCCGCCCATAACAATCTGGCTTTTCCAGCCAACGCCAGCCCCGAAACCCAGGAACGGCTGATTGAAGAAAACCTAGCTAAGATGAAACAGCAGCATAGCCCTATTCCTGTAGAATTGGGTGAAGAGCGCATCGGCTATGTCTATTACAGCAACTCCTTCCTGCTCACCCAGCTGCGCTACTATCCCTACATTCAGCTCTCGGGTATCTTCATCATTGGCTTTCTGGCGTATCTGGCGTTTAGTTCAGCACGTAAAGCCGAGCAGAACCAGGTATGGGTAGGTCTTGCAAAAGAAACGGCCCACCAGCTAGGTACCCCCTTGTCGTCGTTGATGGCCTGGACCGAATACTTCCGCTCCGACCCTGACATGGATCCCTCTATTGCCGAAGAAATTGAGAAGGATGTACAACGGCTCGAAATGATAACGACGCGCTTTTCTAATATTGGTTCTGTACCCACATTGAAGGAAGAAGTAGTAGCCGAGGTAGTGACCAATTTTATCAGGTACCTCCAGCGTCGGGTTTCATCCAAAGTGAAGTTTTTCATCGACGACCAACTCACAGAAGGTCAGACCGTACTACTGAACCGTAACCTCTTCGAGTGGGTGGTGGAAAATATCTGCAAGAACGCCGTGGATGCCATGGGGGGAATCGGAGAAATTAAGATCTCGCTTGTACCTATGGTAGCTCAAAACGAGGTAATTATTGATATCCAGGACAATGGTAAGGGTATGAGCAAGGCCAATGTAGCCAAAATATTCCGTCCGGGGTTCAGTACCAAAAAGCGAGGCTGGGGGCTGGGATTGACTTTGGCCAAGCGAATTATTGAGAACTATCACGACGGTCGGCTCTTTGTCAAAAGCTCCGAACCGGGGAAAGGTACTACCTTCAGAATTGTGATGCGAATAGCAGGAAAGGCAAGCCTGAAATAAGGTAAGGATCGCTTGAGTCACTACTGATCGATGGGTACCGAAATCGTATCGGTTTCAATCACATTACTCGCCCGCAGGGCACGGTCGCGGATCCGTACTTTGAATTTCACCACACTCAGCTTCGAATACCGTGAATAAAAGTACGTTTGAGAAAGGTCGAGTTTGCCTTTAATGGGGCCGGGCTTTCCATCACGTTTCAAAGTTGGAAAAAAGAGCTTACTGGTAACGGATGAAGGAAGCTGCTGAAAATTCCCCTTATCATCTTTTTTCAGGATAGTCAGTTCATAATTGCCCCAATCCTTATAGGTCGTATTGAGCGCAACCGTATCCCGCTCCTCGGGCGAAACGCCCAGATCACCATCACCATCCTCGAAATCAATCGTGATGACCACAGAATCTTTTTTGGCATTTGGACCCGAAAAAGGATCCGGAACCGTAAACTTGTCGATACTATTGAACTGGATACTGGGTGTATCGTCAAAATTGGGTGTATCAATGCAGCTTGCAAGCCCCAGAATCAGGAACAGCCCGGCGAAAAACGGGTAACGCATAGTATATTTGAAATTTATATTCACGAAAGTAACAGGATTGGAATCAGCAAGCAATAGCCATCTATCGGAATATAGGCAGCATCTGCGCCGTCAAGTCAGTGAAGTTACCCCTGCCACGTTTGAAGAAGTGGCCCTGAGGGTATTTCGCTATCAGGCCGAACATAACCCCGTGTACCGTACCTATCTGGCTCATCTGAATTACAAGACTGACCGCCCCGAACGGCTGGCAGAGGTCCCTCATCTCCCCATTCAATTCTTCAAGCACCACACTATCAGAACCGGCCAGCCGCCCGTTCCGGCGGTCATTTTCGAAAGCAGCGGTACTACCAACTCCACGTCCAGCGCCCATCCGCTCTATGATGCTTCCCTCTACCAGTCCCTCAGTCAGCGCATTTTCGAGCAGGAATATGGGGCGCTGAATCACTTTCACATACTAGCCCTGCTACCTTCGTACCTTGAACGAAACAATTCGTCTTTGGTGTATATGGTCCGGCAATTTATTGACCATACCGCCTCGCCTTTTTCGGGTTTTTATCTGCATGATACCGCCGCTCTCACTGCCCAATTACGTACCCTGGCTGCCCGCCAGGACGACAGCCGGCGCGTGCTGGTACTGGGAGTTACGTTTGCATTGCTGGATTGGGCAGAAAGCGAAATCGACCTTTCGTTTCTGCAAAACCTCCCCAACCTGATCGTAATGGAAACGGGTGGCATGAAAGGCCGCCGCCGCGAAATGCTGCGAGAAGAAGTGCACGATATATTGGAGGAAAAGCTGACCCTACCCTGCATCCATTCAGAATACGGCATGACCGAACTCCTTTCTCAGGCTTATTCACAGGGTGAAGGTCTTTTTCGGCCCGGTGCTACCATGCGTGTGCTGCTCCGCGACCCTAATGATCCTTTTGC
>Ga0114915_1001058_pt1 | contig 12016 bp, 11 predicted proteins | sample MalvirAntarct_55_FD_87288 | JGI IMG/M metagenome (GOLD analysis project Ga0114915, IMG submission 87288) | Marine viral communities from the Global Malaspina Expedition - Malaspina viral metaG Antarct_55 | ecosystem: Environmental > Aquatic > Marine > Oceanic | place: South Georgia Island...
CCGTTCCGGCATCGGAACGGCGCCCCACATACCCGAACCAGAGAAACACCGCCAATGCCAGCAGGCCGGGAAGTCCGAGTTCGGAGACGATCCGCAGCAGGAGCGAGTTCGCGTCTTCGGCGTTGAGATAAGCCACTTGGAAGGGCAGCCCGGCGAAACCGTAGAGCACGGACTCCCGCTCGAACGCCGCCAGGTGCGATCCCAGTCCGCCGCCCCAGAAGCCGGTGTCGATCAGGTGGGTCACCGCGACCCGCAGGTTGTTGTACAGCGTCAGCGTGGAGAAATTGGCGCTCAGCACGTCGTTGTACATCAGTGCCCCGAAGGTATCGTCCGCCCGTACCTTGAATCCGGGAACGTAGAAATAAAGGGCGACGATCGTCGCCAGCCCGCACACCATAACCCAGGCCGCGACACCCCGTCGCGCGTTCAGCGAGACCAGACAGACAGCGACGAATATGGCGGCATAGCTGATTGTCGAGAACGACAGCAGCGTGATGGCGATGATGGCGACGGACGTCCGACGTCCGACGAACACCGGCACCCTGGTCGACAGGTTCAGCACGGCGACGAAGACGGCCGGCGCCAGCATATGCCCCAGGTGCGACGGCTCCTTGAAAATCGACTGAGCACGCAGAACGCCGAACTCGTTGACGTGCATGGTGAAGTCGGGGACCAGCCAGCCGAGGTCGTAGCCGGGAGGCACGTCGAGGAAGAAGGCCACGACCTGGAGCAGGCCGATCAGCGCTACGGCCAGCGCCAGATGCATGTAGGCGCGCATGACCTTGAAGATGTCGTCGCCGTTGATCGCGATGACGTGCTGGAACATCAGGAACGTCGCGCCGATCAGCGCGAGCTGCATCGCCGGGCGCGCCAGCCCGCCCCCGAAGACGCCGACCGCCAGCAACGCGTGCACCGTGAGCGCCCCCAACAAGGCCGCCAACGACGCGGTCATCACCTTCCCCGAGATCGCCATCGCGGCGATGACGATCACCGGCATGTAAACGTAGTGCACGTAAAGGTCGATCGACCCGACCGGGAACTTGAACCCGGTCAGGAAGAGGCTGGCCACGGCCATGTAGAGCAGGAAACTTCTCATCCCACCGGCAACGCGTTCGGAGGCATCTTCCGCGAACCGGGTACGCCGGCCACATCCCGACTGTACGTGCTGGCGACCGGCCTATCCAGGTTGAAATACGTCTCCGTCGGACGCGACCGGTCGAACGGCGCATCCATGATGACCCGCCGCTCCCGCCACCCCATGTTGGGCTCATGCAGGCTGCCTCACAGGACCCCGCCCTGAAGCCGGACGCCGACCCGCGCGCCGCGATCCGCGAACGCGCGCTCGCTCTCGGTTTCGACGCCGTCGGCTTCGCACCAGCCACATCCTCGCCGGAACTGCGCGAGCGCCTTTCGTCATTCCTGACGGAGGGCATGCACGGCGACATGGGGTGGCTGGCGGCCAACGAAGCACGGCGCGGCGACGCCGCGGCACTCTGGCCCGGCGCCCGGTCCGTCGTGGTGGTCGCGGCGAGCTACCGTCCCGGGATCGATCCGCTCGACGTCCTCTCCCGCCCCGACCGCGGCGGCGTCTCGGTCTACGCGCGGACCGGACGCGACTACCACGATGCGTTGAAGAAGCGGCTGAAGGAGCTCGGGCGCTGGCTCGGGACGGTACATGCCGGCGACGCCCGGGCGTTCGTCGACACGGCACCGGTGATGGAAAAGCCGCTGGCCCAGGCCGCCGGCCTCGGCTGGCAGGGCAAGCACACGAACCTCGTCTCGCGCGAGCACGGTTCGTGGCTGTTCCTCGGCGAACTTTTCACCACCCTCGATCTGGAACCGGACACGCCGGAGGCCGACCATTGCGGCTCGTGCCGGCGCTGCCTCGACGCCTGCCCGACCGCCGCCTTCCCCGTTCCCTATCGCCTCGATGCACGGCGCTGCATCTCCTACCTCACCATCGAGCACAAGGGGCACATCCCGCTGGAGTTCCGCGAGCCGATGGGCAACCGGATCTACGGTTGCGACGACTGCCTCGCGGTCTGTCCATGGAACAAGTTCGCCCAGACTTCGCCGCGCATCGACGACCTGCTGCCCCGCATCGAACTGACGGCCCCCCGGCTCGCCGATCTGGTCAGGCTCGACGACGCATCGTTCCGCACCCTCTTCTCCGGTTCGCCGATCAAGCGCACGGGCCGCGACCGCTTCGTCCGCAACGTGCTCATCGCGATCGGCAACAGCGGACGTGCCGGCCTCGCCCCCGAGGCGGAACGACTGCTGAGCGATCCCTCCCCTCTCGTCCGCGCCATGGCCGTCTGGGCGTTGGCCAGACTGCTGACGCCGGAGGCGTTCGCCGATCTGCGGGCCGCGAACCTGCCCCTGGAGAAGGACGAAGACGTCGTCGGAGAATGGGCCGTCATGGGGGGCCGAGACGGGACAGACGCACCCCGCTAAGATCGACCCGCGGACAGAAGCGGGAGTGCAGAGCGATGGACTACGACTACATCATCGTCGGCGGCGGGTCGGCCGGGTGCGTGCTGGCGAACCGGCTGACCGAGGATGCGGGGGTCAAGGTCCTGCTGCTGGAGGCCGGCGGCCGCGACACGAACCCCTGGATCCACGTGCCTGTCGGCTACGTCCGCACGCTCGACAACCCCAACGTCAACTGGCGCTTCTATTCCGAACCCGAGGAGGCGACCGGCAACCGCCCCATCCCGATCCCGCGCGGCAAGGTGATCGGCGGCTCCAGTTCGATCAACGGCATGCTCTACGTTCGCGGCCAGCGCCAGGATTACGACATGTGGGCGCAACTCGGCTGCCGCGGCTGGTCGTTCGAGGACGTGCTGCCCTATTTCAAGAAGTCGGAGGACTGCGAGCGCGGCGGCTCCGACCTGCGCGGCACCGGCGGCCCGCTGCGCGTATCGGAACTCACGATGCGCAACCCCGTCTGCAACGCCTTCGTCGAGGCCGCGGAACAGATCGGGCTTCCGGGGAACGACGACTACAACGGCTGGGACCAGGAGGGGATATTCCACAGTCAGGTGACGCTCCGCGACGGGCGCCGCGCCAGCACGGCGCGGGCGTTCCTGAAGCCCGCGATGAAGCGCCCGAACCTGCGCGTCGAACTGGGAGCGCATACGCAGCGGATCCTGACCGAGGGCCGGCGTGCCACGGGCGTAGAATATCGGGTGGGCGGCACCGCGAAGACGGCGCGCGCCGGACGCGAGGTCATCCTGGCCGCCGGCGCCATCGGGTCGCCGCAGATCCTGGAACTGTCCGGCATCGGCCAGAGCGAGCGCATCAGGCAATTGGGGCTGGAGGTCGTGCATGACCTGCCCGGCGTCGGCGAGAACCTGCAGGACCACTACATCATCCGCATGCAGTGGAAGGCGACGCAGCGCGTCACCTTCAACGAGCTGTCGCGCGGCCTGCCGCTGATGCGCGAAGTCGTCCGCTACGCCCTGTTCAGGAAGGGGCTGCTGACCCTGCCGGCGGCGAGCGTGGTCGCATTCGTGCGCACGCGGCCCGAACTCGAATCGCCGGACGTGCAGTACCACATCACGCCGGCCAGTTTCGCCGATCCGGTGAAGCGCATCCTGGACAGTTTTCCCGGCATTTCCTGCGCCCCCTGCCAGCTGAGGCCCGAGAGCCGCGGCACGGTGCATGCGAAGAGTGCGGATCCGCTCGAGGCGCCGGCGATCCGGCCGAACTTCCTGTCCGACACGCTCGACCAGGAGACGACGGTGGCGGGGATGCGGTGGGCCCGGAAAATCCTGCACGCACCCGCCCTGGACGCCTATCGCGGCGAAGAGGTGCGCCCGGGCGAACAGATGCAGACCGACGACGAACTGCTGCACTATGCGCGGACGACCGGTGCCACCGTCTATCACCCGGTGGGAACCTGCAAGATGGGCATGGACCCGATGGCGGTCGTCGACGATCAGCTGCGTGTGCGTGGCGTCGCGGGGCTGCGTGTGGTCGACGCCTCGATCATGCCGCGGCTGGTATCGGGCAACACGAACGCCCCCACCATCATGATCGCCGAAAAGGCGGCCGACCTGATCAAGGCCGCGGCGCGGAGCGGTGCCGTTGCCGCTTGAGCGGTCAGGTCTTGTAGACGAACGACCGGAGGTGCTCGGGGATCGGCTGACTGTCCGCTTCGCGGAGCGCACGACGAATGCCGCGGATCGTATAGGCGGCGGCATCGCTGACCTCGCCGGTGGCGGCCGCCTCGTATGCACGCCCGAAGTCGTCCGAGCTCTGCATGCCGGCGATGGAAATAACCGCGGCGATCGCCATCATGAACACGTAGTGCATGGTCTGTCTCCCATCGACCGTTCGAAGTCCCGGTCCGATGGGATTAAGACTGAATTGGCGGGAAGAAGATCCGGTTAACGCCCGATCCCGATGACCGCCAGCGCCGTCTTCTTGCCGGCGCCGTCGACACTGAGGGCAAAGCCGAGATGCGTGGCTTCCGGATCGAGGAGGCCGCCGGAGCGATCCGAACCCAGCCAGCGCTCGCCGAAGAAGCGCAGGTCCGCATCGGTCGGCACGCGCCCGCAGCCGCCGCACTCGCCGACGAGCAGCGACATCGCCTGCCACCGGCCGCGATCCTCGCCGGGGAGCACCCCCAGCACCTCGTCCGAGGGAATGTCGCCGACCCCCGCCAGAGCCTCGCCCGTCCGGCGCAGCACCAGGCGGCCGGCCGCGATGCTCAGCGCCGCGCTGCGCTGCAACGGCGGCAGGCTCAGCGTGGCGCGCCGCTGGTTCGCCAGCGCGACGATCAGCTTCAGCTGCGCATCGGCCTCCAGAGGCAGCGGTGGCGGTGCGCCCTCGGCCCGCCGCGGCTCGCCCGGGCCCGCGAACAGCTGGACGGCATAGAGACGGCCACCCGAGTCGGCCGCCGCACCGAAGCCGAACCGCTCGAAACCGGCACCGAGCAGATTGTGACGATGCCCCGGGCTGTTCATCCAGCCGGTCTCGAAGCGCGCCAGCTGGTCCGCATCGGGCGGCGGGCATCGCTCGCACGCCGCGATGTTCTCCGCCACCGCTTCGGTCGTCTTTCCGCCGGCCGCCACGTACCGATCCATCGGCGTGCGACCCTCCGGCGAGACATGCTCGACATAGTTCCGCTGCAGCATGTCTGCGGCATGTCGCTGTGCCGCCTCGTCCAGGCGCGTATCGCGGAAGAGCGCCGGCAGACCGCCCGCCGCGCGGTCGCGGTTCACCAGCGTCAAAGCTTCCTCACGCAGGACGCCCATCGGCTCCGCTTCGGCGGACGCCGGATGCACCGTGCCGCCGAGAAGCAGCGCGAGCGCGGTACCGGCAGCGAGTCGAGACAGCCGGCGCGACGGCGGCGGCACCGTCATCGGCCTTGTCTGATCCTGTCCAGCACCGGCAGGAGATGCCGGCGGAAGGTGACGGGATCCTCGCTCATCGGAAAGTGCCCGAGGCCGGGCATGATCGTCAGTTCGGCACCCGGAACCGCGGCCACGATGGCCTCCGCATCCTCGGGACGCGCCGAATAGTCGTACTCGCCGTTGAGCATGTAGAGCGGACAGCGCGCCGTATCGATGCGGTGCAGCCGGTCGCGGATGTCGCCGTCGATCGCGTAGAAGAAGAGGTCGCCTTTGAACACCCCCGGGCCGCCCTGCATGTAATGCCAGAGGGTCTCCCATCGTTCGACGGACGGGCTTTCCGGTCCCATCAGTCCCGACACCCAGCCGGCGGCCACCTCGCCGCCGTGAACGTCGCCGCGATGCAGCCAGTCGAGATCGAGGTAGCGTTCGACATGGGCGCCCGACTGCAGGCCGATGAGCGCGCGGAATTCGTCGGGATGATCGATCGCCAGTTGCAGCACGATGCGACCGCCGATCGAGCAGCCCATCACCACCGGCCGGTCCAACTGCAGCGCGCGTGCGACATCGCGCACCTGGCCGACATAGGCCTCGGTGGTCAGCCTGTACTCCTCGCGCTCCCACCCGGCCGGCGGCGAGGACTTGCCGTGCCACGGCATGTCGAACGCGATGACGCGGAAGTGTTCGGTAACGGCCGGGTCGTTGAGGATGCCGCGGAACTGGCGCCCGTCCGCCCCGGCGGTGTGCAGGCAGAGCAGCGGGATTCCGCTTCCCGCCTCCTCGATATACAGCCTGTGGGGCCTGCCGCCGATCTCGCAGTTCAGATACCTGCCGACGATCGGCTCGTATGCGGGACCGCTCATGATCCGTCTCCCTTGCCGCGCGGCAGTTCGAGCAGCGTCTTGAACCAGAGCAGGTTGGCGAAGAACGGCCGGAGGTCGCCCTCGATCGTGACGAGGCGGTGGCGCACCAAGCCCAGGATGTCCTGACGCCGCGGCGGCGGAACGGCCTGCCAGAAATCGCTCCAGGCTTCCGCACCGCCGCGGATCGCGAAAGCCCAGCTGCGGCCGAGGAACGGGCCGCGCTCGACCCGCTCCACCCGCCCCTCGCGCACCCGGACGAGCCAGTCCTGCGGGCCGATGCCGACGAAGAAATCGACGTCGACATGGCGCCCGCGTCGGGTGAGCCAGGGGTCGGCCGCGGCGAGCGCCGGCAATGTTCCGATCATGGCGATGCGTCCCTGCAGTTTCTCGTTCGGCCCGTATCTGCGGCACCGAAAGCGTCGCGTCCGGTGAACCGGCGCCATCTTGCCGCGTTGGACACACGCGGGAAAGCCGCCGCAGCCAAGGATCGGAGCCGCACCGTATGGAAGAGCAATTGCTGGTCGTCCTCGTCGTCGTCGCGGCGGCCGGGATGATGGGGCAATGGATCGCGTGGCGGCTCGGTCTTCCGGCAATCTTCGTCCTCCTGTGCCTGGGTTTCGCGATCGGACCTGTCGGCCGGCTCGTGGTGCCGGAGCAGGATTTCGGCGAAATGCTCGATCCGATGATCGGGCTCGCGGTCGGCATCATCGTGTTCGAGGGCGGCCTCGGTCTGAATTTCTCCGAGCTCCGCCGTTCCGGCCAAGGCATCCGGCGGCTGGTCGGCCTCGGCATCCCGCTCTCGGCCGGGCTGACCTTCATCGCGGCCTCTTATGTCGGCGGCTTCACCTGGGAGGTTTCGATCCTGATGGCGAGCATGCTGCTGATCACCGGGCCGACGGTGATCCAGCCGCTCCTGCGCCAGGCGAAGGTGGGAATGCGCGTCGCCGCCTTCCTGAAGTGGGAGGGCGTGCTGAACGACGCGATCGGCGCCGTGCTCACGGTTCTCGTGCTGGAGTTCATCCTGTCGACTGTCGCGACGGCCGACCTGACCGCCCCGCTGATCGATACGCTCGTCGACCTCGCGCGCGGCACCGCCATCGCCGCGGCTCTCGGCCTCGGCGCCGGCTTTCTCGCCGCCATGCTGATGCGGGCGGATCGCGTCCCGGAGTTCCTGAAAGCGCCGTTCGTCGTCACCGTCGTCGTCTGCATCTATACGGGCGCCCACCTCAGCCAGCACGAATCCGGGCTGATCGCCGTGGCGCTGTTCGGCATCACGCTCGCCAATCGGGATCTTCCGGAGATCGAGGATCTCCGGCGGTTCAACGACAGCCTGACGGTGCTCCTGGTATCCGGCCTCTTCGTCATCATCGCAGCGACGCTCGATCCCAAGGCGTTCAGCGACGTCGACTGGCGCGAGATCCTCTTCCTCGCCGCATTGGTCCTGGTCGTGCGCCCCGTGGCGACGACGATCGCAACGATGCGCAGCGATATGAACTGGCGCGAGCGGCTCTTCGTCGGCCTGATCGCCCCACGCGGGATCGTGGTGGCCGCCCTCGCCACCCTGGTCGGGTCGCGCCTGGGCCAGGCCGGCCTCGAAGGGGCAGACCGGGTGCTGCCCGTGGTCTTCGGCGCCATCATCCTGACGGTGTCCCTGCAGGGCTTCCTGATCGGACCTCTGGCCCGCGCCCTGGGTCTCGCCTCGACCACGCGGCCCAGCCTCGTGATCGTCGGCTCGAATCCTTGGACGGTCGCGCTGGCGCAGACACTGCGCCGCCTGGGAACGCCGGTGCTGATCACCGACCATTCCGCCGATGCCCTGCAGGCCGCGGAGGCGGACGATCTCTCGATCCACCACGGCCACATCCTGGCGCCGACCGAGGATGCGCCGGAGGAGCTGAAGGATCTGGAGTACCTGCTGGCGGCGACCGACGACGATGCGTTCAATGCCCTGATCTGCACCCGCTTCGCGTCGAGCATCGGCCAGCAGCGCGTATTCCAGCTGCCCTACGCCGATCGCCTGGATTTCGGCCCGGAATGGCGCGGCCGCGTCGCGTTCGGCTCCGGGTTCACCCGGGAAAGCCTGCTCCAACGGATGGAGGCCGGGTGGCGGTTTCGTGTCTGCGCGCCGGATGACGTGTGGCCGCAGGGTGACACCGAGCAGGCGATCGCGATCCTGAGGCTGTTGCCGAACGGCGACCTGACCCTCGCATCGGACGAAACGACCGCCAAGGAGCCCGCGAACGCGCAGGTGGTGATCTTCGAATCGCCCAATTCTACCTCGATTGAGGAGTCTGCAGGCGATCGGCACCCTCATCCGCCCAATTTCTGAGCATCTGCCCAGCGCCTCCTGCGAAAGCGCGTGTCTCGGTGCGACGTGCCCGAGTGGTACATGGCTTGCTTAAGTGTTGAGCACATATGACAGACCCATGACGAGGGGCGCATGACCAACAGTTTCACAGGGCGGGCCGCTCTTGCCGCGGCGGTAATGGCGGCATGCATCGGCGGACCGGCTCTGGCGGAATCGCCTATTCCGGGCGAATTCTCGGCTAACGTTTCGCTGGGCACCGACTACGTGTTCCGCGGCATCTCGCAGACCGACGAAGACCCCACCATCCAAGGCGGGCTCGACTGGTCGCACGATTCCGGCGTCTATCTCGGGATCTGGGCTTCCAACGTCGACTTCAACGACGGCGACGAAGCCCACATCGAAGCCGACATCTATGGCGGCTGGAAGCCTACCTTCGGCGGCTTCACCTTCGACATCGGCGGCATCTACTACGCCTATCCCGGCGCCGACAACGACCTGAACTACGACTATGTCGAGGCGAAGCTCGGTGCGAGCTACGACTTCGAGGTCGCCGAGGCCGGCGTCACGATGTTCTACTCGCCGAACTTCTTCGGTGGCGGCGACGACGCTTTCTACCTCTCCGGCGACGTCGCGGTCCCGCTCCCCTACAGCTTCTCGCTGGGCGGTCATCTCGGCCATCAGTGGATCTCGGACAACACCGGCTTCGGAACGCCCGATTACCTCGACTGGGCGCTGAGCGTGACCTACGCGCTGGAAGGCGTGGCCGATTTCAAGCTGGCCTACACCGACACCGACCTGAAGAGCTCCGAGTGCAACGACATCTGCGACGCTCGCGCGGTGTTCTCGGTATCCCGGTCCTTCTGACCGGGCTGACCGGCGAAGCATAGCCTTAACGGGTCGCCGAACCGGGTCTGTTCAAGCAGCGGAGTGGCGTGCCGGCCCAAAGCGCCTTAGACAGGCGCGATGAACTACCGGCACGCCTTCCACGCCGGCAACTTCGCCGACGTTCTCAAGCACGCTGTCCTCGCGCTCGCGGTCGCGCATCTGAAGCGCAAGGACAAGCCCTTCGTCGTGATCGATACGCACGCCGGCATCGGGTCGTACGACCTGACGGCCGACGAAGCGCTGCGAACCGGCGAAGCGACGCACGGCATCTGCCATGTCGTCGCACAGCCCGATATTCCCGACACGCTCGCCCCCTATCTCGATGTCGTTCGCGCGCTGAACGGCACGGACGGGATGCGGTGGTATCCCGGATCGCCACGTCTGGCGCGGGATCTGCTGCGCCCCGCCGATCGGCTGGTGGCGGTCGAACTGCACCCGAACGACGCCGAAGCTCTGGCAGCGGAATTCGGCGGCGACCGTCGCACGGCCGTCCACCCGCTCGACGGCTGGCTTGCGCTCAAGTCGTTCCTGCCGCCGAAGGAGCGCCGCGGCCTCGTCCTCGTCGATCCCCCGTTCGAACGGCCGGGCGAATTCGACCGGATGCTCACGGGACTGAAGAAGGCGCACCGTCGTTGGGCGACAGGCATCCTGATGTTCTGGTATCCGATCAAGAGCCGCGAAGACGCGGACGCTTTCACCGAAGCCGCACGGCGGCTCGCGATTCCGCAGACCCTTCTGGTCGAACTCGGCGTCGCTGCCGTCGTTCCGGGTGAGAAGCTTTCGGCCTGCGGCCTCCTGATCGTCAATCCGCCCTGGCGGCTCGACGCGGAACTGCGCCGCCTGCTGCCCTGGCTGCAGCGTGTCCTGGCGCGGGGGCCGGGTGCCTGCCACCGGCTCGAATGGCTGGTCGGCGAACGGCCGAGCGGGCAGACTGCCGAACAGGATTCGATCGCCCACCGCGAGGAGTGAGCCCATGGACTATCGAAAGCTCGGCCGAAGCGGCCTGAAGGTGTCGCCGCTCTGCCTCGGCGCCATGAACTTCGGCGGCCCGACCGACGAAGCCGATTCGGCGCGCATCATCGGCAGGGCGCGCGAGGCCGGCATCAACTTCATCGACACGGCCGACGCCTACAATGGCGGCCGCTCCGAGGAGATCATCGGCCGCACGGTCGCCGCCGAGCGCGACCAGTGGGTGATCGCGACGAAGCTCGCCAACGCCGTCGGCAAGGGCCCCAACGGCGGCGGCCTGTCGCGCAAATGGGTGATGCAGGCGGTCGAGCACAGCCTGCGTCGCCTCGCGACCGACCATATCGACGTCTACTACCTGCACAAGGAAGACCACGACACGCCGCTGGCGGAGACCGTGCACGCCCTGGGCGACCTCGTGCGCCATGGCAAGATCCGCTACTTCGGCGTTTCCAACTACCGCTCCTGGCGCGTCGCCGAAATCTGCCGGATCTGCGACGAACTCGGCATCGACCGCCCGGTCGTCAGCCAGCCCTACTACAACGCCGTCAACCGCATGCCGGAGACCGAGCATATCCCGGCCTGCGCGCATTTCGGCCTGGGCGTCTTCCCCTACAGCCCCGTGGCGCGCGGCATCCTCTCCGGCAAGTACAAGGCCGACGCGCCGCCGCCGGAAGGCAGCCGCGCCGCCCGCCAGGACAAGCGGATGATGCAGACGGAGTGGCGCCCCGAATCCATGGCGGTCGCCGACCGGATCAAGGCGCACGCCGAGAGCCGCGGCATCAGTTCCAGCCAGTTCGCCACGGCCTGGGTGCTGAACAACAGGCTGATCACCGGGACGATCGCCGGCCCGCGCACCGATGCGCATCTGGAAGATTATCTCGGCGCCCTCGCCTATCGCTTCACCGCCGAAGACGAGGCGCTCGTCGACTCGCTCGTGTCCCCCGGCCACCCGTCGACGCCGGGCTACAACGATCCCGCATACCCGATCGAAGGCCGCATCCCCCGCACGTGATGCGATCCGGCCGAGGCCGCCCGCGCGGGCGGTCTCAGCCGGGGGTGCCGCGCTGGCGCAGATACTCCGCCAGGGTGAACGCGACGAGCAGCCAGAAGCTGCCGACCAGAAGCCCGGCGGCGACGTCGCTGGCGAAATGCACGCCCAGGAAGATCCGGCTGAAGCTGACCAACGCGATCAGCACCAGGCTCCAGAACGCGACCTCGAAGCGCTGGCGGGCGCTCAGCGCATCGCGGATGATCGCATAGGCGACGAAGCCGTAGACCGCCGCGGCGCCGGTCGCATGAGCACTCGGGAACGCCGGCGACAAGGCCGTCTCGCTGGTGACGAACTCCGGGCGCGGGCGCGCGAAACCGAACTTTCCCGACCATGTCGTGGCCTGTGACCCCAGCACCGCCACCCAGAGCGGCAGGATGTAGGCGGGCCGGCGGTCGGCCCAGAGGAAACCCGTCGAAACCAATGTCACCGCGACGAGCGTCTCTGTGTTGCCGAACCCGGTGATCCACAGGAAGAACGGCACCAGCGGCGCCTCGCGCACCGGCGCCAGGAAATCGCTGATCGCCTGGTCGAGGACGACGATCTCCTCCGCCTCGAGCACCTCCTCGACCACGCCGCCGAGCAG
>Ga0114915_1001060_pt1 | contig 12012 bp, 10 predicted proteins | sample MalvirAntarct_55_FD_87288 | JGI IMG/M metagenome (GOLD analysis project Ga0114915, IMG submission 87288) | Marine viral communities from the Global Malaspina Expedition - Malaspina viral metaG Antarct_55 | ecosystem: Environmental > Aquatic > Marine > Oceanic | place: South Georgia Island...
AGTTTTAGATAAAGTAGGCAATACTTTAATTATAGCCGATTCAGCAGAACCTAGACTTATAGCAGACTTAAAGCATTTAGGAGTAAACATTAAAGCAGTTAAGAAAGGAACTATTGAAAGTGGAATAACTAGGATGCAAGACTATGAATTAATCGTAAGTCCTGAATCAACTAACATAGCTAAAGAATTGAACAACTATGTATATTCGGATAAGGGTTCTAAACTTTATGTAGATAATTGGAATCATTCTATTGATGGTATCAGATACAATGTAATCTATCACCTAGACAATCCAAATGCAGGTAGGTATTTTGTTCAGTAAAAAAAATCGTTAAACTAAAATCAACTAATTTCTATTATATAGTGTATGAAAGTTAAAATTAAAAAAGAAGGTAAAGTAAAAGAGTTTAAACTAATCAATAGTTGGTCAGATGTTACGTTAGAAACTTGGCTAAAACTTATTGAATTTGAAACAGGTACTCCGACTGAAAATGCTACAGAAACTATATCAACTCTTTCAACTATACCAAAGAAATTAATAAGAGAGTTAGCCTTATCAGACGCAGCAGGTATAATGAGTAAGATAGCTGAACTACAAGCAAATCAAGATAGTAAGCTAAAAAAAATAATAGAGATTAATGAAGTTGAATATGGTTTTATGCCTGACCTTGACTCCATCACGCTTGGCGAGTATGCAGACATTGAGCAATTTATAAAAATTGGAATAAATAAAAACCTTCCTGAATTGTGTGCCGTACTCTACAGACCGATTAAAGAAAAGAAAAATGGTATTTATATCATAGATGCTTATGATGGGGATATTCGGATGCGGACTGAAGAAATGAAACAGATGAAAGCGGAACAAGTGCAAAGTGCATTGGTTTTTTTTTATCATTTCGTACTAGAATTATCGAAGATTATGCCATCGTATTTAACGGAACGGATGAAGGAAATGAAGACGCAATAGCTAGTGAAGACTTTGCAAGTAAGTGGTCTTGGTTCGGAGTTTTTCATCGTTTGTGTAATCAAGATATAAGCAAATTAGAAACAATCACAAGACTAAGTCTTTTAGAATGTTTGACTTGGTTAAGTTATGAAACAGATTTAAACTCTCAAAATAAAGTTAAAAGAAATGGTTGAAAATAAAACATACAATAATGTCGTCAATACACTTTTACGACTAGGCGAGTATCACGAACAAATCAGTACAACTTCTGTAGGAGATATTTATGAAATAAATCTTGAGAAGATGCAGAAATTTCCATTGATGCACGTAAATCCGACATCAGTAACAACAGGAGAAAGTCAGCTTACGTACAATTTTCAGATTTTCATTATGGATATGGTAACTGAAAAAGCTAATTGGACTAAGAATAATGCAGATGCAAACTTTCCTAAGCTATACAAGACTTTAAGCAATGAGCAAGATGTATTTAATGAAACACTTCAAATATGTACTGACTTTATAGGAATGCTTAGACATAGTTCAAGACAATCATTGGAAAGTGTTGATGATATTAATTTTCCTTTATACTTTACACAAGACCAATTTACTATAGAACCATTTCAAGAAAGATTTGACAATCTTTGTTGTGGCTTTGTTTTTAATATCGGAATATTAGTACAGAACGACTTTGAAACTTGTAATATTCCTGTAAATAGAAGAGGTGCAGGTTACTAATGAAATGGAAGATAGGATGGCTAACAATACAAATAGGATGGAAAAAATTTAAAATAACAATTAACTTATAAAAAAATGGCAGATTTAACGACAACAATTCAGGAAACGGTTACAATAAATGGAAGTCTAAGAGGCTCTACTAATACTGTAGTGACTACAGGTATCAATGATGTATTTGAAAGAATAGTAACTTGTGCTCATTCTCAAACTACAACAATAGCAGTATTTGCAGCAAGCCCACATACTTCAGCAGGTGCTATAGATGTTGATAGAACTAAATATATCAGAATCAGTAACTTGGATGCATTAGCTGAGATAGAATTAGCAATAGTAACTACTGCATCAAATTATCAAGTAACAATAAGAGCAGGAGGTTCTCACGTTTTATTTCAAGGTGGTGCAATAGCTTTAGCTGAAGAAGATACATCACCATCTTTTGGTACTATGGAAGATATAGCATCTTTACAAGTAAAGCCTGTAGGTTCTTCTTACAATCCTAGAGTAGAAGTATTTGTTGGAGTAGAATAGTGAATACTAAAGCAATAGAAAATTACTTAAATAGTTTTGGTAGGCAAGTGGTTAAAGAATCACAAGAGCTTTTACAAAAACAAAAAGGAAGTACGTCTTTAGGTAAGTCAATTAGATTTACAGTAACAAAAGAAGATGGAGGTTTTTCTACTAAGTTTTATATGGATGACTATGGTCAATTTTTAGATAAAGGAGTTTCAGGAAATCAGAAAAAACAATCATATATAAATTATGATGGTAAAAAGAAAGCAAGTCCAGGGAAAGGATATACAACTAAACATCCACCTACAGGAATTTTAGAAAAGTGGATTAAAAGAAAAGGGCTTAAAGGAAGGGATATGGGTTCTACTTATATAAATAGTAAAGGTAGAAGAATAAAAAGACCTGCTACAGGTAGATTTATTACAAACAAATCTTTTGCTTTTGCTATTGCTAAGTCAATACAAAAAAAAGGAATTAAAGGTATTAGTTTCTTTCAAAAGCCTTTTGGACTTAGATTTAAAGAACTAGAAAAAGATTTTTTAAAAATATTAACTATTGATATAAGAAGTAATCTTGTAGAATTTTACAGACCTAAATAAATTAAATAATGGCAACACTAATAGAACAACAACCTCTATTCTCATATATACCTGCTGGACAGGATGTGATTTTTACTGTATCAAATAATAATATAGTAACTAATCCTTTAAATTCAAGAGTTAAATTTATTGCTGAAGTTCGTATAAGTGATACATTAACTCCAAATCCATCAAATAATTCACAGGTCATAGGTACTTTTAAAACTACTCCAAATAACGCATCTGTAGGAATGTTTGATTTTAGACCTATTATTGAAAACTTTGTAAATGCTGATCATAAGGCTTTAGATAATAGCTCATATAAGACAGATGTAAATAAAAACTTAAGAGTTCCATTACATCTAATTGATAAGTATTCTGGCAATAATAATAATTTTAGATATTTACAAGTAAAATTTAAAATAGAATACTTTGACAATGATACTAGCAGTTCAGATTTTAATACTCTAGTGACAACAGATACTGCTGATTCTCGTAGTTTTAATTTATGGAATGCCTATTTGAAATATTCAGATGAATTATCTTTTGGAAGTAGTGGAGGCAACAATAATTGGTTTGGGTATAGTGTTTCGGAATTCAATCTAACTACTAATACTAAGAAATTTTTAACAAATGCTCCTGTTATTCAATATGCTAATATAGAAGATTATGGTACTGCTGCAATCTTAATGATTAATCCATTAACACAAATATCACAGTTACCTTTAACTCCAATAGGAGGAACAGCAATGATTAAATTTACTTATTATAATGACAGCAATTCAGTTTTAGATTTTGAAACTATAAGACTTGATGACGTAAATAATGGAGGTTTTACTTATTTAGATAGAGGACTTGCAAAAAATAATATAGTTTATGCAGGAATTTTCCCTGCTAATTTACAAGGGTGGAGTAAAAAATTCAATGATAATATTGCAAACATTTCTTATTATAAAGTAGTTGTTCAAACCTTAAGTAGTGCTCTTGCTGTAGATATTTCTCAAACATATAGAATTAATATTAACTGCCCTACACTTAAAGGATATGAACCTATAAGACTTTGTTGGCTTAATCAATGGGGTGCTTGGGATTACTATACATTCACTATGAAGTCTATTAAAACAATATCAGCAAAAGGTACTACATATAGACAACTTGCAGGAACTTGGAATGAAAAAGTATATAAGATAGATGGATTTAAAGGAGGTAAAAAATCCTTTAGAGTAGATGCTACAGAGAAGATTAAAATGAATACTGACTTTGTAAGTGAATCAGATTCTGAATGGTTTGAGGAGCTTATAAATAGTCCTGAAGTATATATCTTAAAAGGATATCAGACTGATGTTGCAAATTCAGCTTTAAACAAATATGTATCTCCTGTAAGACTTACAACTTCTAGCTATACAAAAAAGACAGTAGCTAATGATAAAATAATGCAGTATACATTTGAAGTAGAAAAAAGTAAAACTCTTAGAACTCAATCAATATAATGAGCGTTCAATTAATAATTAAGCCACAAAATGTACAAGGGTTTACTAATGTAACTTCTTACATCAATGAAAATGTAGTTAGTAATGGAATAAATTTTACAGGCTTAAATTCATCAGGTAGCTATACAGCTTCAGGATTTTATGATTTTGAAGATGTCATTTTAAATGCTTATCCTTCAACTCCTAATGTTTGGTATAGATTTAGCACAGATGATAATAATACAGCCCCTGCAATACCTACTTTAATAAATCAAAATGTACTAATTTCTCTAGTAGCTACAAGTGGATCAGTAGGTGCTCCATCAGGAATATATCAAAGACTTACAGGCTTAGTTGTTGGTCAGACTTATGAGGTAGAAATAACTAAATTAGTTCCAGAAACAAATCCTCAAAACTTTTGGGAAATTTACATTTTTAACCAAAATGGGTCTTTATTAGATTATGGTGTTCAAGTAGCAGACAACAATTCAACTGCTACATTTACAGCGCAATCTGTTAATGATGATATATTTTTTATATCTTATAATTATACTCCACAGACTGCAACTATTCAGCTTACAAATGTTTCAATAATAGGAGCTACTGAACTTGTAAATACACTTTCAGGTGATGGTTCTGTTCTTTGTGATTTATATGAAGATGAAGATTTACCATTAAGTCTGAGTGTAGATGACTTTAAAAATGTAGCTGAGAAAGTACAATCATATTCTAAGGCTTTTAATTTACCTGCTACTAAAAGAAATAATAGAATATTTGATAATGTTTTTGAAATAACTAGAGCTGATGATGGTATAATCTTTAATGCTTATAGAAGGACTCAATGCGTTTTAAAGCAAGACGGATTTATTTTATTTGAGGGTTTTTTAAGATTATTAGATGTATCAGATAAAGAAGGAGAAATAAGTTTTAATGTAAATCTATATTCAGAAGTAATAGCATTAGCAGATGTTTTAAAAGATAGGACATTTTCAGATTTAGGATTTAACGAATTAGAACACGCTTATCAAATAACTAATATCAAAAATAGTTGGAATGATACAGGTACAGGAATAACTTATATTAATCCAAGTACATCAGGATTCAGAGATGCAAATAGCACAGTAAAATATCCTTTATGCAATTGGAATAATCAATTTGTTATATCTAATGGCAGTACTCCAGGTTCTTTTCCTAATAGAATGGAGCTTACAATATTAGAGCAAGGTTTTAGACCTTTTATAAATATAAAGTATTTGATTGATAGAATATTTGCAAATCCTGATGTGCCTTTTACTTATACATCTAACTTTTTTAATTCTTCAGATTTTTTAGAACTCTATATGGATTTCAATTGGGGTTCAGATGGAATAGCAGTCCAAGAAGATAATGGAGGACAAGGTAGAACAGGAACAGCTAATTCTGTAGTAACTACATCATCTACATTTACAACTATTCCAATAGACATTAATGACTACCCTGCTTCTGTTGGTTATGCCACAGGTGGAGTATTTACAGCAACTTTAAATAACCAAACTTATTCTATAGATTCTTTGTGGAGATTTAAAAGACCACAAGTAACTTTACCAAATCTAGGAGATTATACAATGAGATGGTTACACACTTCAGCAGCAACAGGAGTAGAAACTATATATGGAGAGCTTACAACGAATTTAGATGTAAGTAGTAGTGGTGATGATTGGTCTGTTCAATTTGTTTTAGAAATGGATGCAGGAGATACTTTAAAGGCAGAAGCAGCAACTGATAATGGAACTTTAACCGTATTTGATTTAGCAGGTACAAGTGGTACACTTAGTGATATTGGAGATGAAAGAGTTTTAGTAGATGTTTCAGGATTAAATTATTCAAGTAATGAAATAGGTCAAACTTTAAGAGGTGAATTAGGTCAATGGGAGTTCTTAAAAGGCTTGATGACAATGTTTAATCTTATCACTTTAGTTGATGAAGATAATCCAAACACTATAAAGATAGAACCATATTCAGATATATTTATAAATAATCCTAATAGTGTTCAGCACGATTGGACAGAAAGAATAGATGTTTCAGAAATGAAGCTTTCACCATTAACAGATTTAAACAAAAATACCATTTTTAAATTTGTGGAAGATGAAGATGACTCTGCCAATCAGCAATACAAAAAACAATTACAAGGTTATCTTTACGGAAGTTATGAAAAGAGTGCAGGTGATAGTTTTAATATTTTAGATGGAAAAGAAGAAATAATAGCAGAACCTTTTGCAAATACAATAGTAAAGGGATGGAGTTCATATTTTGGAATGAATTATCCAATGCCACAGATTTACGCAATGAATGAAGATGGAGAGTCAGAAGGATTTGATAATAGTCCAAGAATAATGTTTAACAATGGGATAAAAAATATTGCATCGAGTTATTTTATCCCTGAACAAAATGGAGGGTCATCTTCACAAGAATCTAGTTATTTATTATTCAGTCATTTCACAGATGTTCCTGTAGTTGTTACAACTGCCACACCTCTACCAACTGATACAAGAGATTTTAATTTTGATACTCAACAACATTTTATTGGTGGAGCTTCACCTGTAAATAATTTATATGGCTTATACTGGAAGCCGTATTTTGATGAACTCTACAATCCTGATACAAGAACTATGACTATCAAAGTAAATTTAAGCGCTGCAGATATCAATACATTCAAATTTAGTGATAAAGTATTTCTTAAGAACCGAACTTTCAGAGTCAATAAAATAGACTACAAGCCAAACGATTTAGCAACAGTAGAATTTATACTTATACCATAATGGCATATATTACAGACGCAACAACATTCAGTACAGTAAATGCTTCGGCAAATAATGCATTAACACCTCCTGCACCACAATCTGGGATAGATTTTTACTTTCCTAGTATGGTTTCTCAAGTGTGGTATCGTTATTATGAAACATCAAGTGCAGCAGTTACAGAAAGTGGAGGAGTATTAACTATAGTTTCATCAGGTAAGTTTAATGGTATAATCCAAAGGCTATCAAATTTAATTGTTGGTCAAAGCTATGATATAATAATTAACAAAGAAAACGTAGTAGGATCTAATACAAAGTTATATATTTATTCTGGTCTTAGATTAATTAGTACACATACTATTACAATTTTAGCAACAAAACCAAATAACCAAATAATAACATTTACTGCATCATCTACTCAAGATACTTTAGTAATAGGAACTGATAATGCAACAACACTTTTAAGAGTAAATTCTATTGATGTAGTAACTACTCCAAGAACTTTACAGCCTAATCCTAATGAGGTAGTATTTCCTTCTTCTGTATCAGCTAGAGGTATAGTCAGCTTTACTGATGGAGTAAGTGCAGTTAAACCAAGTCAGCAGATATGTGAATCTTATGGATATAAGTATAATAAGGTTTTAGGCACTTGTTCTTCTTTTACTTATAACACAGAACTTTTTTCTTCTTACAATAATAACACTAATAAATTTTTTGGAAAAAGAAATATAGCTCAAACAGGTACTGTTAATACCATTATTATGGGAGAAAATAATACTGTTGGAGGCGACTCAAGAAATAGTATTATAACAGGAAGTAATAACGTTATAGGATATGGAATAAATGATGCTAATGTTTCAGGAACTCTAGGAGAAGCTACAGCAGATAATTCTATAGTATTAGGAGGTAATAATGGAGCGGATGCTTTAGGCGAAAGGCAAAATGTAACATTAATGTTCGGAGCTTTAACAACTAACAATGTTGTTACAGATAGTCCTTTAAATAATACAGCAGGAAGTTTCTTTGCTATTCCTGCTAATACTATTATAGTTTTTCAATCAGAAACTATAGGTGTTAGAGTAGGTGGTAGTGGAGGAGGTAATCTTGGAGATTTTAAAGGATTCATAGAAACAGGTGTAGCTATTAATGAATCAGGTACTTTAAGTATAGACAAATCAAGAAGCACAATAGCTAATACAGGTACTACTTCTGGATGGGTTTGCGATTTAACAGTATCAGGAACTAATTTAGTACAGACAGTAAAAGGAGCAAATAATAGAAATATAATGTGGGCAACAACAATAAGAATTACTCAAATTAAAACAGGAGTAGCACTTTAAAAAATAAAACTATGGCAAAGGAAGTATTAGAATTAGAAGTTAAATCCAATATTGGTGATGTATCTAAAGGTATTGACAAAGCTACAAAATCAACAGAAAATTTAGTAGACGAAACTAAAAAAATAGGTTCTGCAACAGGATTTGCTTCTAAAGGATTTAAAAAATTAGGTACTGCTGTTAAAGGTATTGGTACTGCATTAAAAGCAGCAGGTATTGGTTTAGCAATAGCAATTTTTGTAGCTTTAAAAGAAGCTGTAGAAAGAAATCAAGCTGCTATGGATTTACTAGATACTGTAATGGGTACTATTTCTACTACTTTCAATCAAGTTGTAACAGTTCTTTCTGATGTTGTTTCTTGGGTAACTGAATCTTCAGATAGATTTGATGGTTTAACAAAAGTTGTTGGAGGTTTAATGACACTTGCATTGACTCCTTTAAAGTTAGCATTTTTCAGTATAAAGCTAGCAGTACAAGGAGTGATGTTAGCTTGGGAGGATAGTTTCTTAGGAGGTGGAGATGAAGGAAAAATAGCGTCTTTAAGAGCAGATATGGTAGGAACAGCAAAAGATATTGAAGAAGTAGGATTAGCAGCAATAGAAGCAGGAAAAGATATAGCAAGTAACATAGGAGATGCAATATCAGAAGTTGGAGCTATATATGAAAAAGCAGCATCAGGTATTAGTGAGATCAGTATAGCAGGAAACTATGAACTAGCAAAGTCTACTACAGCAGCAGTTAAATCAGCTAAATTTGCACAAGCAGAATTTGCTAAACTAAATGCTCAGAAATTAAAAGAAGCAGAAGAACAAAGACAAATAAGAGATGATGAAACTAAGACATTTGCAGAAAGAATAGAAGCTAATAATAAATTAAATACCGTATTAGAAGAACAACAGAAACTTCAAAGGGAACAAGTCCAAATAGGTATAAGGGCAGCAGCATTAGCGGTACAGCAGAATGGAAGTGATGAAAATAAACTAGCTCTAATGGAGGCTCAGAATGCTGAATTAGAACTTGAAGAAGCTATTACAGGGCAGATGTCAGAGCAAAAGACAAATCAAGTTGCTCTAGAAAAAGAGTTATTGGAAACTCAAAGAATCTTAAGAGCCGAAGGTCTTGAAGGAACGGAAAGAGAGTTAGAGGAACTAAGAACCTCTTATGAAGAAAAGCTTGAAATGGCTAGAAAAGCAGGAGTGGATGATAATGATATTAAGATTCAATATGAAAATGATAGATTTAAAACATTAAAAGAAGCAAAAGCTAAAGAAATTGCTTTAGAAGAGAGTGTTAATTTAGCTAAAAAAGGAATAAGAGCAGCAAATCTTAATAATGCACAAGCAGGAATTAGTCTTTTGAAATCAGTAGTTGGAGATAATAAAGCATTACAAGCAGGTCTGTTAGTTGCAGAAAATGCAGCAGGAATTGCTAAAACAATAATTTCTACACAAGCTGCTAATGCAGCAGCTACACTAAAATATGCAGCCTTACCTGGAGGTTTAGCACTAGCGGCAGCAGAAAGAGGAGCTAATAATATAGCAGCAGGAATATCTATAGCTGCATCAATTGCTGCCACAACTAAAGGACTTTCAGCTTTAGGTTCAGGTGGTGGAGTAAGTGGTGGGAATGTACCAAGTGGAGATTCTAGTGGTCAAGGGGGAAGTCCTGCACCACAAATGATGTCAGGCTCTTTTGATATAAGTGGAGCTGAAGCACCAGAACCTGTGAAAGCATTCGTTTTAACAGACGAAATGTCAAATTCTCAAAATCAGCTTGCAAACATTAGAAGAAGAGCTACAATCTAAAATCAAATAAACGAACTTGATTTCTATTATATAAAAAAGACTAACTATGCCTTGCGAAGAATGTTCAGACGGAAAATTTAAATGGGGAAAGACAGGAAGCTGTAAGTACGACTCAATAGCTGAATGTGAAGAAGACAATAAAGACTATTACGAAGAAGAAAAGACTACTTCTATAGTCGAGCTTGTTATTAATGATGAAAATCAAGAACTTGCTATTGACGCTATAAGCCTTGTTACCTCACCTGCTATAGAATCTGAGTTCGTTTTTTTTGGTAAAGAGAAAAACAATTTGACATTTGCAAAAGTAGACGAAGAAAAAAGAATGTTGGTTAGTCCGGCACTTATTCCAAACAAAAACATATTCAGACATAATCCTAATACCCAAGAAGATTATTATGTTTATTTTTCAAAAGATACAGTAAGAAAAGCAGCTGAATTATACTTGCGTCATAACAATCATCACAAAGCTACATACCAACATCAAGATAGAGTATCAGGTGTTTTAACAGTTGAATCTTGGATTAAGGAAGGTGATAGTGATAAGTCTAAGTTATACGGCTATGACCTACCTAACGGAACGTGGTTTGTGAAAATGAAAATAGAAAATGATGACCTTTGGAGTAAAATAAAAGATGGCGAACTTCGCGGATTAAGTATCGAAGGATATTTTACTGAACGAATGGAATCTATGTCAGAAGCACAACCATCAAGTGAAGAAATACTTAAAGCACTTAATGAAATAATCACAAAATCAAATAAGTAACTAACCTTTCTATTATATATAGAACTAAAAAAAAGAAAATGGATTTAAAAGAACAAATATTATTGGCACTTGGTCTTGATAAAGGCGAAGAAGTTAAGTTTGCTTACCAAGCAAAATCAGAAGACGGAACTATTTTCGTTTCAACTGCTGATGAATTAGCCGTAGGAGTCGACATATCAGTTCTGACTGAAGACGGTACAACAATTTTACTTCCAATTGGAACGTATAAAACGGATACAGGTGTTACTTTCGTTGTGAGCGAAGAAGGTATTGTGGATTCTGTATCGGAAACAGAAACTGAAGAAGTAGTTGAAGAAGAATTAGCTGAAGAAGAAGAAGAAAAGAAATACGCTGATGTGGCCGATTGGGAAGGTATGGAAAAGCGTATACAAAACTTAGAAGACGCTGTAGCAGACCTTAAAAAATCTAAAGATGGAGGAGATGATGAGGTTGAAGAAATGGCTGAAGTAACTGAAGAGCCTTCTACAAATCCTAAAACTATTAAGACTACAGAAGTAGTTGAATTCTCAGCAGAAGACGAATTAACAAAGTTAAAAGCTGAAAATGATAAATTAAAGACTGAATTAGCAGAATCTCCTGCATCAGCACCTTTAGACACAAATAAATTTAGTTCAGTAAGAGCAACTCCAACTGCACAAGATTTAAGAAGAATGACAAAACAAGAAAAGTTCTTATACAACTTACATAACTAATAACATAAACTAAAAAAAACAAAACTATGGCAATTACAGTAGCTTCAAACTTTGCAGGTAAGGCAGCCGGATTCTACATCTCCGCTGCTTTAAAAGCATCAAACTCGTTAGACTATCTAACAATGATAGAGAATATAAAATTTAAGAGCAATATCCAAGCTCTAAATCAGACTGTCAATTCTGTTGTAGACGCAACGTGCGACTTTACAGCAGCAGGAACTTTAGCTCTTACCGAGAAGGTATTAGAGCCGAAGAATCTACAAGTTAATATGGACATTTGCAAGGAAACTTTATTGTCTTCTTGGGAAGCGTTACAAATGAGAGCAGGAGCAGGAGCACCACCACCTGCATCTTTTGATGACTATGTTATCTCTTATAT
>Ga0114915_1001061_pt1 | contig 12012 bp, 9 predicted proteins | sample MalvirAntarct_55_FD_87288 | JGI IMG/M metagenome (GOLD analysis project Ga0114915, IMG submission 87288) | Marine viral communities from the Global Malaspina Expedition - Malaspina viral metaG Antarct_55 | ecosystem: Environmental > Aquatic > Marine > Oceanic | place: South Georgia Island...
CGTTAATACGGCGGTATGTACTGCTAATGGGGTGGAAATGTTTAAAACCAGGGAGCTGGATTTTTTTAAAATAGTGGGGGTGCGCTAATGCCACCAGTTATTATTGCGGTAGCAATGGGAGCAACAGCAGGCCTTGCAGTTGTTGGAACCGTTGGTGTTGTGGGTGCCTGGGCGGTTGGTACTTTAGTCGCCGCCGCATCCTTTGCAGGGACAAATCAAACGCCCGATACACCAACGGCGGCTAGTACCGGGGTCGGTAAAGTTGAGGCGCAAGGTATTACCCTTAATCGCTCAGGCAATACCGAGCCTGTTCAGGTTGTTTATGGCGAACGGGAAATAGGCGGTTCGCCTATATTGCGTGAAGTTACGGGGGCAGAAAATAAACGATTGCACGTTCTTTATGTTTTAGGCGAAGGGCCAATTGAAAAGGTCGAGAACGTCTATTTTAATCAAGAAGAAGTCAGTGTAGGCGAAGAATTAGGCCAACAGGTAGTTTTGGATTTTGTGGGTTCGATAGATCGCTGGACACTTTTAGAAATGCGTGTAGTTGATGACCCTGATGTTGGTGGCACATTTAGCCAGGCCATTAATGAAATAGGCGCTATTTATGCCGACCCAGACGAGGGCGGCGGCGGTTACTTTAGAGAAATAGACCACGACAAAGACGACGGCATGAGTGCGACTATCACACTTAACCCTTGGAACATTAACGACCTAGCAGACGACGAAGATTTAACGGTAAAACTAACCGATAAAACGAACAATTATAGAACCAAATATACTATTAAACAGCAGCCAACAAGGGCTAACGGCTGGATTTTTAGGGTAAAACTACATGACAAGGTTGGTAGTATACCCAGCACCAATGAATTTGAATTTACGCTAACAAAAACGGGCAAAACAGTCGATAGAAGCTACAGCACCGCCAGTGAGGTTTGGCCGGTTCTCGGCAATCAGGATTTGGGCAACTCATATAGCGCGGCTGATGAAGCGATATTGACAAAGCTAGCAAACAATCTTCCGGGGGTTTGGGGTAGCACAAAGCGCTTGCCAAATATTGCCGGTCTATATGTCATTATGGATTATGACCCGGATGTGTTTAGTGGTATTCCTACGGTAACGGCCAATATAAAAGGGCTAAAAGTATTCGACCCCCGCAGCGGTGCAACTGCCTATAGCAATAACCCTGTTTTATGCGCCCGTGATTATCTAACCAATACAATCTATGGTCGTGGCGTTCCTGCCAGTGATATAGATGATGTAACTATTGCCGAAACGGCTAATTATTGCGATGAAATTTTAGACGACCATGCCGACAAACGCTATACATGTAATGGCGTTGTCAACGTTGACGCTACACACATGGAAAACTTTAAGCGCATTAACACCAGTTACAGAGGTATACCCGTCTGGTCGGCAGGCAAATGGCAGTTATTAACAGACCGACAGGAAATACCAACAGGCTTTGTTTTTGATGAAGATAATATAATAGGCCGGTGGAAGTTTTACCCGCCAAGAAAAAAGAACCTGTTTAACGAGGTTACAGCTAAGTTTTTTAACCCTAACGAAAACTGGCAAGATGATATAGAGCCGGTTTTCAGCGAAGAACTACAGGCACAGGACGGGGGCCAGGTACTAAAGGGTGAATTTAGCTATCCATTTACGTCGGCCAGATGGCGGGTTAACAATTTAGCCACTATGGCGCTTAATCAATCACGCTATTCGGTCACTGTTGAGCTAACCGCCACTATGTCAGCAGAAGCGGTAAACGTTGGCGATATTGTGGAATTAACCCATCCCACCCCCGGCTATGACCAAAAACCCTTCCGGGTAGTAAAGTTAAATATAAAGTCGGCAGGCGAGGTGGTGGTTACTTTGCAGGAATACAACGACAATGCCTATAACTATGGTGTTGTTACGCTGGAGCCTAGCGCCCCACAAAGTAACCTGCCTAATTTTAGAGATTTGCCACCCCCGCCTTATATCGAAACGGAGACAGGTACGGAGTATTTGCAGCTAATGTCAGACGGGACGATAGCTGCCAGGGTTCGTGTTACGTTTGGCGCTACTCCTTATGCTTATCAGTACGAAGTGCAATATGCATTAAACCGGCTTAGTCTGCCAGACGGTATTGGCAGCGGTGCCTGGTCATCTATAATAACTAGCAATACCGAAGTTTTCCTTAACAATGTTGTTGGTGGAAAATTTTATGATGTCAGAATCAGGGCCATAAGCGGCACAGGTAATGCAGGGGGGTGGAAAGACGCCGCACCAGTATATGTTGTTGGTAAAGAAGCAAAACCAAGCACCCCTACCAATCTTAATGTGCTAGTGCATGAAGGCACAGGCCTTGCTATTTCAGTCGATGCCATTCTCGATTTGGATGCAGCAGAATATATTTTTAAACATGGCTCTGGCATTTGGGAGAATGCAACAGAAATCACCAGGCAAAAGGGCACACATTATTTATGGGGTAGTGCTTTAACTGGTGATATAACATTATGGGTTATCGCTACAGATACCAGTAATAATTATTCTAACCCTGTTTCGCAAACCATAACTATAGAAGCGCCAAGCCAGCCAAGCGGCTCGGCTTCATATAGTGACCGCACAGCGATTCTAGAGTGGGGTGCTTCGTCTGGTAGCTTTAACGTTGCCCATTATATTGTGCAGACGGTAGACGTCCCCGACGTTATTGTAACGGATACCCGATATGCGTTATTAGTTAATTGGCAGGGTTCACGGGTCTATACCATAACCGCCGTTGATATAGCAGGCAATGAAGGTTTAGCCGGAGCTATTGAAGTTAACCCGGCGGCCCCTGGTGTTGTAGATATTAAAACCGAGGTTATCGACAATAATGTGCTGTTTAGATATAGCGCTGATGCAGGTTCCTTGCCTATAGATCGTTTTGAGCTATGGAAAAATGATCGCAACGCAGAAAATACTACATTTGAGGCTGCCAACCTTTATGCAACAAAGGCGGGTAGTTCTACATTTACAACGCTATTTGAAAACGCAAAGGGAAATTATACCTATTGGTTAATAGCCGTTGATAGCGCAGGCAACACAAGCCCCCCCAGTGCGACGACGGCTTATGTTAATCAGCCCCCTGATTATGTTCTTATCGCTAATTGGGAAAGTAAGGATAATGCCTGGAGTGGAACGAAGGTTAACGCGCTGGTTACTGGTATTAATACGATGGTTGTGCCTATTAAAACCGGTAGAACCTGGCAGCAGCATTTCACCGACAACGGTTGGAATCAACCAATCGACCAGATAAGCGCGGGCTATGATTATTTTATACAGCCCAGTGACGATACCGCAACTTATTCTTATGAGCAGGATTATGGCGTAGCTATATCGGGTTCGTTAATAACCTTGGTTGTCAGTTATACCGAAGTGTCTGCCACCAGCGAAGTGACAATAACGCCACTTATAGAATATTACACCGGCAGCGAATGGGTAAGCGGAGGCTTAGGTAATGACCAGATTTTTGCTCAGAATTTTACGAAAGCAAGATTCACGATAACCTTTGCCGCTTCCGGGGGTGATGATTTAGCAGAAATAACCAATATAGAATTGCGTTTAGATAAAAAAATACGGTCGGACATACAAAAAGTTCAAGCCGTAGCTACAGACACCGGCGGTACGGAATTAAACTTTCAGGTAGACCCACCCTTTATTGATGTTACAAATATTTCTGTTACGCCAAAAAGCCAGCAGCCGGTAATTGCTGTTTATGATTTTTTAGATGAACCAAACCCAACAGGCTGCAAAATTCTATTATTTGACAATGACGGAAATCGTATAAATGGCGAGTGTTCGGTTACGATTAATGGTTATTAAAAAACGATTTTTAGTTAAAAATAAACTGGAGGTGATATGACAACCCTGTATGTTAACAACGCAAGCGCAGGAACGTATGTCGATGAGTCTGGTACATCCCACACTTGGGGACAAGGCAGCGATGACAACGCAGGAACTAGCCGAGCTGCACCTTTATTGACAGCTAATAAGGCGTTTGGTGAGTATACTTGGAATAATAAAAATACATTCGTTTTTAATGAAGGAACCTACACCTATACCAATAACTCTGGTGAATGGTCAGTAATAGGTCAGATGAGCCTTTCAGGTTCTGAAGATTATAAAACTAGAATTATCTTTGATGGCTCTGCCACAAATGGGTTGAAGTTAGCCGCTTCCGTAACTGGACAAACTTATAACATAGGTAAGGTTGAGCTTGCTAGAGCTAACGCATCAGGAGGCTCATCTAATATAATCAGACACCTTACAACAATTAGTGCAGAGGCCGCTGTAAATATTGCTTGTAGATTGATTCTCACTGAAGACATTAAATATGGTATTCACGGTAACGCTGCTTCTGGGGCCACAACATTTAATGAAGGTTTTGGTATTGCTAGTGATGCACCAATAACCAATACATTGACTACCATAATCAACCTACCCAATATGAGGAATACAACACTAACAGTTAATTCATGTGATATAGATGGGTTTAATGGTAATTTTGGTACAGCGTTATTTAGGCTCAAATATTTTGCGCACGATCAAGGCGGCGGTGTTTCCATAAAGGGTATTAAAGGAACTGCTACTATAGCCGGGGTAGGTTCTTCAACACACATTGTAAGTTTGGAACATGCCCCAGATGGCGCGACTATTGAGATTAACGAACCCCTGCACATAATTTATCCAGATTCTACTCTGATGATGGGTTTCGGTATTTTCTCAAAAACAGAATTAGGTAAGTCTGCAAATAATGCCCGTATATTTGGTTCAGGTTCAGGGAGTTTTACAACAACAGCTAAGGCTGGTGTACTAATCAGAATTGGCAATATAGATAACAAACCTCATAGTTGCGATAACGGTATTATCGAGAATGTAGTTACAGGCGGCGTCGATGATCCATCTAATATACTTCATGGTATATGCCACTTTAACACCACAAGCGGTATTAGAAGGTATAACAAAGTCTCAGGCGTTCTTATGCCATCTTTAACAAAGTTAGGTGTGGCAGAAAGCTATAATAACGAATATAGAACTAATGTATCTTCCAACATGCTAACTCGCGTTTTATATGCAAAAGGTGCTGGGGCAGGTACTTCTTTCCACGACGAAAAAATATATATTGATAATACTTTTGGCGGTGTTGTTGAATGTGCAACTAGAGATGACGGTGGAACACTTTCAACTAACGTATTGTATACCAATAATAAAATAATTGACGATGGAGGTAGTTTTACATCATCGGCAATATTTACACAGGCAGGTTTTCCGTCAGGCGGGACTGATAATAGTAGTTTATTCAGTTCAGGGTTAAGTATAACTAATACTTTAACATTACCATCCAATGTCGCAGAAATTAATAGAGTTTTTTATTCTTCATTAAATGATGCAAATACAACATCGTCAATTACAGATATGAATTTGGTGAACCCACCAACAAACGAGGACGCAAATATGGGAATTATAAGATACGCTTGTGATGGTATAGATGGAAATGACGCTAATACTGGTAGAGCTTCCAGCGAGGGTGATTTTTCAAACGCTATGCAGGATTTGTGGTTGACGCTACAAAAAGCAAATACAGAACAAGCTGATAATGGCAACACCGTTGTTATCGAAATATCAGGAGGTGCCAGTGGTGTTACTTATGCACCTTCAAGGAACCTGGTTTTTACTTCATCTGACAGCACTAACAATTATACATCGGGGACTGGTTTTAAAACCAATGGTAGTTATTTAGGTGACTATGGTTTTGTGGCTAGTAAGGCTGCTGGGCATGATGGCCAAGTTACTATTGATGCTGAAAATATGGTTTTTGGAACGTATGGGGTTGTGGCAAGTAATCGTAAAGGCACTTTAATTGAAGGGCTGAAAATAATTAACCCCCCAACAAGTAGAGATGCTATTACCCTTTCAACAGCCCATGATTCGGCTGTTCGTAATTGTATTTTAGAGCAGGGTAGTCATGGTTTCTGGGCTAACAGATCAAACAATTTAGAAATAACTGGTAACTTCATAACAGGGGGGAGTGGTTCTAATTCTTCGGCAATTAAACTTGAGCAAGATCAATCTGGAAAACCTAATACTGATTGCCTGATTGCCTCAAACTATATCTGGAGAGGTGGTTCTGGTACAGGAACCGCTGGACATTTTGCCATTCAATTAAGGGGAGCAAGTGGCAATAGAATATACAATAACACCGTGGTCGATACGGTGACGGATGGTATAGGCTTACTCGCTAACGGGCACGGAGAAGGTGCGTTAAATAATACAATTTATAACAATATTGTTGTCAATTCTAAAAACAATGGCAATCAAAACGGTGCCGTTGGTCACGATATAGCTATAGATACAGAATCGGCTGCCGGTAATACCAACACAATAGATTATAATACCTATACGACTAACAGGTTTTATTTAGGTGGTAGCTTTGGCCCTAGTGCTGCCGATGCCTGGCAGGGAGGCACAGCATATACATCCCTTTCAGATTGGCAAGCAGCTACAGGACAAGATGCCAACTCTATAACTACCGTGCCCACTTTTTTAGGTGGGGCTGGGCCTAATAGTGTCGATGGCATTCAAATTACCAGTGGCCCACAATTGCAGGGTGGTATATCTACTTCTCTTTCAACAGATATTAAGGGGAAGGTTTTTCGTAATCCGCCTAACATGGGAGCCAGTGCTTTAACCTATGGCGTTTCAGACCCCGAAGACCCACCGGTAGACCCCGAAAACCCATCTGAAGATTTTGAGGGTAATTTAGGCCCAATAAATTGGAATGTACCCACTTTAACGAGTCTTTATGAAACAGTTTTAAGTAAATTAAAAGAACGCGACATAGCAAACGCCACGCAGACTTATACAGGTGACAGCGCTATGATGCAGGGCTTTATTCAGTTTGACCGAACTAATCATAAGTGGCAGGAATGGAGTGGCACCGCTTGGGGCGATTTAGCGACAGAATATAGTATAACTGTCGAAACAGCTTCAAATGCTAGCAAGTTAAATAGTAAAAATGCGAGTTATTATTTAGATTATTCAAACATGTCGGGAATAATAACATCGACAGATGTGCCAAGTTTTTCAGCAAGCAAAATAACGTCAGATACATTTGATTCGGCAAGAATACCAACACTTGCAAAGACGAAAATTAGCGAAACTGGCACTTTCGCAGCTGCCGATTTAGATATAGCAGGTATCGTTGGGCATGCTGATTTTGAATCGGCAGTTAATGATTTAATCAATGCTCGATTTACCAGTGGCATCAATTCGCTTGATATTGATACAGACGCTTAATATTTGAGGCTTTTCAAATGGTTTTAAAAGTAGACGGCACAGAAATTTCGACTTATTTTACTGGCTTAGTTACCGACAATTCACAAAGTGTATTTTACAACCAAGTTAAAAACAATGGAACAGAAGTTTGGCAAACCCAGCCAGGGGTAGTGCCCAGTATTACCTACCCGTCGTCGGCAGAAGTAGGTAGCACAATTACGATAAATTGGGAGGACGCTTTTAGAGCAAGCGGATATAAAGCAGAATATAGTAAAAATAATGGTGTTAATTGGCATTCCTTTTACACTGGCACCGCTCTTTCGTCAACAAAGACCTTGGATAGTGTAGGCACCTGGAAATTTAGAGTACGCGCCTATAATTACAGCGGTACAACGCTGCAATATAGTTTTGACGATGCTTGGCGAGCTGGTAGCGTTTGCAGTGTTGTACATACGACACTGACCGTGACAGTTACAGAGGAACATGTGAATTTTATTGTTGATAGTCTTCTTGATGTTAAAAGCTCTTGGGGTTTTAACTTGGGTTATCCCCCTAACCCATCGAATACAACAGGAGCGATGGGTTCTATTAATATCGGCAGTGCTTACGAAAAAACTATTAATGCAATACAAGTAACCTACCATGTAACGCATGAAGGTTGGACAGGGGGGCTTTTCGGAGGTGGCGGCTTAGAATTTTATGGTACAGAGATTACATGGACTTTCGAATTTTGTCTTCAAGGAACGTTATCAAAAAATTATATATTGTCAGTGACACCGCAAGGTGCAAGTAAATTTTATACATCGGCTTCAACCCATATAAATATAGATGGAAATACATATTGGAAATGGGAGATTCCGGCAGGCGACATAAACAACGGAAAATATGGATGGGATGGAACGGGAACTAGAACCGTTGTTATTGAAAGGTCATAATCACAGCAGCGCCATATTTTCAAATATTGGCGCTATCATTTCTGAGATTAAATCGTTTTTCATTTCTTTAGTACCATTATAACCTAGCTTTAAGCTAATTCCCCTTATAGATTTTTCTAATGTATTTGTTGTTTTGTAAAGATTTTTTGCAGCTAATTCCATGCTTCCGTATTTAAGCCATGTTGCGAGATATTTTATTTCATAGGGCTTTATAATATCACCAGTTATTGTTGTCAGCGTTCTATCTTCTCTATCAAAATTCTTTATGCGGCCTGCAAAGGGCATTCTAGTCTTATAAAAATCAACATATAAAACATCGTCTGAAACATTTCGGCTAATAGAAAACATGTGTAACACGCCATTGGCGTCGGCAGTAACGTTAAATTGGTGAGACTGTCCATTTTTCCATGCCTGTTTTTCGCCTTGTTCAAAATTGCTAAATTTATCGTCGCACCAGATGCCATTCCATATTTCACGAAGCGTTTTTCCAACTAATACTTTTGGGTTATATACTGTATTTGATCGTTGTGTTATCGCCTTTTCAAGCCGTTCAGAAATGTCTATTATTTTTCCGTTTTTACATTTTGAATAAAAAAAAGAATTATTATTTTTATGTGAGTTTTGGGTCATTTCTATGGTTTTCCAGAATGATATTTAAAAATTATTATTATAACCTTTGCTTTCAATCGGAAGGAGAGCAAAGGATATGACACGATATGAATAATAACTATATAAACTTAAATGGCTTAACAATCGAACAAGCGTTTTTACTGGGTACGCTTTGCAAAGGATTCGCCGATGGGGGGCCTGATAGCTTAAAGCCTTTCACCGGCATAGAAGTTGATTTAAGCCAGTTCAAGCTAATCAGTAACGGGGAAAGAATAGGGTTGTCTGAAAGCAACTCTATACGGTTTTGTGATGATGGAATTGCTAGCATTAAATAGACCCCATTCAAGATTTAAAGACAATCAAGAAACCAACAGGTTAATATATTACATATAAAGTAAAGTATAAGTTTATATTTGTAAAGTTTGGTTTTACCAAAAACGCGCATTTTTAACCAGGTTGCGCTTTTTTATATCTGTTCGGCGGGCACAAAAAAAGCCCGATTAATTAATAACCGGGCTGTTGGAAGGGTGGGCTTTTTAATTTAGCCCTTTTGACGCCCTTTTTGAGGTGCTAAGTCAAAAAAGGCTATATAAATCAAACAGTTATATGGCGGTGAGAGAGGGATTCGAACCCTAAAAGATAGTTTCGATCAATAACTGTATGTTACTAGATGTGCCCAAATATCATTTTAAAAACAATGACTTATAAATATAGCTAATATGTAAAGGGTAACAGGGGGTTACATAAAATAACTACATTTAGCCCTTTTTTAGCCCTTTTTTAGCCCCCCCGTTTTTAGCCCCCTTTGAAGGTTGGTCTATTAAATTGTTAACCATGTCTGCCATTCTTGGCGCATCTTCTTTGATTAACCGGGCATAGTGTTTTCTTAACATTGTTTCGCTAGTATGCCCCATCGTTTTATAAATCCAATCAGTAGGCACCCCCGCAGTTAGCATTGTACTGGCGAAGGTGTGGCGCATTTGGTTCGGCCCCCGGTGCCGTAATTTCGCCTTTCTTAAATGATTAGAAAAAAATCGGCCAAGGTTCGTGGCCGAGCAGGGCTTGCCCCGGCTTTGAGGTTCACTATTTAGCACCACAAAGCGCAGAGATTCTTTAGTGGTTGTTATGTGATCGCGGCCTTTAACTTCTACAATGTTTGGTGCTTGCATTTCGGTTAATAGTCGCAGTCTTTTTAATATTTCGATTGCTGGTGCTAGTAGTTCAATTTCGCGGGTGCGGCTTAATTCTTTAGGTGCTTTAAATATGTATTCAACGCGGGCACGTTTGACGGCTAGGGTTCCCGCTTGTAGGTCTATGTCCTCCCAGGCAAGGCCACATAATTCGGAAATACTTAGCCCTGTCCAACATGCCAGTAGAATCCCATTTAGTTCAGTCTGCCGGGGGGTGGCCTGTTGGTCAATTCGTTTTATTTCGTCTTTTGAAAATGGGTCGGCGTCGTTAGTGTCTACGAGTTTAAAATTCTTTAGCCTGTCAAATGGGTTGCGGTCAATTATACCGTCGCTGAAAGCTGTCGAGAACGCGCCTCGGCATGGTGTAAAAATGTCATTTATAGTTTTAGGCTTTAGATTTTTTTTAACTAACGAGATTTGGAATTGTTCAAGTTCTGAATAGGTTATTGAGCATATAGCCCGTTCGCCCCATTTATCGGTTATGTGCTTAGATTTGCATTTATAATTTCTATAGGTCGAGCCAGCGTTTTTGATTTGTGAAATTGCCAGCCATGCTTCAATGCCTTCCGCGACCGTTCGGCCCTTATTTGCAGTACCACTTAACTCTATAGCGTGTTTAGATTTAGGGAAATATTCAGAGTAATTAAATCGGTCGCGTGATATATCGTGCAATATCGCTTCACGTTTTTGGCTAGCAAACTTTAGGTTTTTGTCGGTAACGGCCAAGCCGTGTAGCGTTTCTCGATAGCGTTTATTAAGATAATAAAAGACTATTCTGATGCCGCCGTTATTGATTTCAACGCCTTTATATTTTGTAGCCATTCTTTTAATTCCCCGTTTATGTTGAGTTCATAAGCGCATCCTGAAAGAACTATACGAAATAGGTCGGGTTTATTGCGCTGCCAATTTGTAAGGGTTTGGAGACTTTGGCCGGTAAGTTCGGCAACTTGCGACAGGTTTTTTAACCCTGCCGCTTTAGCTTGTTGTGATGGGGTCATTAGGCAGCCTTTTTAAATCGCTTTTTGAGCTTAGTGGTAATACTATTTCGCCTGGCGCTGTTTGTGTATAATCATCATACCAAACTATTTGATATAATCAATAACTATATCAAATTATTTAAGTTAATTTGCGATAACAGGTGTGTTTATGCCCTGATTTGCGGGTTTTTTATAAGTCTAACCGGCCCGCAGCCCATTTATCAACGTTGCGCCAGTTAATCATTAAGGCCCGGTCAGGGGCGTTGCACCACAAAACGCCTTCGGGCCAATCACCCCTGTAAATTTTTTGCTTTATAGCGCCGTAGGAATACCCCGACAATTCAGCGTATTTCTTGGCCTTTATCCATTCGGGCAAGTTATTCATGGTTTGCCCCTTTTTTATAGTATTTAATAATCATAATCTTCTCTTTCTAATCGTTTTCTTTGCTGGTGTTCTTCTATGGCCCTGCGGCGCTTTGTTTTTTTGGCGTCAGCATCTATGCCTTTTTTACGATTGCAGGTTATGCAGCTATCAGTAACTAGGTCGCGGGTTGTTTCGTTGCAAACATTACAACGCTCGCCCTGGTAGACTTTGCCGGAAAGGCTTATGGTTTGGTCAATAATCATATAATTTATCCAGTGTTATCCAAGCCTTTGCAGCAGTCTGTGGCACTACTGCGTTTCCTAAGAGCCTAATTCTGTCCACCCGGTTGGCACACCCATCAACCACTCGACCCACTCTGGGTTGAGCTGACCACGACACTTCTCCCGTCCCCCAGCCCGGTTCACCACAACTGTTGTCAAAGATTCCTGTACTCCTTTCTTTGAGGGATCGCTCCGATCTTGATAACCCAACCTTGCTTCGTGAGCTGCCGGGGTCGGCCATGATAAACACCCGTTTTCTCTGATGTGGTGCGCCGACTTCACGCGCTGAGAATATTCCCCACGTTGCGCTATAACCATCTTCTTCCAGATCGCTGATGACGCTGTTGAGTCCAA